>Ga0153954_1000381_pt1 | contig 36737 bp, 31 predicted proteins | sample TSFL038MetaG_FD_102277 | JGI IMG/M metagenome (GOLD analysis project Ga0153954, IMG submission 102277) | Attine ant fungus gardens microbial communities from Florida, USA - TSFL038 MetaG | ecosystem: Host-associated > Fungi > Mycelium > Unclassified | place: USA: Florida, Wekiwa Springs State...
CGAACCATCCCAGATCTCTGGCAAGCCATCGCCGACGCCCTGCGCCGCTTCACCCCACAAGAATGCGCTAACTATCTCGCCGCCGCAGGATACGATGCAACATGAGCGGAAAATGCTCTAGCAGGTGGCCTGTTTCAGACGAGCCCGGCAAGCGCCCTGAATCTGACTTATGCTTTCGACGCCGGTTCGAGCTTCACCTTCTCGGACGGCGACACCGCAAATCTTACGGGGACTTTCACGATCAACCCTCCGGGCGACAGTCTGTTCGCCGATGACATCGTCATCACCGGATCGGGCCAAGAAGCGGGGACGTACGAGCCGCAAACGCAAGGCAACAATGTTCTCGAATATGTCGAGTCCGGGACTTCAAACGATTTATCCCTTCGTTTCGACCAGGATTTGGGAGCCGCCAGCCTCCACCTGACGCGAGTCGATTGGTTTGGCGGCGACGCCCGCAGCACTGCGGTCGAGGTGACTGGCGGTGCGCAACTTCCCGCCGCCGCGCCTGAACCCTCGACGTGGGCGATGATGCTCCTCGGCTTCGCCGGGCTTGGCTATGCCGCGGTCCGACGCAAGGGCGTGGCTCTCACGCGCGTCGGGTAGAGCCGCCTGGCTCCGCGTCGCTTGCGCTCGGCAGAGGGCGGGGCCACATAGCGGTGAAAGGCGGAGCGCGGACCCATGAGCAAAGCGGACGAAGTTTTGACCATCGACATCGTGAGCGATGTCGTCTGCCCCTGGTGCTATGTCGGCGAAAAACGCCTCGAAGCGGCGCTCGCCGACGAGGCGGGCCCCGTGTCGGTGCGCTGGCGGCCCTACCAGCTCGATCCGACCATCCCGCAAGGGGGCCTCGACCGCACCGAATATATGACGAAGAAATTCGGCGACCTTGGCCGGGTCAAATCGATCCATGAGAATCTGACGCGGGTCGGCGCGGAGCTCGGTCTGCCGTTCGCCTTCGACAAGATCAAGCGCTCGCCCAACACGCTCGACGCGCATCGCCTCCTTCGCTGGGCGGGGTCGGCCGGCGTCCAGGCGGAGGTCGCCGACCGGCTGTTCAAGGCTTTTTTCGTAGAGGGCTGCGACGTGGGCGACCCTTCCGTGCTGGTCGAGATCGCCTCCGAATGCGGGCTTGACGGGAAGCTCGTTGAAAAGCTGCTCGCCGAGGGCGCGGACGTCGACCTCGTGCGCGAGGAAATTGGGCAGGCCCAGGCGATGGGCGTGAGCGGCGTGCCGTTTTTCATCTTCGGCGGCCGCGTCGGCGTTCCGGGCGCGCAGGACCCCGCCACGCTGCGGCAAGCCATGGCGCAAGCGCGCCGCGAGATGGCGGAAACCGCGGAGGACGCGTCGATCTCGTAGCGGGTTTACCCCGACCGCGCGATGAGCGCCTCGACGAGGCGCGGAAGGCTCGAATCCAAGGGCTCGGTCGCGATTCCAGCTTTGCGGGCGGCCTCGATGTCGTCCGACCTTCCGTCGACCAGGAACGACCGCTCCCGCACGATCGGCCAATCGTTCAGAATCGCGGCGATGGCTCGGGGCGGCTCGTAGACTCGATCGATATGCGCCCCCGCCGCCGCAAGCTTGTCCTGCATTGTGGCGTCCGGCGCATCGCCGATCGCGAACACATAGGCCCCGCGATCGTTCAGCGCACGGATCGCCTCTATCGCGCCTTCCCGCCATCGCCTTCCCTGCGAAAGATCGACGAGCGTTTCGGAGGCGAAGAGCGCGGCGGGGCGCACACGCACTGTCGGCAGCTCGCGATGGCCCTGGTCGAGAGTCTCGGGCAGCCCGATGTCGAGGAAATAGCCGTCGAACTCGCGCCCGCGAATCTCGCCTTGGCTAACCAGGATCGGAAACACGTCCTGCTCGAGCGAGCAAGGCAGATCGCGGACAAGGTCGAGGACTTCGCGCTTCAGCACATAGACGCCGCCGTTGATGATTCCCGGCCCCGGATGCTTCGGATCCTTTTCCAAAAACGCGGTGACTAGGCCCTTGTCTTCCATCACCCGCCCGTAGCGCGCCGCGTCAGGGACTGACCGCAAAGCGAGCGTCGCCGTCGCGCCGCTCTGCCGCGAGGCTTGCTCGAGCGCGCGCAGATTGATGTCGAAGAACGCGTCACCGTTCATCATGAGGAAGCGCGGCTCGAGCGTGTCGCGCGCGACCGTCAGCGCGCCGGCGGTGCCGAGGGGCGCATGTTCGCGCATGACCCGGATCGTCGCTGAGCCGATCCGCCGCCCGTTGTAGGCCGCTTCGAGGACCTCGCCGAGATAGCCGCCGAGCAGGAGAATGTCGTCGTAGCCGTGCCGTTCGACCGTCTCGAGGAGATAGTCGAGGAAGGGCTTCTCGCCGGCGATCGGCAGCATCGGCTTTGGAATGGCTTGCGTGATCGCGCCGAGCCGCGTGCCCTTGCCGCCCGCCAGGATGACCGCCTGCCGGACCGCGCCGCTCATCGCGTTCCGGCCGTTTGCGTCTCGGGCGTATGCTGCTTGCCCCAGAGGCGGTCCGCCTCAGCCGCCGCGAGAAAGACGTGATAGAGCGTGCTCGCCGGCATGGCCTCGACGATCGGCGCGCCCTTGGCGTCGACGTGATCGATCCAGCCGCCGGGAATGGGGCGGCCGAGGAACACCGTAAGCAGCCGGTCGATGGTCCGCGCCGCACGCGACGCCGCCTCACCGTCGCCGGTTTCGGCGGCGGCGACCTCGGCCTTGATCGCTTCCGTGTGAGGCCATGAGCGGCGGGAGGCTTTGTGCACGCGCCCGTCGTCGAGCAATTGATCGACGACCAAACCTTCCTGGTCGATGCCGTGTCGGTCGGCGAATTCCTTCAAGGCTTTGGCGACGGGCGAATCGTCGCGTCCCGAGAGCGCGGCGTAGCGGCGCAAAAGCCAGGACCATTCGTAGTGATGGCCGGGCTCGCAGATGCGCCCGTGGATCCCTTCACGCGGATTCCATGCGCCATCGAAATACTCGGCCAAGATGCCGGTCCGGTGCTGGAAGAAGCGCGCCGCCATCATGCCGTAGAGTTCCGCGGCGCGGGCGAGAAACATCTCGCGCCCCGTCGCCTCGAACCACGCCAGCATGGCCTCGAACAGGTGCATGTGCGGGTTCTGCTCGCGGGCGCCCGGATCGGCGGGAAGGACGCTGTGATAACCGCCGCCCGGCGATTCGAAATGCTGATCGAGAACGCTCAGCGTCTCGAGCGCGGCTGCAAGGAATCGCGGCTCGGGCGCAAGCTTATAAGCCCAGGCAAGGCCGAACAGCGCAAAGGAGTGAGCGTAAAAATCGCGCTTCGAGTCATGGACGGCGCCGTCGGGATGGACGGAGAAAACCCAGCCATGACTGCCGTCGGCGCCGTGATAGCGATCGATCAGCCGGTGGGCGGCTTCGAGCGCCGCGGTCTTTCCCTCAGGGCGCCAGCCGAGGAGCGCGGCGTGCGAAAAGACATAGATCTGGCGCGCCTGCACCATGGCGCGGCGCGGCGCGGCGTGGAGCGGCGCGCCCTCGAAGGTCAGCTTCTCGACGAAGCTGCCGCGCGTGGCGTCGAAACCCGTCTCACCCCATAGCGGCAGTGCGTCCTCGACGATCCACCGCTTGAGGCGCCGGACCGAGCCTTGCGCGTCGACGGCAGCGGCCATCACGCCTTCCGCTCGCCGTGGTGCGCGCAATACCAATCCCAGGTCTCCTTGAGCCCTTCCCGGATCGAGTAAGCCGGCTTCAGGCCCAGCGCCTCGATCTTCGAGAGGTCGTAGGCCCGATAAGCTTGGCCGTTCGGCTTGGTCATGTCCCATTCGACCCGTCCGCTCATGTCAGCGATGTCGACGAGCGCGTCCACGACATCGCCGATGCGATAGATCTGGCCGCTGCCCATGTTGACCGACCCCTCGACGCTGGCCATGACGCCCTCTGCGATCCGGGCCGCGTCCTTGATGTAGACGAAGTCGCGCTGCGCCGAACCGTCGCCCCAGACGCTCACCGTCCCGCCGCTTTTTTTCGCGTCGTAGAATTTCTTGATGAGGGAAGGCACGACGTTGCCGGTCTCGGAATCGAATCTGTCGCGTGGGCCAAAAAGATTGGCGGACACAATATACGCCCAATCCAGGCCGTAGCTGTCCTGATAGGCCTCGAGCATCGCGAGCATGGCGAGCTTGGCGTTGGCGTAGCCGGCGTGCGCCGGATGCGGGCGGCCGAAGAAGATCATGCGCTCGTTGAGCGGCAGGCCGGGCGATGGATAGGGATAGACGGCCCCGGTGCCCATGACGGTGATCTTGCGCGCGCCCGCGCGACGCGACGCCTCGACGACATTCGTGTTCATCATCACGTTATCGTAGAAGAGCCGGCCCTGGTTCTTCATGCTGCCGACGATGCCATAAACGCGCGCCGCTGCGTGAAAGACGTGGTCGGGCTTGGCGCGCTCGAAAGCGGCGATCGTCGCGGCCGTATCTTCGAGATCCCTGTCGGCGCGCGTGAACGGAATGACGTTCCGATAGCCCTCGGCGCGCAAATGCTCGACGATAGCGGAGCCCATGAGGCCCGCCGCGCCGGTGACGAGAATTCTGTCGGCCTTGTTCAGGGTCATCGAGACAGGAAGCCCTCGTTGCGCCGCACGCGAGCGCGCCAATACTCGAGCAGGTCGCGCATCGTCGTCTCGAACGGGATCTCGGGCGCCCAACCGGTATGGGTGCGGAACTTCGTCGTGTCCGGCACCTGCAAGTCGGCGTCGATCGGCCGCAAACGCTCGGGATCGATCTCAACCTTGATGTCGCGCGAGGTCGATTGCCCGATGAGCGTGTCGAGCATGGCGCGCACGGTGCAGGTATATTGGCCGCCGATATTGTAATAGGCGCCCGGCGTCGGCTTGACGGTGACCAGCATGTAATAAGCGCGCACCGCGTCGCGCACGTCCGCCCAGGTGCGCAGCGACTCGAGGTTGCCGACCTTGACGACCGGCGGCAGCTTGTTGCCCTCGATCATCGCGATCTGCTTGGCGAAGGTCGACTCGGCGAAAACGTCGCCCCGGCGCGGCCCGGTATGCGTGAACATGCGCGTCGTCATCACGCACATCTTGTAGGCTTCGGCATAATACCGGCCGACCAAATCCGTGCCCACTTTCGAAATCGCGTAGGGAGAGGCTGGGTGGAACGTGCATTCCTCGTCGATCGGCAATTTCTCGCGCGGAACCCGGCCGAACACCTCCGAGGAGGCGCAGACGTGGATGATCGCTTCGGGCGCGAAACGCCGAAGCGCGCCGAGAAGCCGCTCGGTGCCCTGAATGTTGGTGTCCATCGTGTCGAGCGGCGCGGTGAACGAGGTCTTCGGATAGCTCTGCGCGGCGAGATGAAACACATAATCCGGCCGCGCCGCCTGGACGCAATTCTCGATCGACATCGTGTCGCCCAGGTCGGCGTAGTGGAGCTTGATGCGGCTGCCGGTGTTGATCTCGTCGAGATGTCCGGCGATGTTGTCGAGGGGGCTCCGCCAGCGCAGCATGCCGTGGACTTCCCAGTCCGTCTTCTCGACAAGATGGTCGAGCAGGTGCGAGCCGACCATTCCCGTTATGCCTGTGATCAAGGCGCGCTTTGCCATCTTCCCCTCTCGTTCGTGCGGCAGGCGTTGGATAGAGCGGACCTCAGGACTACCGGCTGATGATCCCCGCCCCGTTATCTTCGAGGCAAATCTTGACGAAGCTTTTTTGCCCAAAGGTCTCGATCATCTTTGCCTGAACATGCTCCGGCGCCATGAACAACAGAAACCCGCCGCCCCCCGCGCCGCAGAGTTTGCCGCCATAGGCGCCGAGCCGCATGGCTTCGTCGTAGGTCGCGTCGATCTTCGGCAACGAGACTGAGCTCGAGAAGCGCCGCTTGGCCTCCCACCCCTCGCTCACGAGCTTGCCCAGGTCGCACAACATGGTCTCGGGGTTGCGCCCTTCGAGCACGCGCAGACCCTCCTGACAGAGCTCGACCAAGCGGGAGAGGTCTTTGTTGATTTTCTTCTCTTCCGTATTCTTGACCTGTTCCTCCACAGTTGTGGAGGCGTGTCGCTGAATTCCGGTGTAGACGAGGCACAAAGACCGATCCAACGCCTCCCGGCACTCCGTCGCCATTTGCGCGGGCCGAATGGTCAGGTCATCCTTATGAAACTGATAGAGGTTGAGACCACCAAAGGCGGCATGGATTTGATCTTGAATGCCGACGTTCTCCTTGAGGAGATCTCTTTCGGTGTAGACCGCCCGCTTGAAGAGATCGAACTTGGTGATCGAGCGTCTATTCAAGAACTCCATCAATGCGATGAAGCCGACCGTGAACGACGACGAGCTTCCCAAGCCCGAATTACCAGGCAAGTCGGAAATAATAGCCAGGTTTAACGGCTTGTCGTACCGCATATCCAAGAGGGTGGCGCGGATGACGTTGTGCTTGATGTCCTCGACGCGATCGACGCCTTCGACGATGCGGTAGGTGATCCGATACCGATGCTCGGCGAAATCCGCCATCGGCAGCGCGATCGTATAGATATACTTATCGATCGAGGCCCCGAGCACGGAGCCGGGATGATGATGAAAATACGCCGGGTAGTCGGTGCCGCCTCCGAAAAAACTAATCCGGAGCGGAGATCTCGAAATGTTGATCACTGAAACCGCCCCCGCGGAAAACGACGATGAGAACCGATAGCCCTTTTGGCGTACCCCCCTGAGATGTCAGCATATCGACGGAAGTGAAGCGCTCGCGCGTCACGTCCGCGTTTGGTCTCGAATGGCCCCGAGGACAATCCGAAACGACGCCCGTCTGAACGCGGGCGGACATCGACTGCGGGTTCGCCGTCGCGCCCCGTCCGACAAAGGCCCCGTGAGATACCGTCAAGAATCAGCAGCGTCGGCAGCAATCGAAGAGGTCAGCCAAAGCGTTGGGTCGCCTTCAACTCGTGCGGCATCTCCTGCCGCACGCTCGGGCGAGCGGAGACACGGCCGACTGGGCGCTCCTTCTGCATCGTCGGAAATTCGATGGGGGCGCCGTTGGCGAGATGGTCAAAAACCTGCTCGGCCCGGCGCCGCCAGGAATGATGTTCACGCACGAATGCAGCGGCGGCGTCCACGGCGCGCTGGTTGTCCGGATTGGACCGATCCTCGTCGAGGCGTTTGGCGAGGTCCGACCCATCCGGCGACACCTGACAGAGCGCATCCAAGGGCAGGATCGACTCATACTCGCCGCTGCGCGGCAGGACGCCGAGGAGCCGGGTCCCGGCCGCGAGGCCCTCATAATAGCGCATCACGAGCGGACTGAACCCTCCCGTGCGCTTCGGCTGGTCGAGATCGGGCGGCGTCGCCACATAGTATTGCGCGCTCGACGTCAATCGTCCGACTTCCTCGGTCGTCAATCCCCCGCCTTGCGAATAGACGTATTTGAGGCCGCGAGGTTCGCAATAAGCGAGCAAGGCCTGATGCAATGGCTCGTAGCGACGCCCCAGCCAAAAGGCGAAAATCGATTTTTCCTCTTTGCGCGGATAAAAAACGTCGGTGTAGGCCCCGAAGGGCAGCCAGACGAATTTCGCCAGCGGAAATCTGCGCTTCAACTCGACCGTCGCTTCGCGGTAGGCGACGAAACACGGATCGAGGCGTTCAAGCGTCGCAACGAGGCCGATCTTGGTGAGCGAAGGCTTCCATGCGTCGAGGATAAAATTGGACCGCCGGGCCCGCAAATTCAGGTACGAGGCCAGATGGATCGGAGCGTTCGGACGGGCGGCGAGTTGAATCCAAAAGAGCGCGTCGCACCCTTTCACTTCGGAGCGAACCTTGCGCCACTGACCACGACGACCCCACGCGACCGGCGGCGGCGCGATGGTGCGCACCCCGGGCTGGTCGGCCAGGCCCGAGAACAGCGGCGGCAGCAAGGTCGTCCAATAGACGCTCGGATTGAGCGCCGAGTTGGAAATCAGGCCCAGTTCCATAACACCCCCGGAGCCACCACTCGTAAACGTTACTCCCCGAATAGCAAAGGGCGGAACATCGCGTAGCGTCTCGCAGCGCAACATTGCACGAGTTCGCCGACTTGGCAAACCCCGGACGAATACCCAGGCTTCCGTCGTACGCCCCGCCGACCGCGGAAACTCCCAGAATTTGCGGCCTTGAGCGGAGGCCGCGGAAAATTCCCCGCCGCTCGAAGCGCGCGAAAGCGGCGGAAAAGAGCGCCCCACTCTTGCCGCGATGCACGCGCTTTCAGGCCCGACTCGGCGAAAAATGGACAGGCGATTCCAGCGGAACCTCTCTTATTCCCGCAAATTATTCGGATTTCATTACAATTACATAAATCGAATGCGTGTTTGATGTCCCCGTTTTGTCCGCGAGGCCGCGCCCCCGCCGCCTCGACAGCTATGGGCTCTTCCCATGTCGACACTCGGTCTTGATCGGCTGTGGCGCAATCGCCAAGGCAATCTCGCGGTGATGTACGCGCTCGTCGCGCCGCTTCTGGTGTTCGGCGGCGGGGCGGCCATCGATTACGGGCGCGCAGCGCAGATTCACACCAAGCTGAACGCCGCGGCCGATGCTGCGGCGCTCGCCGCGCTGACGCCCTCAATGCTGCAGCAAAGCACCGACGTCGCGCATGACGCCGCCGTCAATCTGTTCAACGGTCTGACCAAAAGTCTGCCAGGCCTGACCGACGGGGCGATGCAGGTCACGGTCAGTATCTCCACCGGCTCAACTCCGCTCACCCGCAACGTCACGGTCAGCTATTCGACCTCGGTCAACACGATTTTCGCCCAGGTGCTGCACGTCTCGACGTTGCACGTTTCCGGAGTCTCGGACGCAAGCGCGCAGGCCCCGCCCAATATCGACTTCTATGTGCTCCTCGACAATTCGCCGTCGATGGCGCTGCCGGCGACCTCTGCGGGCATCACCCAGATGCAGACCCTGACCAAGAACCAAACGACCGGCGGCTGCGCCTTCGCCTGCCACCAGGCGAATACGAGTTACAACACAAGTTCGCCGACAAGCAGCGAAACGGATACGGTGTACAACCCTTGTGCAGACGGCACGAGTCCAACCCTGCCGACTTCCTCGATCACGATCAACAGCGTCAAATACACGAAAGCCTGGTGCGACGCCTCGAAAGGCCACGTTCAGCTCGACAATTATGCACTTGCGCGCAAGAACAACATCACCCTCCGCGTGGACGAACTCAACGGCGGCGTTTCGACCTTGCTTCAAACGGCGTCGTCGAGCGCGCAGTCGTCGCTGTTCGCGACTCCGCCGAAGTACCGGTTTTCGATCTATTCCATGGATAGCCTGTGGCAGATCGGCCTCAATCAGCTCATGGCTTTGACGTCGAGCTACACCTCGGGGTGGACCACGGCCTCGGCCAATTTCGGCGTCATGGAGATGTATTCCAACAACAACAACTGCGCCAATGCGGCGTGCTCTTCGAGCACCACGACGCCCGGGGGCGACGTCGCCACCAACTACGACGATTCGCTCGGCAAGCTCAGCCAGACGAGCTACATCCCGAACCCAGGCAACGGCACCAATCAGCCGAGCGACACGCCGCAGGAGGTGCTGTTCATCGTTACTGACGGCGTCGAGGACGAAGAGAGCAATTCGCGCCGTCTCGAGCAGACCATCAACGATCTCGCCGGCGACCCGAGCGCTTCGCCTTATGGCAACGTGAAGGGCACGAATTGGTGCACGACCATCAAGAATCGCGGCGTCAAGATCGCGATCCTGTATACCGACTATCTCGCGGTTCCGGCCAATAACTGGTATGTCACCCACATCGAGCCTTTCCAGTCGAGCATTGCTTCTGACCTGCAAGCCTGCGCCACCCCCGGCCTGTTCATCGACGAAAACAATGACGCGAACATCGGAGCTGATCTCGCCAAGTTGTTCAACCTTGCCGCGACGCCCGGCCACTTGACTCAATAGGCCGCGAACCCGTCTGCGGCTCGCCAGCGCGCACCGCAGCAGAGCCCCTCCGGGGGTTGAGCCGGCTCTACGCAGCCGCGCGGATCTCTCGGATGTTCTCGGCGTACGCCTTCGGGTCGCCCTCGAACACTTTCGAGCCGGCGACAAAGACATTCGCCCCCGCCCGCGCCAGAAGCGGCGCGGTGTCGGGCGCGACGCCGCCGTCGACCTCGATCATGATGTTGCGTTGGCCGATCATGCGCTTCACCCGCGCGACCTTGTCCAGCATGGCGGGAATGAACGCCTGGCCGCCGAAGCCCGGATTGACCGTCATGACCAGGATCAAATCGAGCCGGTCGAGCACATATTCGATCGCGCTCTCAGGCGTAGCGGGATTGATCGCGACGCCCGCCTTTTTGCCGAGCGCGCGGATCTCCTGCAGCGAGCGGTCGAGATGCTTTGTCGCTTCTGCATGGACCGTGATGTGATCAGCGCCCGCCTTGGCGAAAGCTTCGACATAGGGATCGCAGGGCTCGATCATCAGATGGCAGTCGAAGGGCTTTCTGGTGAGCGGCCGCAAGGCCGCGACGACCGGCGGCCCGAAGGTGATGTTGGGCACGAAATGTCCATCCATCACGTCGAGATGGATCCAGTCGGCGCCCGCCGCGTCGACCGCGCGCACTTCCTCGCCGAGCTTGGCGAAATCCGCCGAAAGAATCGACGGCGCCATAATCACGGGATTGGTCAAGCGCCCATCTCCTCTCCTCACAGTCAGTCGCATCAGGCTGTCATGCCCGCGAAAGCAGGCATCCACGGGGTTTCGCCGTGACTTGGATTCCCGCTTCCGCGGGAATGACAAAAAGGACCCAGCCGGTCGAACGCGGCGCTATCGATGGGCGCCGTAGGGCTCAGAGTCAATGCGCCTCGGCGATGGATTAATCACACCGTCGATCTGTTCATAAGAAATAACAACTTAAGCATATAGCTTAAATCGTTGCGTTGTCGCTGGCGTCCGCTTATGTACCGCGCCTTCGAAGGGAAGTTCCATGGCGACCACATTGCCAGCCCACCTCAGGCGGCTGGAGGCCGAGTCCATTCACATCATGCGGGAAGTGGTCGCGGAAATGCGCAATCCCGTGATGCTGTACTCGATCGGCAAAGATTCGAGCGTCATGCTTCACGTGGCGATGAAGGCCTTCTATCCGGCCAAGCCGCCGTTCCCGCTCTTGCATGTCGACACGACCTGGAAGTTCCGCGAGATGATCGCGTTCCGCGACGAGACGGCGCGACGGCTCGGGCTCGATCTGATCGTCCACATCAACCAGGACGGGGTGAAGCGTGGCATTTCCCCAATCGCTTCGGGTTCGCAGCTCCATACCCAGGTGATGAAGACGGAAGCGCTCAGGCAGGCGCTCGACCATGGCCGCTTCGACGCGGCCTTCGGCGGGGCGCGGCGCGACGAAGAGAAGAGCCGCGCCAAAGAGCGCGTCTTCTCGTTCCGCTCGGCGGCGCATGCGTGGGACCCGCGCAACCAGCGGCCCGAACTCTGGCGCCTCTTCAACACGCGCATCCGCGAAGGCGAATCGCTGCGCGTCTTCCCGCTCTCCAACTGGACCGAGCTCGACGTGTGGGAATACGTGCTGGCGGAGGACATTCCAGTCGTGCCGCTCTACTTCTCCAAGCTGCGTCCTGTCGTCGAGCGCTCGGGCGCGCTCATCATGGTCGACGACGACAGGCTGCCGCTCGAGCCCGGCGAAACGCCGACGATGAAACGCGTTCGCTTCCGCACGTTGGGCTGCTATCCGCTGACCGGCGCGATCGAGTCGGAAGCCGACACGCTGCGCGACATCATCGGCGAGATGCGCAAGGCGACAACCTCCGAGCGGCAAGGACGCCTGATCGATTCGGACGAAGCCTCCTCGATGGAAAAGAAAAAGCGCGAGGGGTATTTCTGATGAACGCAGGCGATTGGCGTTCCGCTAAATGTCCTGCCCGCGCAAGCGGGCATCCAGATTTAGCCGCGAGACTTCCAGCAAATGCGCCGCACCCCTGGATTTCCGCTTTCGCGGGCGTGACACGTAACAGAGTTCGCTCATGAACGCGCCGCTCCGCGCCGCCGCGCTCCCCACCCTGCGCCTCCTCACCTGCGGTTCGGTCGATGACGGCAAGTCGACGCTCATCGGGCGGATGCTCTACGAGAAGAAGCTCATCTTCGACGATCAGCTTTCGACGCTCGAGCGCGATTCGAAGAAATTTGGCACGACAGAGGACGCGATCGACTTTGCCCTGCTCGTCGACGGACTCGAGGCCGAGCGCGAACAGGGCATCACGATCGACGTCGCCTATCGCTATTTCGCGACGGAGAAGCGCTCGTTCATCGTCGCCGACACGCCAGGTCATGAGCAATTCACCCGCAACATGGCGACCGGAGCGTCGGGCGCCGATCTGGCGATCGTGCTGGTCGACGCGCGCAAGGGATTGCTCACGCAGACGCATCGCCATTCGATCATCGTATCGCTGCTCGGCGTGCGTCATGTCGTGCTCGCGGTGAACAAGATCGACCTCGTCGGCTATGACGAGCGCACCTACCGCGACATCGTCATCGCCTACCGCAAATTCGCCGAGCCGCTCGGCTTCCGCTCGCTGTTCGCCGTCCCGATCTCGGCGCGCTTTGGCGACAATGTCTCGTCGGACAGTTCGAAAACGCCTTGGTATCAAGGCGGACATCTCTTGCAGAAGCTCGAAACGATCGAAGTCGAGGAGGACCGCCGCAGCGCGCCCTTCCGCCTGCCGGTGCAGTGGATCAATCGACCGCATCTCGATTTCCGCGGCTTTGCCGGAACGATCCCGAGCGGCCGGGTCAAGCGCGGCGAGCCGATTCTTGTCGCCGGATCCGGCAGGCAGACCACCGTCAAATCGATTCTCATTGCTGACGAAGAGAAGGAAAGCGCCGAAGCGGGCGATGCGGTGACGCTGATGCTCGCGGACGAACTCGACGTCGCCCGCGGCGACGTGCTCGCGCATCCGACGAGCAGGCCGGAAGTCGCCGACCAGTTCGCCGCGCATCTTATCTGGATGAGCGCCGACGCGATGCTTCCCGGCCGCTCATATCTCATGAAGATCGGCGCCCGCACGGTGCCGGCGCAGATCACGGATCTCAAGCACCGCATCGACGTCAACAACTACGACAAGCTTGCCGCCAAGAGCCTTGAGCTCAACGAGGTCGGCTTCTGCAATCTCGCGACGACGGCGCCGATCGCCTACGATCCTTACGCCGACAATCACGAGACAGGCGCTTTCATCCTGATCGACCGCCAGACCAACGAGACGGCGGCGGCGGGCATGATCGCGCATGGGCTCAGGCGCGCGACCAACGTGCATCGGCACGGACTCGCGGTGGCCCGCGACGCGCATGCCGCGCTCAAGCACCAGAAGCCCGCCATCCTCTGGTTCACGGGTCTCTCGGGCGCGGGAAAATCGACGATTGCGAACCTCGTCGAGGCCAAGCTTCATGCGCGCGGCGTGCACACGACCTTGCTCGACGGCGACAACGTCCGCCACGGCCTCAACAAGGATTTGGGCTTCACCGCGGCCGACCGCGTCGAAAACATCAGGCGCGTCGGCGAAGTGGCGCGGCTCATGACCGACGCCGGCCTCATCGTGCTCTGTTCGTTCATCTCGCCGTTCAGGGCCGAACGGCGGCTCGTTCGCGACACGGCGGCGACTGGCGAGTTCATCGAGGTTTTCGTCGATCTACCGATCGAGGCTGCGATCGCTCGCGATCCCAAGGGCCTCTACAAGCGCGCGCTGGCCGGCGAGATCAAGAATTTCACGGGCGTCGATCAGCCATACGAAGCGCCCGACGCGCCGGAGCTGACTCTCAACTCCGCCAACGAGTCGCCCGAGGCTTTGGCCGATCGAGTCATCCAGGAGCTTGAACGGCGCGGCCATATCGTGACCTTATAGGATGGGGCGCCTGTCGCGCTCCATCGTCCTGGGGCCGCCATGCTCACCTTCTATTACGCGACCAACACCTGCGCTCTCGCTTCCCACATCGCGCTCGAGGAGGCGGGCGCCGATTACGAAGCGCGGTGGGTCGATTTCGGCTCAGCCGAGCAGACGAAGCCGGAATACCTGAAGATCAACCCAAAAGGCCGCGTGCCGGCGCTCATGACCGAGCGCGGCGTCGTGACCGAAAACCCAGCCATCCTCGCCTATATCGCGCAGACGCATCCCGTCGCGAGGCTCGCGCCGCTCGACGATCCGTTCGCCTTCGCTGAACTCCAATCGTTCCTTGGCTACCTCTGCGCGACGGTTCACGTGGCGCATGCGCACGGGCGCCGCGGCTATCGCTGGGCGGACGACCCTGCCGCGCACGAGGCGATGAAGAAAAAAGTTCCACAATCGGTTGGCGCGTGCTTCGACCTGATCGAGGGCACGATGTTCAAAGGCCCGTGGGTGATGGGCGAGGCCTATACCGTCGCCGACCCATACCTGTTCACGGTCGCGCGCTGGCTCGAAGGCGACAGCGTGGACCCGGCGGCCTTCCCCCGCGTGCTCGACCATCGCGACCGGATGGCCGAGCGCCCCGCCGTGCGGCGCGTCTTGAAGGCCGAGGGGCTGGCGTAGGGGAGGCGCTCGTTTCCTTGCGAGGAACGCCTGCCGTCATTGCGAGCGAAGCGAAGCAATCCAGGGGGACGTAGGGCGGTTTACAACCCCTGGATTGCTTCGCCGCCGCCGGAAGACGGGGATCGCTCGACGCCGTATCGCTCCTCGCACTGACGGTTTCCGGGGAGAGCCGCGGCATGAGCCGCAGCCCAAGGCCCTCACGCGATCTTCACATATTCGAAATCGCCCGTCTGGTTGTTGACCCCGACGCGCGGCGGGGCGATCCAGCTCGCGTATTTGCCGGGTTCGTGGCAGGGCTTCATCAACGAATTGATGAACTGCATGTCCGCGTCATTGGGCAGCCAGTCGCCGCTCTTCGCGCTCCATTCCTCTTCGGTAAGGACCTCGCCAGCGGGGCTGATGCGCTTGCCCGCGAACTCGCCGATCTTACGGTTGAAGCCCTTGTGGGGCTGCGTGAACTTGAACGCGACGCCGGCCTTCTCGATCGACTTGTTCCAGCGGTCGATCCCGCCCTGGCAATCGACGATGAAATCATCGAGGAGGCGAGCGTTAAGAGCGCGCAAAGCAGGCTCGTTTTCCACGACGATCTTGCCGTCGACGACGCGGGAAACGGGATAGGTCGCTTCCTTGAGTTCGTGATCGTCGCCCTTGAGATTCGTCTCGTTGAACCGCCCTTTGATCCCTGATCCAAACGCTTCCGCGGCGTTGCTCGAAATTTCGCTGCCGAACAGGTCGCGCGTGACCGACGCATGGAAATTGGCCTTACGCTGCAGCAGCGGCAAGTCGACGACGCCGAGCTTGCGCACCGCCTCGACGTCGTTCGGGTCCTCGATGCCGGCTTTGGCCATCGCCGCGCAGGTCGCCTCGATCGTGCGCTGCACGCCGGTCTCGCCGACGAACATGTGATGCGCTTCTTCCGTCAACATGAAGCGACATGTGCGCGACAAGGGGTCGAAGCCGCTTTCGGCGAGCGCCGCGAGCTGCATCTTGCCGTCGCGGTCGGTGAAGAAGGTGAACATGAAGAACGACAGCCAGTCGGGCGTGTTCTCGTTGAAGGCGCCAAGAATGCGCGGGTTGTCCATCTGCCCGCTCTGCCGCTCGAGCAGGGCCTGCGCCTCCTCGCGACCGTCCTTGCCGAAATATTTGACCAAGAGATAAACCATTGCCCACAGGTGGCGACCCTCCTCGACATTAACCTGGAAGAGGTTGCGCATGTCGTAGAGGCTGGGCGCCGTCGCGCCCAGGAAACGCTGCTGCTCGACCGAAGCGGGCTCAGTGTCGCCCTGCACTACGATGAGCCGGCGCAGAAGCGCACGATGTTCGCCCGGCACTTCCTGCCAGGCTGGCTCGCCCTTGTGGCGGCCAAACGGAATTGTGCGGCCCTCGACCTTTGGCGCGAGCAGAATGCCCCAGCGATAAGTCGGCATCTTCACATAGCCGAACTTCGCCCATCCGGCCGGATCGACACCGACCGCCGTGCGCAGATAGACCTCCGACTGCTGGTAGCCGACCGGCCCCATGCCGGCCCACCAGTCGAGATATTTCGGCCGCCAGCCCTCGAGCGCACGCTGGAGCTGCTTGTCGGAGCCGAGCGCGACATTGTTGGGAATGACCTCGTCATAGGAGATCTCGACGAAGCGGTCGGCGGAGATGGCGCCTGCGGCGTCGGTCACAATGTCTTCAGCGCTCATGGGGTTTCTCCCGTTCAGTAGGTTTCGAGATGCAGCCGTCCGTGCCGCTTGAGCGACGGCCCGACCGTCTCCCAATCGAGCCCGGCTTGAACGGCGATGTCGCGCAAGGCCAGGACCACGCCTTCCTCCATCGCCTTCAGGCCGCAGACATAGAAATAGGCGTGCGGATCGGCGATGAGCGGCGCGAGATCGGCGGCCCGCTCGCGCATCACGTCCTGCACGTAGCGCTTGGGCTGGCCGGGCGTGCGGCTGAAGGCGAAGTTGATGTCGATAAAATCCTTCGGCAGATTGCCAAGCGGCCCGAAATACGGAAGCTCCTCTTTGGTGCGGGCGCCGAAGAAGAGCATCAGTTTGCCGCCTTCGAACTTGCTCGACTTGCGCAAGCGCCGCCGCCACTCGGTCATCGCGCGCATCGGCGCGCTTCCAGTGCCGGTGCAGATCATGACGATCGCGCTCTTCGGGTGGTTCGGCATGAGGAAGCTCACGCCGAAAGGCCCGATCACCTCGACCTTGTCGCCAACAGTGAGGTCGCAGAGATAGTTGCTGACCGTTCCGCGGACCGGACGGCCTTGGTGGTCTTCCAGGACGCGCTTCACGGTGAGCGAGACGTTATTGTAGCCGGGCCGTTCGCCGTTACGCGGGCTCGCGACCGAATATTGTCGGGGGTGATGCGGCCTGCCGTTCTCATCGTCGCCAGGCGGGATGATCCCGATCGACTGCCCTTCGAGCACAGGAAACGGCATGGCGCCGAAGTCGAGCACGATGTGATGGGTGTCGTAATGCTTGCCGACTTCCGTCACTCGAACATTGCCGACGACCGTTGCGGCGACCGATCGCGTCGCGGCCTTGGGGCCATACAAATTGGCGTAGGGACTGGCCGCCGACCACGGCGGGACCTGAGCCGCATAGGCGGCGACATCGAAGGCCGCTTCTTCGCCCGCTTGGCTGGGCGCGGGTTCGCGCGCCGCGGCTTCGAGCGTCGCGCCGGGCGCGCCGGCTGAACCCAGTTCCTCGGGGCTCAGTTCCGCCGGCAACGCATCCCATCCGAACTGCGCCTCGACGCTATAGGCGCGGGCGCGCGGCACCTGCCGCCAATTGTCGATGCTGCCGGTCGGGCACGGCGGAACGCAGGCCATGCACAGATTGCACGTGCTCGCGTCGACCACATAATTGCGCGCGTCGTGAGTGATCGCCCCGACCGGGCACGTCGATTCGCACGTGTTGCACCGGATACAGATTTCGGGATCGATCAGGTGCTGCCTGATGATCTCGGCTTCCAAAGCTCCCATCAGGCGCTCATTCCTTCGCTGTCATTGCGAGCGAACCTTGCAGCCAGCACTCCCACCTCGTTGCGAGGAGCGCCGCGACGACGCAATCCAGGGGCCGCGCGCGCCGACTCCTGGATTGCTTCGCTTGCGCTCGCAATGACGGTGGGTGGCATCGCTACACCCGATCCCAGTCGAACACGGCCCTTTCACCCTTGCCGTAGACCTTGAGCGCGCCCTTGTCGCCAACCGCGTTGGGGCGCTGAAAAATCCAGTTCTGCCAAGCGGTGAGGCGGCCGAACACCCGCGTGGCGAGCGTCTCGGGCCCACCAAAGCGCAGGTTCGCCTCCATGGCGGTCAACGCGTCCGGGCTCATGGAGGCGCGTTCCTCGACCGCGATGCGGATTTCGTCGGCCCAGTCGATGTCGTCGGGAATGCTGGTCGCGAGACCAAGGGCGAAGGCGGCGAAGGCGTCGAGGGGCTTACCGATGTTCGCCTTCGAGGATTGAAGCGCCTCCTTGCCATCATAGAAGCGCCGTCCGAGACGGCTCTGTCCGCTGGTCATCGGATAGTCGCCGAGATTCGCCGCAGTCAGCGCGATTTTCGGCGCCGTGTCGCCCGTCAGCGCGAGATGGTAGATCCGGTCGCAAGCAAGAGCGATCTCGAGCAGGGTCCCGGCGAAGCAGGAGCCCTCGTCGATGAGCGCGAACAGGCTGCGCGAGGTGACGTCGAGCCGGCTCAAGGTTCGGCGCAGATAGCCGATGGTTTCGCGCACGAACCAATGCTCTTTGAACTGAACGAGCGTCGCATCCATCGCGAGAATGGACGCAACGTCGCCTTCGCTTCTCATCAGCCACACGCCGACGTCGAGCTCGTTCGTGCGCATCGACAGGATCGCGTCCTCAAGCTCGCGGGCGAGCCTAAGCGGCCACCATTGTGCGCCTTTCGCCTCGATCGCCGCGATGTCTCGCGGCTCAGCGCCGCTCGGGCCTTTGATGACGAAGGTCGCCGCGCGCGCGCTTCGGTCGATCGTCACAGTGACCAGCGAATAACGCAACGCATCGGGTTCGATCGTGCGATCGATGGGCGGCAGAGCGACGCCCTTCGCGGACGCGGGTCGATCGCTCATCGACGCGAGCGCCAAAGCGCGCTCCTTCACCTTCGCCTCGAATTGCGCGGGCTTGGCGATTGCGTCGACGAGACGCCAGGCCAGAGCCTTTTCGCCGCGCACCCCTTCGCTCGTCGTGCAGAAGACGTCGGCGAGGTCGTGGCGGACGTGGCGCTTGTCGGTCAATCGAGTGAGGCCGCCTGTGCCCGGGAGCACGCCGAGCATCGGCGTCTCGGGCAGGCTGACCGCGCTTGACCTGTCGTCGATGAGGACGATCTCATCGCACGCGAGGGCAAGCTCGTAACCGCCGCCCGCGCACGAGCCGTTGACGGCGGCGAGGAACTTCAATCCGTCATGCTTCGAGGAATCCTCGAGGCCGTTGCGGGTCTCGTTGGTGAACTTGCAGAAATTGACCTTCGCGGCGTGGCTCGAAACGCCGAGCATGAAGATGTTGGCGCCGGAGCAGAACACCCGCTCGCGCCCGCTCATGACGACGACCACCCGCGCCTCGGGATGTTCGAACCGGATGCGGTTGACCGCGTCGTGAAGCTCGATGTCGACGCCGAGGTCGTAAGAGTTGAGCTTGAGCTTGTAGCCGGGACGGAGCCCCGCGTTCTCGTCGAAATCGGCAAGCAGCGTCGCGACCTCGCCATCGACCTTGAGCCTCCAGTGCCGATAGCGCTTGGGCTCGGTTTGGTAGTCGACCCTATCCATTGCCGCTTTCATCCATAGGAACTTTAGTGCATATCTTGCATCATAATGCGCTAGCCGTTCGCAGACAAGGCTGAGCCGCCTCACCCAACCGGCAAGCCGATCGCCTCGCGCGCCTGCGCCCGCAGGACCTGGAAGGTCTCCATCAGCGGCTGAGCGCTGGTGTCGATGCGCATGTCAGCCTTCGAATAGAAGGCCGCCCGGCTCAAGAGGATCGACTTCAAATCCTCCATCGCCTCCCGGCTCGCGGCCATGGGCCTCAGGTCGCCCTGCGCCATGACGCGGCTCATATGGTCTTCTGGATCGGCCGTGAGCCACACGGTCTTGCAGCGGCGCAGCAGGAGGTTGAAGCTCGCGATGTCGCTGACGAGGCCGCCCGCCGTGGCGATCACCGCCTCGGGATAGGTCTCAATTGCATCATCGAGCGCCCGGCGCTCGTAGCGACGATAGGCGTTCTGGCCATAGAGCCCCAAAACCTCGCTGATGCTGCAACCGGCAAGTTTCTCGATCTCTCGGCTGAGTTCGACGAAAGGAAAGCCAAGATCCTCCGCCAGCATGCGGCCAAGCGTCGATTTCCCCGCGCCGCGCAGGCCGATCAGCGCAATCCGCGACGATCGCGTGGGCGGCGCGTCCCTCGCGGGCGTCCTCCCCCCGATGAGGTCGAGGGCGGCGAACCGCACCCGGCGCAGCGTCGTCTCGTCGCAGGCATGAAGCGTCTCGCGCAGCATCAGCCATTCCGGCGATTGCGTGGTGAAGTCCCCCACAAGCTCGGCAAGCGAACATTGCAGCGCCTGAGCCACTTGCGCGAGAACTAGAATCGAGGCGTTGCCGAGGCCGTATTCGAGATTGGCCAGGTGGCGCTCGGAAACGCCAGTCAAGCGGGCGAGCGCTTTGCGGGTTAGTCCCCGCCGGACGCGCAGAGCCCTCGCGCGCGCCCCCAGCGCAGCCAGGAACGGCTCCTTTCCTTCCGCAGCCTCGGCGAGCGGGCGTGACGCGTCTGCGCTTTCGGCGTCCGCTTCCTCGATCGCTGACTCATTCGGCGAGAATGGCCCATGGTTTGACAAGGTCCGGGCGTCCCCCTAGAGATCGGTCAGGCACAATAATGCATAACGAAGGCGCCAACAACCTCGAGCGATCCGCAACGGTCCGGCTGTGCATCGGCCGCTTAAGGGCGCCCGTCCTTGCATGCGCTTGAGGACAGCGCCGGGGGAAACGCCAATGACGGCAAGCTCGGTTGCGGCCCCGCCTGAGACGTTCAACTTTGCAACGCACCTCATCGAGGCCAACGCAGCCCGACTGAACAAGACGGCTTTCGTCGACGATCTTGGCGCCATCACCTATGGCCAACTCGACGCGCGGGCCCGGCGGTTCGCCGCGGCTCTGAAAGAGCGGGGCCTCAAGCGCGAGGAGCGCGCGCTGATCCTCATGCAGGACAGCGCCGACTGGCCGGTCGCCTTCCTCGGCGCAATGCTGGCGGGCGTCGTTCCGGTCGCTGTCAACACGCTGCTCACCGCCGACGACCTCGCATACATGCTCGAGCATTCGCGCGCGCAGGCCGTCTTGGTCAGCGGCGCGGTCAAGCCAACCCTCAAGGCGGCGCTCGCCAAGTCGGACCACGAGGTCCACACGATCGTCGCATCACGCCCGGCGCAGCCGCTCGAAGCCGGCGAAATCGAGTTCGGCGATTTCCTCGCCGGCGCCGCGCCGCTCCTGAAGCCGGCCCGCACGCGCGCCGACGATCCGGCTTTCTGGCTCTATTCGTCGGGCTCGACCGGCAGGCCCAAGGGGACGGTGCATTCGCACGCCAACCCGTATTGGACGACCGAGCTCTACGGCAAGGCGGTGCTTGGCCTGAACGAGAGCGACGTCTGCTTCTCCGCCGCCAAGCTTTTCTTCGCCTACGGGCTCGGCAACGCGCTAACCTTTCCGATGAGCGTCGGGGCGACGGCGCTTCTCATGGCCGAGCGGCCGACGCCCGAGGCGGTGTTCAAGCGATTGCGAGGCGGCGTCGGCGGCGCCACGCCGACGGTCTTTTACGGCGCGCCGACCGGCTTCGCCGGCATGCTCGCATCGAACCTTTTGCCAAGGCGCGAGGAGGTGGGCTTAAGGCTCGCGTCCTCCGCCGGCGAAGCGTTGCCGGCCGAGATCGGCGAGCGCTTCAAGCGTCATTTTGGCGTCGATATCGTCGACGGCATCGGCTCGACCGAAATGCTGCACATCTTCATCTCCAACCGGCCCGACAAGGTGCGCTACGGCTCGACCGGGTGGCCGGCGCCGGGCTACGAAATCGAACTGCGCGGCGAGGACGGGGGGCCGGTCGCAGACGGAGAGCCGGGCGACCTCTACATCTGCGGGCCGTCGGCCGCGCTGATGTACTGGGGCAATCGCGCCAAGACGCGCGAGACCTTCCAGGGCCGCTGGGTGAGGAGCGGCGACAAATACGTGCGCAACGCGGACGGCTCGTACACCTACGCCGGCCGCTCGGACGACATGCTGAAGGTGGGCGGCGTATGGGTTAGCCCCTTCGAAGTCGAGGCGACGCTCGTGCAGCACCCCTCTGTCCTCGAGGCCGCGGTGATCGGCGCGCCCGACGCCGACGGGCTCATCAAAACGAAGGCGTTCGTGGTCCTCAAGGACGGCGCCTCGGCGGACGAGGCCGAGCTCAAGGGCTTCGTCAAGGATCGCCTCGCGCCGTACAAATATCCGCGCTCGATCGCCTTCGTCGCCGAATTGCCGAAGACGGCGACGGGGAAGATCCAGCGTTTTCGCCTGCGCGAGCAGGAGCAAGCGGGGCGTGAGGGAGCCATTCAGCCTTGACGTGCTGGCGCGGTAAACTAGATCCAGTGAACTTAGTCCATGGCGCTGCGATGAAAACCGTCAACATCCACGAGGCCAAGACCCAGCTGTCCCGGTTGGTCGAGGCTGCGGCGAAAGGCGAGCCGTTCGTCATCGCCAAGGCGGGAAAGCCGCTGGTCAAGGTCGTTCCCGTCGACGCGGCTCAAGCGCCGCGGCGGTTGGGCTTCATGAAGGGCCAATTCACTGTGCCCGACGATTTCGACACGATGTTCCAGGAGGAAATCGAGAAGCTGTTCTACGGCGAAGAATGAGGCTCCTGCTCGACACCCACATTGTGCTCTCGGGCGCATTCGAACCTGAGAAGCTGTCCCGCGTGGCTGCTCCCCTCATAGAGAACCCGGACAACGAGATCGTGTTCAGCGCCCTCAGCCGCTGGGAAATCGCCATCAAGGCAGGGCGGGGCCGCGACGATTTTCGCATCGACGCTAGCGTGCTGCGCCGGAATCTTTTCGACAACGGCTATGCCGAACTCGGCGTGACCGGCGCCCATGCGGCGGCGCTGGTGGGTCTGGCTCCGATTCACAAAGACCCGTTCGATCGCATGCTCGTCGCTCAAGCGATCGTAGAAGGGCTGACGCTCCTGACCTCCGATCCGACTGTCGCCAAATACCCGGGACCCGTTCGACTCGTCTGACCCCAGCGCCGCATCGCCCGGTCGAAACCGCTCCGCCTTCAGCTCTGCGAATCGAGGACGACGAACCCGTCGCCCGATCGGGTCTTCGCGTCCGCCGGCTTATCGGTGGTGACGAGCGTCATGCCGAATTTGAGCCGTTTGCGGACCGCCTCGCGCGCCGGCAGGTCAGCCTTGATGCGGCGCAAGGCCGCGCCATTGTCCTCGCTCGTTGTCTTGGCGCTTGCTCCCACCTTGGCGGCTTGCCAGGTCAAAAGCTCCGACTGATCGTCCGCGCCGCTCAGCGTATAGACGCGCTCGCCGAGCGGCTTCCCGGGGTCCCGAATGTCGACCTTGCCGGAGGCCACCAGCGCGCCATTGTCGAACACGTGAATGGATTTGTCGGCGCTCGAGACGACCACGCTCGGCGACTTCGGCGCAGGCTCGCGCCCTTCTGAATATTCAGTCGCCTTGATCGCGGTGTCGACGGCGTTGAATTCGCGCGCCGCATATTCGCCGAGCACCATGCCGGGGTGCGTCACTTCTTCCGGCTGCGACTTGTCGTCGGCGATCACCACCGTCATGCCGAGCTTGGTGACGCCAAACAGGCGTTCGGCGAATTCCTTCGGCAGGCGCACGCAGCCATGCGACGCCGGATAGCCGGGCAACTGCCCCGCGTGCAGCGCGATCCCGGACCATGTGAGCCGGTTCATGTAGGGCATCGGCGCGTTGTTATAGGTCGAGGAATGGTGGTTCTTGTCCTTCTGCAGGATCTTGAACACGCCGGTCGGCGTTGCGTGACCGACCTTGCCAGTCGAGCAGGTCGAAGCCGCGATCCGCACGCCATTGCGGTAGACGTACAATCGCTGATCGGGCAGCGAGATGATGACGAGAACCGGACCGGTTTCCGAACGGTCGGGGAACCAGTTGAACTCGCCATTCGTGAGCTCATCGGCGGACTTGTCGACGAGTTGCGCAAAGGACGGCGTGAGCCGCAGCGCGGCAGCGGCGGCCGCAATGCGGCCGAAATCACGGCGATTCATGCGTTCGCGCCCCCAATCAGCCCTGGTCTGTCCTTGTCCGCGAATAGAAGCGGACCTCTCACATTGTCAACAATCCTCACTTCGCGCGGCGCGGAAGGCGGGACGCGGCGGGCGGGGGATCGTTTTCAAAGGTCCTGGCCTTGCGGGAGAATCACGAGATCGCGAATCGCGACATTCGGCGGCCGCGTCAGCATGAAGTGAAGCGCGTCGATGACGTCCTCATTGCGCAACCCGCTATGGGCCTCGACCCGCCGCTCGATGTCCTGCGGATCGGTCAGACCCCAGAGCTCGTTCAACACCATACCCGGCGCGAGCGAGCCGATGCGCACGTTGTGCTTGGCGACTTGCCGGCGCACGCCATGAACGAACGACTGCACTGCGTGTTTCGTCCCCGAATAGACGGGCTCCCAGTCGATCGCCTGATGGCCGGCGATCGACGAGGTGACCACGATATCGCCCGATCGGCGCTCGATCATTCCCGGCAACACGGCGCGCACGGCGCGAAAGACGCTCTTCACGTTGATGTCGATGACTCGATCCCATTCCTCGGGATCGCCGTCGGCGGCGCCGCCCGCCACATAGCTTCCCGCATTGGCGAACAGAATGTCGATCGAGCCCAACCGCTCGGCCGCCCTTTTGACCACCGCCGTGACGTCGTCCGGCTTGGCGAGGTCCGCCGGCAGGACCAGGGATTCCCCGCCCAGTTCGTCCGCCAACAGCTTCAACTTGTCCTCCGAACGCGCAACGAGCGCCAGTCGCACGCCTTCGGCCGCAAACCGCTTCGCCGCCGCTCGGCCAATCCCCGAGCTTGCGCCGGTCACGATCATGCTCTTGTTCTTCAAGCTTCCATTCATGCTTCTCTCCCCGCGTCTCGCGGCGCCCGCATGATTGACCGCGCCGAACGCGCGTGGTCAATCGGTCCTCATGTCGCCTTCCCTCATCGCCATCGACTGGGGATCCTCGAGCTTTCGCGCTTATCTCATGTCGGCGAGCGGCGAGATCCTTGACGAGGTCGCCTCTGGCGACGGAATCGGCGGCGTCGAAAAGGGCGCTTATCCGGCGGTGCTCAGACGCCTGATCGGGCCCTGGCTCGACGCCTGCCGATCGACGCCGATCGTGGCCTCCGGCATGGTCGGCAGCCGGCACGGCTGGCGCGAGGCGCCTTATGTGAAATGCCCCGCCGGCCCGCGCGACATTGCGGCGCATCTGACGCATGTCGACGCCGAGGGGCGGCGCGTCGTGCTCGCGCCCGGCCTCTCCTATCTGGACGAGGCGGGGACGCCGGACGTGATCAGGGGTGAGGAGACCGAAATCTTCGGCATCGCCGATTCCGGCGCTCGCCTGATCGTTCTGCCAGGCTCGCATTCGAAATGGGCGCGGGTCGAGGCCGAGCGTGTCGCCGCGTTCAAGACCTTCATCACCGGCGAATTGTTCGCAAGCGTACGCGACCACACTGTCGCCGGCGCTTTCGCCAGGGCCGCGCCCGTGAAGCACCCGGGAGAAGCCTTCGCGCTCGGGGTTCGGCGCGGGGCCGCTGCGGCGGCGTGCGAGGGAAAGTCGGGCGTCATCGGCCTTCTGTTTGGCGCGCGATCCCTGCCGCTCACGGGCGCCCTCGCTGAGGACGACGCCGGCGACTATCTGTCCGGCCTCCTGATCGGCGCCGAGATCGGCGAGGCGCGGCGGCTCTTTTCCGGCGAGGAGCCGCATGTCGCGGGGGCGGCGGCTCTGGTCGCGCGCTATCTCAGGGCTTTCGAGGCGCTCGGCCTCCCGGCTCGCGCGGCGCCGTTGCGGGCCGCGGCGCGCGGGCTCTTTCGCATCGCCGTCGATGGAGGCCTGCTGTGAGGTTGAGCCTTGCGCCAACCCCGCTGGTCGCGATCCTGCGCGGCGTCACGCCGGATGAAGCCGATTCGATCGCAGCCACGATTGTCGAGGCGGGATTTGGCGCGATCGAGGTTCCGCTCAATTCGCCCGATCCCCTGACGAGCATCGAGATCATCGCCCGGCTGTTCGGCGACAAGGTTTTCGTCGGCGCGGGCACGGTCATCGAACCGCGGCAGGTCGACGAGGTCGCGGAGGCGGGCGCGAAGCTCGTGGTCGCGCCCAATTTCGATCCCGCTGTCGTGGCGCGCGCGGTGAAGCTTAGCCTTCTCGCCGTCCCGGGCGTCGCCACCCCGACCGAAGCGTTTGCGGCGCTGAAGGCGGGCGCGTCGGGCCTCAAGCTTTTTCCCGGCGAAGCGCTTGGCCCGGATGTCGTCAAGGCCTGGCGCGCCGTCCTGCCCAGGGAAACGCCCCTCTTTCCGGTCGGCGGCGTAAGCCCCGAACGCATCGCTCCATACCGACGCGCCGGCGCGACCGGTTTCGGCATCGGCTCGGCGCTCTACAAGCCAGGCGCGACCGTCGAGGAGGTCGCGCGCGCCGCGCGGACGTTCGTCACGGCGTGGAACGAGGCGGGCTAGCAGGACCGCGCGGCTACGGCCCCGGTGGCGCCATTTTCTGGCGCCGACGAGGCGTTTTATTTGATGAAATCGCCCCGAGGCGCCCGCTGACATATCCGTCGAGAGAAAAATGGACGCATGAATTCTTCAATAGGGGCGGCATAAGCTGGCTCCTAGGCCATCAGCCCCGCGACGCGAAACGGCGCAGCGTCGTCATGAAATCGCCGAAGCGGTCGGGCCCGATATCGGCAGCCCATTCCCCCTGAATCTCAAGCAATGTCGCATGCACAACCTTCACCATCCCCCAGGTGCGGGGGGTGAGGTAGATCCGGCGCCGCTCGCCCTTCCTCGCAGCCCGCCGCTCGAGGTAACCCAGCGCTTCGAGCTGCCCGATAATGTGATTGGTCGCTTGCCGCGACATGCGAATCCGGCGTGCAAGTTCGGATGGCCGCACCCCGTCCGGCGGGGGGAAGCTGAAGACAGCAAGATGGACGGGTTGCAAGTCCGTGAAACCGGCTGACCTGAGGTCGGCTTCAATCCGGGCGCGCACATGATCGAGACATTGCCGCAGCAGCGCACCGACATAGGGCGGACCTTCGTCGGTCGGGGCATCGGCGCGCCTAGACTTACGATCTGACGGCGTTGACATGTTTGTAAAATCGCTTTACGAAAAAGGTGTAAAAATATTTTACAATGAAGAGGGCCGCCATGCAAAGCGCTGGCGCAGACGTCATTCGGATCGGTGGGATAGAACTGCGGTTTCTGGTGGATGAAACGCAGGGCTCGGGCGACCTCGTGATCTTCGAGATGACCATACAACCCAAAGCCCGCGTCCCCGTCCCGCACTATCACCGCGAGGTCGACGAGGTCATCTACGGCCTGTCGGGAACATTGACGGGGCGGATCAACGGCGAAACGCATGAACTCCGTGCGGGCGACTGTGCGCTCATTCCGCGCGGAGCCGTCCATCACGCCGAAAATCTGCACAGCGAGGCCGCGCGCGCCCTAATCGTGTTGAACCCAGGCTCGATCGGCCGCGCCTATTTCGAGGAAATCGCGGAGGCTGTGAGCGGTCCCGACAAGCCTGATCCGGCGCAGCTTACAGAGATCATGCTGCGGCACGGCCTGATTCCCGCCTAACAAGACCTCGGACACCGCCGCGGCTGACAAGTTCCGGGCCCCCCAATGGAACCGGCGCGGGCTGTCTTAAGCGTGAGCACAAAGAGGACCCGCCGCTTGTTGGGCCGCCGCGCGCCCGCTGACATATGTGTCGAGAGAGAGCGGCCCGGCGCCGCCGAACGAGAGCGCCAGCAGAGCCCCGATATAGAGGAGGTCGGTCTCATAGCCCGGCTGGCCGAAGTGCGCCCCCGTGGCGTCGTAGGAGATAAGCTTGATCGAGCTGAAGCCGTTCGGAAGATGCACGGTGACAATCGCGACGAGCAGGACGACGATCATCGGCGCGGCGGCGAGAGGGACAAACGCCCCACAAAGGATGAGCAGGCCGCCAACGATTTCGACGACGATGGTTGCCCAGCCGAGAAGAAACGCGAAGGGCGTCCCCATCGCATGCAAGATGCTTATGAAGTCCTCAGGCCCGCGCGCGAGCTTGGCGTAACCGTGCGCAAAAAATCCGTAACCGACGATCAGCCGCAGCGGCAGCGCGAACCGCCCGGGCGGCGCGGGGAGCGGAGCAAAGGCGAACCGACGGAGCGTGGAGGCGAGCGTCATCCCGTGGTTTCGACGGGTATGCGCCCTTTGTTACGCCGCCGCTCCCGCGCGCCGAATCACGCCGCGACAGCGCTGCATGACCCACGAGCGGGCGATCAAGCCCGCATGCGCATGTCGGGCTCTTCGATCCTCACGCCGGCGCGCTTGAGCGCATGGCGAATGAGGCGGTCGACCAGCTCGCCATAGCTGATCCCCATCGCCTCCATGACCTTCGGATACATGCTGATGTTGGTGAAACCCGGAAGCGTGTTCACTTCGTTGATCACGAGCTCGGCGTCGTCGGTGAGGAAGAAGTCGACGCGCGCCAGTCCTTCGCAGCCGAGCGCGCGGAAGGTTTCGATCGAAAGCCTGCGCACTTTGTCGCTGATCTCGGGCGGCACGTCGGCCGGAACCTTGATCGCCGCGCCCTCATCGTCGAGATATTTCGCCTCGTAGGTGTAGAAGCCGTGCCGGTTGCTGGGCACGATCTCGCCGGGCAGCGAAGCCGTGAGCGACCCGTCCTCGCCCTCGAGCACCCCGCATTCGATCTCGCGTCCGCGAATGGTTTCCTCGACCAGGATCTTCCGGTCGTGCCGGAACGCCTCGGCGATCGCCTTGGCGAACTCTTCCTTCGTCCCCGCCTTGCTGATGCCGACAGAGGAGCCGAGCCGGGCCGGTTTCACGAACACCGGCCGGCCGAGCTCGCCGACAACCGCCTCAAAGGCCGGAGAATCGCCCTCCGCGAAGGTCAAGAAGCGCGCGATCGGCAGGCCTGAGTCGCGCATGAGACGTTTGGCGACATCCTTGTCCATCGCCGCGGCCGAACCCAGGACGCCCGAGCCAACATAGGGAACACCAGCAATTTCCGCCGCGCCCTGCACCGTTCCGTCCTCGCCGAACGGGCCATGCAGAACCGGGAACACGACCTCGACCGAGCGCGACAGGTCTGGCGCCGCCTCGTTGGCCTCGGGGAGGATGGCGAGCCGGCCGCCGCCTCCCGGAACGAGGGCGACGCGCGGTCCCCTCTCGGCAACGGCTGCCGGAAAAGCGCCGCCTTCGAGCGAGCAGAGACGCCACACGCCGGTCCGCGTGATGCCGATCGGCACGGCCTCGTACCGCTTGGGGTCGAGGGCGAGGAAAACGTTGCGGGCGGACATGACGGAAACGTCGTGCTCGGCGGAGCGGCCCCCGAACAGCAACGCAACGCGAAGTCTTTCGGCCATGCCGCGGTCTCCGAATCAGTTCGTTCGCTCCCGACTTCGCCGAAAGGGGCGTGCCTGGTCAACCGGCGTCGCCTCGAAGGCGCGAGAGGCGTACGGGCCGTCCGCTTGCGCGTTCGACAATACACGCCGCGATCGGTAGAACTACCCATGCCGAGTCCAGTATGAATTGGAGACAAAGCGCTCTATCGTCCGTCGCGTTCGGGGATCGCAATGGCCCTCATGAATTCGCCTGACCTGCCTCTCCAATCCGACAGGTCATGGAGCAGCTCGAGCGTCGGCGGCCTCAGGTTTTGGACGACCGGCGCCGCGTTCGGCGCCGTCTATTTCGCACTCAACCTGCTCACGGAATGGCATGAATTCGATCGGCTGGGCATCACGCTCTGGAGCCCCGACGACGGCTTGAGCCTGGCGCTGCTTCTCGAAAACCTCGCGTTCGCGCCTTTCGTCTTCGTCGCGTCCGTTCTCGTAGATCTCTCGATCGTCGGGATTCATCGCGGCTTCAGCGCCACGGTTTTGGCCGAGCTCTGTACGACTGTCACGTACGTTGGCCTCGCTTTCATTTTAAAGAACACGCTGAGTTTCGACATCCGGCGGTTCAATCTGCCCGGCGTCGTGGCGTTCCTCTTGATCATACCGATCGGCGCCGCGCTGACGGCGCTCGTCTATTGTGGATCGCTGTACCTGTTCGGCGGACTCTCGGCGGATAAATTCTTCGTCGCGATCGTTCATTATTGGATCGGCGATGCGCTTGGCATCATCACGATCGTTCCTGTGGCGACGGCGGCGTTCGCATACTTCCCCGCTCCGCATGGCCGATGGTCCGGTTATACGCTGTTCACGGTCTTCATCTTCGTCCTGGGGATGTGTCTCGGTTTTGCCGCGCTGATCGGCGTTGGCGACCGGTTGCACTACCTGTTCAACCTGCTCTTCTTGCCTGTCATCTGGGTGGCGATGCGGGAGGGGTATGCCGGCGTCGCGCTGGCGCTGGTCACCATCCAACTGGCGCTGGCTGTAACCACCGCCTTCTTCGGTTACGACGCGACGGATTTCGCCATCCTGCAGCTCCTGATGCTGGTGCTTTCGATCACCGGCCTGTTGCTCGGCGCCGTCACGACAGAGCGCAGGGACGCGGCGCGGCGCCTGCGCGAACAAAAACGGGAACTCGCCCGCATGGCTTCGGACGCCCGCGCCGGAGCGATGGGCATGGCGCTCGCGCATGAGGTCAGCCAGCCGCTCTCGACAGTGGCGGCCTACCTGCACGCCGCGCGGCGGTTGCTGCAGAACAGCGCCGAAAGCGGGCCGGCGATGGATGCGCTCATCAAGGCGGAAGCGGAAGCTCAGCGGGCTCGCGAGGTTCTCGAACGCGTCCGGGATTTCGTGTCAAACGGGAATCTGAACCTGACCGTGCTCGACGTCGCCGCGCTCGCCGAGAGGATCTGCGCGCTCTGTCGGGAGGACGCGGCCGCGCGCGGCGTTGAGGTGGAGGTCGAGAGCGATCCGGTTCCCCAGGTGACGGCGGACCGCGTCCAGATTGAGCAGGTTCTGATGAATCTGGTCGCCAATGCGATCGACGCCGCCGCCGAGCGCGCCGACGCGCGCGGGCGCGTGGCCATGAAGGTCGCTGCGAAAGCCGAGGCGATCACGGTCAGGGTCGAGGACAACGGCAGGGGGGTGGCGCCGGAACTCGCCGGCAACATTTTTGACGCCTATCAGACAACCAAGCCGCGGGGCATGGGGCTCGGCCTGCACTTGAGCCGGCGAATCGTTCAGAGGCACGCCGGGCGGCTGTGGTGGGAGCCGGTTTCGACCGGGGGCGCGAGATTTGTGGTCGAACTGCCGATCAATGGATGCGGTCCCAATGTTGCATGAACGTTGTGTGCATATCGTCGATGATGAAGCCAAGGTGCGCGACGCATTGACCCTGCTTCTGTCGACCGCGCAGATCGAGTCGCGGTCCTATGGGTCGGCCGAAGAATATCTCGCGGCGAGCCGCCTGAAGGAGCCGGCATGCATCCTTCTCGACAACCAGCTTCCCGGCATGAGCGGCATCGAACTTCTGCAGCGGATCGTCGCCGAGACGCGGGAGTCGACGGTCATCATGATTACGGCGTATGGCGACGTGCCGACCGCGGTCCTCGCGATGAAGGCCGGAGCTTTCCATTTCGTCCAGAAGCCGTTCGACGCCGAGGCCCTGCTGACGACGGTCGAGGAGGCGCTGTCGCGGGGCGATGAGGATGCTGAAGCGCCGCTCGAAGGCAAGGAGTTCAAGGCCCGCCAGGCGCTCTTGACCCAGCGCGAGCGCGAGGTCCTGGCCCTCCTTCTCGAGGGCTTGCCGACCAAGCTCATCGCCCATCAATTGCGCATCAGCTCGCGCACGGCTGAGCACCACAGGGCGGCAGTCATTCAGAAGATGCAGGCGCGAAACATTTCGCACCTCATGCGGCTCGCGTTCGTCGCACGCAATCTGAACGGCGGCGACAGAGGCGGAAAGTAGCTCCGGGCGTCGCGCCGCAGATGTGAAACCCGCTATCGGCCACAATCTTTTTGTGTCAGTCGTTCCAGGCGACGCCTTCCTGTCGCACGAACTGGCTCAAGCCGAGATCGGAAAGCCCGAGCGGCGAGGTTGATGAGCGGCCCTTGAATGGACGGTGAGACCTTCGATTTCATTATTGTGGGCGCCGGTTCGGCGGGGTGCGTGCTCGCCGACCGGCTGAGCGAAGACGGCCGCACCCGCGTGCTTCTCCTTGAATATGGCGGGTCCGACCGCTCGATCTTCATCCAGATGCCGGCGGCGCTGTCGATTCCGATGAACTCGAAGACCTACAATTGGGGCTATGTGAGCGAGCCCGAGCCGCATCTCGGCGGACGCCGCATCGCCTGTCCACGCGGCAAGGTTCTCGGCGGCTCCTCGTCGATCAACGGCATGGTCTACGTGCGCGGCCATCCGCTCGATTTCGAAGCCTGGGAGGAACAGGGCGCGCGAGGCTGGGGCTATCGCCATGTGCTGCCCTACTTCCGCCGCGCGGAAAGTTTTCGCGGCGCAGCCGACGCCTATCGCGGCGACATCGGGCCCTTGACGACGGCGCATGGCCATAAACGCAACCCCCTCTACGACGCCTTCATCGAGGCGGGCCGTCAGGCGGGCTATGCGGTGAGCCGCGACCTCAACGGCGAGCGGCAGGAGGGCTTCGGCCCGCTCGGCATGACAATCAAAGACGGGGTGCGCTCATCGACGGCGAACGCCTATCTGAGGCCCGCGATGAAACGCCCCAACCTCGAGGTGATCACCCATGCGCTGGCGACCCGGATCGCCTTCGAGGGACGCCGCGCCGTTGGCGTAAACTACCGGCGCCGCGGGCGCCTCGAGACGGCGAGGGCGCGCCGGGAGGTCATCTTGAGCGGCGGCCCGATCAATTCGCCGCAACTCATGAAACTCTCGGGAGTGGGGCCTGCGGCGGAATTGCGCGCGTTGGGCGTCGATATCGTCGCCGATCGGCCAGGCGTCGGCGAGAACCTGCAGGACCATCTCGAATTCACCTTTCAGGTCGCCTCCAAGCAGCCGATCACGCTCTTTTCGCATACCGGCGTCCTTCAGCGCGCCCTGATCGGCGCCGAGTGGCTCATGCGCGGACGCGGACTGGGCGCGTCGAATCATTTCGAGGCCGGCGGCTTCATCCGCTCGCGCGCCGGCGTACGCTACCCGGACATCCAGTTCCACTTCCTGCCGATGGCGGTGGCCTATGACGGCTCGGCGCTGGCGCGCGAGCACGGCTTCCAGGCGCACACCGGGCCGATGCGATCCAAAAGCCGCGGCTCGGTTCGCCTGAAGTCGCCGGATCCTGCGGAGCCGCCGCGGATCCAGTTCAACTATATGAGCGATCCCGAGGATTGGATCGAGATGCGCGCCTGCGTGCGCCTGACGCGCGAGATCATCGCTCAAGCCGCCTTCGATCCGTATCGCGGGCGCGAGATTCAGCCGGGCGCCGACTGCGTCAGCGACGAGGCGATCGACGCCTTCGTGCGCGACCACGTCGACAGCGCCTACCACCCCTCGTGCAGCTGCAAGATGGGATCGCCCGCCGACCCGTTCGCCGTCGTCGATCCGGAAACCCGGGTGATCGGCGTCGAGGGGCTGCGCGTCGTCGATTCCTCGATCATGCCATCGATCACCAACGGCAATCTCAATGCGCCGACCATCATGCTCGCCGAAAAGGCCGCCGACATGATCCGCGGGCTTGACCCTTTGCCCGCCTCAAACGCGCCCTACTACATCGCGCCCGACTGGGAGACGAAGCAGCGGTAGCTCTGAGATTCCTACTGCGCCGGAACCCCCTTCCACAGCCACTCGATGGCCGCCGGAAGCGTCTGAGCCACGGTCGGCTTGTCGACATGTTTCGCGTTGCGGGCGAAGAGGAACTGATAGTGATAGCCCTTGTCGGCAAGGACCTTGGCGAAACGCTCATCGGCCAGAACCCAGTCATGCATGCCGTCCGCCAGGGGAGCGATCGAATAGAACAAATCCTGGTCGCCGACCTCAAACCAGATGCGGATCGGCTTCGCGGGGCTGTTTGGAACGAGCGGCGCGCCGAAGCGCGCGTCCGTCTTCGAAACGTTGAGGCCCTGCACGTTCAAAGCGGCGACCGCGGGCCCCGTCCATGCGCTGTGATATTGCCAGGCACCGCCGGGAAGCGCCGGATTATGCGGCCATTGTTGATTGACGACCGTCGGCGAATAGGCGAGCACCCGATGGTAAAGCTCGGGGTGAAACCAGGCCATCGTGAAAGCCGCGGCGCCGCTCGAACTGATGCCCATCGTGGCGCGGCGATCGGGATCCCGGGTGAGCTTGACGTTCGCGTGGGCTTCGGCGAGCGGCAGCACCTCGTTCTCGACAAATTCCGCATAAGCTCCCGAAACCGCGTCATATTCGAGCCCTCGCTCGGTCCCTTGCGCATTCTGGCCGCCCGAGCCAATGCTCACGGCTACGATAGGCGGGATCCGATGCCGATGGATCAAATTGTCGAGGACCGTGAAGAATTGCTTTTCATTGAAAAAGCCGTCGGGGCCGCCGTCGCCGAGCACGATGAACGGCGCTTCCGATCCGGCGACATAGCCCGGCGGAACGTAGACGTCGACGGCCCGCGTCCACATGCCCGCGTGAGACGAGGGAACGAGAATATTCGACTTGTCGCCGGGCGCCGTCTCGGCCGCATAGACCGCCGCGTTGAGACAAGCGTTCGGGTCGTCGCGGATGAGGCCGGGATTGTAGATCGTGCTGTCGTTCGAAGACATCGTGAAGGAAATGACCTTCCCGCTCGGGACGCTCTCATGGGCCGTGATCTCGGGCGCAGGCGCGTGCGTTGGCCCGATGATGAAATTGCCCTCTGCGCCGCTTTGCGGCAGCGTTCCATCAGGCAATTCCATCGCGGGCGGATAACTCGGATTCTTCGGGTCGCGCGTCGGCGGCGCGGTTTTGAAATCCAGCCCCGTTGTGTCGATGTAGAACGGCGTGGACGGGCCTGTCGTATTGGCGCCAGCGGGAATAGCCCCGTTTCCTTTCGGGCAGTCGGCGTGCGCGGCCGCGCCGAACATGACGCACGCGAATGCTGCGATTTGACACCTATTCATGATCGGCGCTCCTCCCCTCGTTTCGAGGTTAGCGTAAGCCCGATCGGTCGGAAACCTGATGGCTCGAGGGGATGGGAATGAGAACGCACGCGCGGGCGGTCGTGATTGGGGGCGGCGTGGTCGGCGTCTCGACGCTCTACCATCTCGCCAAGAAGGGCTGGGGCGATAGCGTGCTCATCGAGCGCAAGGAGCTGACGTCCGGCTCGACGTGGCATGCGGCTGGTCTCTTGCCGCTGTTCAACTTGAGCTACTCGGTCGGGCAGATCCACAAATATTCGGTCGCGCTCTACCAGACGCTCGAGAAAGAGACCGGGCTCGACCCGGGCCTTCGTCAGGTTTCGAACATCCGCCTCGCCCGCACCCGCGACCGGATGGACGAATATCATTATTACGCCGGCGTCGCGGAGACGATCGGCGTCAAGGTGAAGTTCCTGACGCCGAACCAGGTCAAGGAGATCTGGCCGCTCTGCGATGTCGACGGCATCATCGGCGCGATCCAGCATCCGGAGGACGGCTACATCCAACCCGCCGACCTCACCCAGGCGCTGGCGCGCGGCGCGCGCGACCGCGGCACCGAGATCAACCGCCAGACGACGGTGACCGCCATCGCGCGGCTTAAGAGCGGCGAGTGGAAAGTCTCAACTGACAAGGGCGAGATCGTTTGCGAGCATGTCGTGTCGGCGACCGGCAATTTTGCGCGCGCGACGGGCCGCATGGTCGGAATCAACGTGCCGGTGATCCCGGTCGAGCACCAGTATATCGTGACCGAGGCCCATCCCGAGATCGTCAAGCGCAAGGCGCAGGGACTGCCGGAAATGGGGGTGCTGCGGGAATCGGATTCGTCCTGGTACATGCGCGAGGAGGCGGGCGGCCTGCTGCTCGGGCCTTACGAAAGGGGCGCGCCCGCCTGCTATGTCGAGGGGCCCTCGGCCGACAGCGAGTACGAGCTTTTTCCCGAGGACCTCGACCGCCTTGGCCCCCATATCGAAACGGCGATTGCGCGCGTTCCCGCCTTCGGCGAAGTCGGCGTCAAGAAAGTCTACAACGGCGCGATCGCCTATACGCCCGACGGCTCGCCGATCGTCGGCCCGGCACCGGGCTTGCGGAACTTCTGGCTCAACGAAGGTCATTCGTTCGGCGTCACGGCGGCCGGCGGCGCCGGGTGGCAGCTCGCCGAATGGATCGTCGCAGGCGAGCCTTCGATCGACATGCTTGGAGTCGATCCGCGGCGCTTCGGCCCCTACGCCGAGCGCGGCTATCTCATTGCGAAGAACGAGGAGGCCTACGCCAAGGTCTTCACCGTGCATTATCCCGACGAGGAGCGCGTCGCCGCGCGCCCGCTGCGCCAGACGCCCTGCTACGGGCGGATGAAGGATCTCGGCGCCGTGTTTGGTTCGGTCTACGGCTGGGAGCGGCCGAACTGGTTCGCGCCGCCCGGCTATGGGCTGGGCGACGCGGATCTCATGAAGCCCGACGTGCTGTTGAACGAGAACCATCCGCCCGTTGGCCCCGGCGAGAAGCCGCGCGAGAAGTGGAGCTTCCGCCGTTCGAACTATTTCCCCTTCGTCGGCGACGAGTGCCGCAACGTGCATGAGAACGTTGGCCTCATGGATATGTCGGCCTTCGCCAAATGCGAGGTTTCGGGGGCCGGGGCGGAGAACTGGCTGAACGCGATCCTCACCAATCGCGCGCCGAAGACGACCGGACGCGTCACGCTCACCTATCTCTTGACAGAACGCGGCGGCGTCAGGGCTGAATTCACGATGACCCGCCTCGGGCCGGAGCGATTTTATCTCGTCTCGGCGGGCGCGCTCGAAGGCCATGATTTGGACGCGCTGGAGAAGCGTCTTCCGGCGGACGATAGCGTGCGCATCGACAGGGTGACGACCGCGCACGGCGTGCTCGTGCTCGCAGGCCCGCGCTCGCGAGAAGTGTTGGCGAAGGTCGCCGAC
>Ga0153954_1000382_pt1 | contig 36641 bp, 18 predicted proteins | sample TSFL038MetaG_FD_102277 | JGI IMG/M metagenome (GOLD analysis project Ga0153954, IMG submission 102277) | Attine ant fungus gardens microbial communities from Florida, USA - TSFL038 MetaG | ecosystem: Host-associated > Fungi > Mycelium > Unclassified | place: USA: Florida, Wekiwa Springs State...
GTGCAGATCAGCATGATTCAACTGATGCTCCGGCGACTCGCTGGGGAGAAGCACAAGCCTCCCTTCCGCTACCCACGCCCACAGAAAAGCATCGCTGCGTAAGATTTATGGAACAGACAGTCAAGATCGATCGGATCCATCATATCCAAGGGAGCGAGCGGGAGCAGAATCCTTGGCCGTTGATCGTCGCTCGAGTCCGTCTTCGAGTCGCCGATGGCGCCGAGACTGTCGGCTTGGCCCATGGAGCGAACGCCGTTTCCTGGAGCGATCGAGGGGGTGTCCAGGAGTGGCACGTGATCACCGGACGGCGTCTCGAAGCTTGGACCGCCCGGCGTCAGTGCCGCGCTCGGGTCGGCCTGTTCGCTCTGCGTCGGCGCATCAGGATCCATCGGATTCGTCGGGGCCAGAGGAGCGAACGGAGGCTGGATGCTTGGCGGTTGATTCTGGCTCGGATTGGTCGACGAACCGCCCAGGACACCGAACCCGCCGGTTTGGCCGATGAAGCGAAAGCCGCTGCCTGGGTTGAGCGGAATGTTCCGCCCGGCCGGATTGGGTGCCGGGATCGCAGCGCCCCCGGCTTGATTGGCCCCCGGATTCATCGTCGGGGAAACGTTGACGTTCGCATTGACGCCCGTTCCGAGCCCAGGCTGACCGACCGGACCCAGGGTCGGGTCGCCGGAGGCATTGCCGATCGTCATGACGGAAAGGCCGAAACCCGTAATATAGAAGTCCGAAGCCATGTTCAGACCATAATTTCCATTACCCCCGGTCGTACCGGTCGTGCCCCCGAATGAAGAAAAGGCGACCGAGGTCGTGGGCAAAATGACGAACCCCGACGTCGTGAGGATCATCGGTGCAACGGTCGGTGCCTGGCGGGGCGAGGCCTCCCCCGGCTGAGAGCCATCCATGAGGATACGGTCTTCCAGCACACAATCGACCAAATCAAGTTGGCGAACGAACCGACTCTGCATTTGAGCCTTCCTCATATTCAACAGGCGTCATCGTTGCGAAGTCAAAGACCCCACTGTTGACGGAATGTGGATGCTCTTTCGCGACCTCCTCAGCTTCGACTCGTGAGGATGAAGGTTGGGGGTATCCCTGGCTATGGCGCGAAATTCAAGGCCTATGCCTCTACGGTATAGGCGACAGACTGAGATTGGAAGGGGTAAATATACTGAGATTTTCAGGAAAGTAGTGCATACGGAAGTGGGAGGTCCGCAACGAGGAATACGTTCCGCAGAAATGCTTGATCCTCCTCAATCTGGAGGGTTCGGCGATCTCTTTTGCGTCTGGCTCGGCATTGTCCTTCGGCCCGAGCTTACTCACTGGATCCACATCAGCCAAATCCTTGATTTTTGGGTAAATGTGTGGATCAATGGATCTTGTTGTCGAAAAATATGAATAGTCTCTTCAGAAGTCGGGAGATTGCTTCAGCGTCCAACAGTAGATTTCACAGATCCACTCAAGATCTGAATCAATCATAAAAAATGACGCTATTGAGAGTCGGAAAAAGAAAGTCCGCTCTCCGCTCAGAATTACTTATAAGTGTTTGTTTTTTGTAGGGCAGGCCTTGGCCTGCCGAGACGTTAGCGAATGGCCTCGGCAGGCCAAGGCCTGCCCTACAAAAATCGCGCAGCAACGAGCATTACTTTCCAGGCTACCAATCAACCGGCGAGGGGTGGCGGCAGTGATCGTGGTTGTGATCGATGCTAAGAAGCCTGTTCTTCCTCAGCCGGCGAAAACGGCTCGTAAGCTGCGAAATCGCCGTCCCGAACTGACCCGACCTGTGAGTCTAATACCCTTTGGGGCGACTCATTGCTAAGGATCGTTATTCTGAACTTCCGTTTAAGGGAGCAAAAGGCTGCTTGATGGAGTTGTTGAAGTCTCGATCCTGGACATTCCTCGTGGTTCGAATTCCGAATCCTGGCGACCTTGAACGTGTCGTGAGCGCTGTGCGCAAGGAGCGAGCGGCAGGCCGACGTTCGTTGAGGTGGCCTGGCAAGAAGTGTCTCCTTCAAAAAATTAGGACCGCCTCGGCACCGATATTACTTGAACCAGACCGGGTTCAGCCGGTGAACTTCCTGACGCGAAGTTGTTGGAGGGATTCAAGTTTCGTTCGCACATCATCTTATGGAAGATTAAACCGTCACGATTGTGATTTGAATGTTGACGGACACCAGCACTTGCTCTCTTGCCATCCTTGTTGAAAAATAGAGGTGAGGTAGAGGGTGCCGTTGCTCATACCCCCGGGGCTGCGATTACCCAGCGAGGTGGACATTTGTTCGCGCGGTTTCTGGACACGTGCTTCAATTCCCACTTATTAAGATCGGCAACGACTGATAGCCATACTGCCGTTCCTCCACTCCTCTCTCCTCGGCATCGGCGTCCCGACTCGTCGCAGTCCAAGAATCGAATCCGTCGAGCCAATCAACCAACCAATAACACTCTCCCCGGATATGAGAGGGACTCCCCCTCTGGCTTTTCGGTTTTGATCCTCACTTGAGCACGAATTCTTTCATGATTCGACTCGGTAAGGACTCGTCTTGTTATTTTATTGAGCGAAGCTTGAGTTGGAGTAATCCATGAGTGAGTCGACCACGGCGGCGAGGAAAAAGGAACAGACAAGAGTCCGGGCATTTTCCTCCTCGAAGGGCCAACTAGGGTTCATTGTGGCGGCACTTGTGGGGGGATGCGTGATTGGCGCGGCCGCCGTCTGGTTTGTGGGACATCCACCGAGTAAGAGCGAGGGGCGCCCGGTTGGTGTCTCGGCGCAGAAAACCAAGTCTGAAGGGACCACCTCCGAGCTCAAGTTTGAACCGGTACACCTCAACGCCGAGCAGCAGAATGCTGTTGGTTTGATGACCACGAAGGTCACAACGGGGGTTTCCTACGACGTTCTGGCGGCCCCTGGGCGGGTGGCACCGAACGAAGTGCAGTACGCGTTCATCACGCCGAGAGCGCCAGGGGTGGTTCGTTCTGTCACGGCCCGTGTGGGGCAGGACGTCAGGGCTGGAGACCTCTTGGCGACGATCGACAGCCCGGATGTCGGGACGGCGCGACTCGATCTTTACACGAAGCTCCAAACGTTCGATATCACCCGGGCGCAGGCCGATTGGCAGGAGCGAATCTACGCCGCCACGTTGGAACTGATCGGGCGACTCCAAAAAGGTGAAACGCCGGAGCAAATCCATAGCGCGTTTTCCGAGCGTCCGGTCGGCGACAATCGTGAGAAGCTAATGACGGCCTACGCGCAGTACCGCCTGGCCATCGCCACGATGAACCGCAACCGTGACCTTTTCGCCCAAAAGCTGATCACGCCTAAACAATTCGATCAGGTGAAAGCGGACTATGAGGTGGCCCAGGCCGCCTATCAGAGCTTGATGGATCAGATGGGCTACCAGAACAGGCTTGCCAATACGCGCGCTCAGCAGGCGATGCGGCAGGCGCAAACTGCGGTTCGGGCGGCTCGTGAGCGGCTCCGTATCCTGGGGGTCAAGCCCGACGGCACAGAGCCGCAGATTGCGGGCGGCAAGGTCGTGGGCGTCGAAAAAGACGGAACGCTCGTGGCGTCGGGGGCCGGCGAGGCGCCCGAGACCGAGACGCCGGAGACGATTCTCCCGCCGCAACGGGAGTTCGGCGCTATCGCCGTCGAACCACCCGGAGCCCATCCCGGCCTCGACCAGGGTTCGACCGACGCGCCCGTGAGCACCTACTGCATCTGGGCTCCCTTCGACGGCACGATTCTCGATCGTGAGATGATCGTCCCCGGCGTGGCTGTGAATACGACCCACCGTATTTTCACCATGGCGAATCTCAAGACGGTCTGGGTCGAGGCGAACGTCCACGAAGGGGATTTCAACATGCTGGCCCGTAGCAAGAAGGGCAAGGTTCAGTTCCGATCCCCGGCTTACCCCGATCGTGTCTTCGACGGCGAAGTCATTTATACGGGTGACCTCGTCGAGGAGCAGAGTCGCTCTCTCAAGCTGCTGGCGCGAGCGACGAATCCCGAACGCCTGCTCAAGCCCGGCATGTTCGTCGAGGTCGAGGTTCTGATTCCAAGAGATACCACGGCCCTCACCATTCCCGCCTCCGCGCTCCTCACGGAGGGGGACCGGTCGTTTGTGTACATTCAGACCGGACCAGACCGCTTCGAGCGCCGAGATGTGCACGCAGAGGCCCCGCGCAATGACATGGTCCTGATCCAAGATGGGCTCCAGGTGGGTGAAGCCGTGGTGGTCGAAGGGGGGTACAAGCTCAAGTCGATGGCCGTTCAACTCGCGAGCTCGACCAACTGAGTCACCGCAGGCGGGGGGGGCGCTTCCGTTGTTTGATTATCTGATTAAGTATTCGCTGAAAAGCCGAGGGTTCGTTCTCCTCGTCCTGTTGGGGCTGGCAGGATCGGGGATTTACTCGCTTTTGAGCCTGCCGATCGACGCCGTACCCGACATCACCAACGTGCAGGTGATGGCGCTCACGAGTGCCCCCGCGCTTGGCCCTGAGGAGGTCGAGCAGTTCATCACGATTCCGGTAGAAAATGCGATGAACGGCATTCCTAAAATCAAGGAAGTCCGTTCGTTCTCGCAATTCGGCATCTCGGGTGTGACGATCATCTTCGAGGATGGGACCGACATCTACTGGGCGAGACAGCAGGTGGGTGAGCGTCTCGACCAAGCCAGGTCGACCATCCCCGCAGAGTTCGGCTTGCCCGAGATGGGGCCGATCGCTACCGGGCTTGGTGAGGTCTACCAGTTCGAGGTCCGTAACGCTGAGAACAGCCCCCAGCCGCGCTCTCCGATGGAGCTGCGGACGCTCCTGGATTGGGAAGTCGCCCGCCGCTTGAAGAGCGTGCCCGGCGTGGTCGAGGTCAATGCGCTGGGGGGAGAGCTGAAGACGTTCGAGGTCGAGCTCGATCCCAATCGGCTCCAGGCGCGCGGTATCGCCATGAACCAGGTGTTCGAGGCCATTCGTCGCAACAACGCGAACGCCGGAGGCGGCTACATCCAGAGTAACGGCGAGCTCCGGGTTATCCGCGGCGTCGCGCTCATCGAGAGCCTCAAAGATCTGGAAGAGGTGATCCTGAGTACCACCATGGGGGGCACTCCGATCTATGTTCGAGACGTCGGAGATGTGCGCCTTGCCCCTATGATCCGCCAAGGGGCCGCGACCCGCGACGGCCGGGGTGAAGCCGTCACGGCAATCGCCTACTTGCTCGCGGGAGAGAACGGCCGAGTGGTCGTTGATCGCATCAAGAAGAAGGTCGCCGAGATTCAGAAAAACCTCCCCGATGGGGTCGTGATCGACACCTACTACGATCGTAGCAAGCTCATCGAAAAGACCATCGGCACGGTGGTTCATAACCTGGCCGAGGGCGGAGTTCTCGTCATCGTTGTCTTGCTCGTCTTGCTAGGTAACCTCCGGGCGGGCTTGATCGTTGCACTGGCGATTCCGCTTTCGATGCTGTTCGCTGGAAATCTGATGGTCTACTTCGGCGTCGCCGGTAGCCTGATGAGCCTGGGGGCGATCGACTTCGGTTTGATCGTCGACAGTGCCGTGATCGTCATCGAAAACTGTGTCGGCCGCCTGTCCCACGCCCAACCCCACGAACGCGCCCGCGATGTGATCCGGCGCGCGACGTTGGAGGTCCGCCGTCCGGTCGTCTTCGGCGTGGCGATCATCACGATGGTCCATCTTCCTCTCCTCGCGTTGCAGGGGGTTGAAGGAAAGATGTTCCAGCCAATGGCACTCACGGTAATCTTCGCCCTGACTGGTTCGCTCTTGCTCTCCCTGACGGCCACTCCGGTCCTTGCCTCGTTTTTTCTCAAGCCGGGAATGTCGGAACGGGACACGTTTCCGATCCGTTTCGCGAAGTGGGTGTATGAGCCCATCCTCCGGGGGATCTTGAAGTATCCCGTTGCGGTGGCGCTCGCCGCCATCGTCGGCTTCGCGGCCTGCATTCCGATCGCGATGCGGCTGGGTGGGGAATTCATTCCACAGCTTGACGAGGGGGACATCATCATCACGCAGATACGGCCCCCAAGTGCTTCGTTGAAAGAGGCGATCGGTAACTCAACGCGCTTGGAGGCCGCGATCCGCAAGGAGTTTCCCGACGAAGTTCGCACGGTGGTCAGCCGTATTGGCCGTCCCGAGATCGGGTTGGAAGCGGGAGGAGTCAACCTCACGGACACGTGGGTACTCTTGAATGAGATCGAGGATTGGACCAAGGCTCATAACAAAGAAGCGTTGATTACGAAGATCGAAACGATCTGCCGCCGGGAGATGCCGGGGACGTTCTTCGGTTTCAGTCAACCCATCGAGCTTCGTTTCAACGAACTACTCTCGGGCGTTCGCTCGGACCTGGGCATCGGGGTCTATGGAGAGAATCTGGAAGTTCTTCAGAAGAAGGCGGATGCCATCGCCTCGGTTCTCCGTTCGATCCCGGGCTCGACGGGCGTGAAGGCCCAGACCTTGGGAGGTCTGCCATTCCTGCGCATCAATGTCGATCGCGACCGAATCTCGCGCTACGGCATCAACGCGGCGGACGTCCTCGACACGATTACGGCCCTGGGCGGAAAGATCGTCGGGCAGGTGGTTGAGGGGCAGCGGAGATTCGATATCCAGGTGCGGTTCGGAACACAATACCGCAATAATATTGAGACGATTCGCTCCCTCAAAATCGCCGATCCCCAGGGAAGGATGATCCCGCTCGAAGACCTGTGCGAGATTCATCTCGAAGAGGATACCTATGAGATCTGGCGCAAGGATCGCCAGCGCCGGATCATGGTTCAGTCGAACGTGCGAGGCCGCGACCTCGCCGGCTTTGTCGCGGAAGCGCAGCGGCGGGTCACGTCGGAGGTAGAGCTCCCGCGCGGCTACACCTTGGAGTGGGGCGGGACGTTTGAAAACCTGCAATCGGCCACGAAGCGGCTCACGATCGTCGTGCCGGTGGCCCTGGTGATGATCTTCCTCCTGCTCTATTCCACGTTCCACTCGATTATGCTGGGGGCCTTGATCTTCCTTTCGGTTCCACTGGGTGCGATCGGTGGAGTGCTGGCACTTTGGCTCCGCGGCTTGAACTTCAGCATCTCGGCGGGGGTCGGTTTTATTGCCCTCTCGGGGGTCGCGGTTCTCGATGGCCTGGTCCTCGTCTCGGCGATTCGCCAACTGATCGAGGACGGTGTCGAGGTACGTGAGGCCGTCCATAACGCTTCGATGTCCCGGCTTCGACCGATTCTCATGACCGGCATGGTTGCCAGCCTTGGATTCGTCCCGATGGCCTTCTCCACGGGAGCCGGGGCGGAAGTTCAGAAACCGCTTGCCACCGTAGTCATCGGCGGGTTGTTGACCAGCATGCTCCTGAAACTCGTGGTACTTCCGGCCATCTATCCCTGGTTTGATCCCGGGCGGAGTCCGATGGAGACCGACGATTACGAGGAAATCGAGCCGGCACCGGCCCATTGAATGGGTTTGGTCCGAAGCGGAGAAGCTGACTGTTCCCTTCTCTTGCCCTCGGGACGTGTGGTGAAGTGGGATCAAGGGGACTGACAAGAAACGGGGGCAGGCTCCGAGTTTGCGAGGAGCCGGTCCCCTTTCTCAGTGAGGCGGCCTTAGGGGAGAAGCCGCACGCCGACGGCGGTGTTGAGACGGAGCATGCTCCGACGGTGGCGTAAGAGCATGTCACGGTACTGGCGAGCGGCCTCGTTGTATTCGCGTTGAGCGTTGAGGTAGACGATCGCCTCCTCTTCGCCCTGGATGTAAAGCCGATAGGCGTCTTCGCGTACGCGGGAAGCGGCGGGGATGAGTTTGTCTTCGAGCCTTTTGACGGCGGCCCGCGTCAGGGCATATTCTCGCTCAGCTCTTCTGACTTCGTTGGCAACCTCCTGCTCACGTTCCGCCAACTCGATTTGCGATTGGCTGACGTTGAATCGGGCTCGCTGAATGTTGCCTTGATTACGGTTGTAGACGGGCAGCGGGACCGTAACGCCGAGCGCCCACGAGGTCGCACTCTGCTTGCCGAAGGGAGCATTGTTCTGAAACGTGTAGGGTTGATAAAGGACATAGATGTCGGAGAGCCGATTCGCCCTGGCGAGCTTCACTTCGGACTCGGCGCGGCCAATACCAATTCGGAAGGCCGCGACGTCAGGCCGTGAAGTGAGCGCGACTCGTGTGAGTTCATCGATCGCAGGTGGAGGGGGATAGGCGTCATGGATCGAGCCTCGCACCTGGAGTGCTTCGGCCTCGGGACCCGGCATGTTGAGTAGGACACCCAGGTTGCGTTTCGTGTTGCGGAGCATCTCGTTGGCATCCATCAACTCGACCTCGGCCGCCTCAAAAAGCGCTTCGATTCGGCTGACCTCGGCAATGGTGCGCGTGCCTTTCTTGTGCATGCCCCGCGTGCGTTCGAGCAGAATTTGAAGCCCTTCGCGGGCTGCGGTGGCGAATCGAATGGTTTCCCGGGCTCCGAGAACGTCGCTGAAAGCCGTGTAGAGGTTATCGATCTGAAGTCGGACAGCGTCTTGATATTGGGCCTGAAGCACGCTCTTCGCATGAGTCGCGACGATGGTTCGAGCCTTGCGTTTGCCGCTTACATCAAGAGGATAGGTAATGTTGATGTCATATTGGACAGGGCCTCCGGGACGCTGGTTCGAGTAATTCCCGTAAGGAATGAGCTGGCTGTCTGCATAGATCAGCGGATTGGCCCGGAGGCTCGCGGTGAGGATGTCGGCATCGGCCTGGGGGAGTTCGTAGGAACGCGCTTGAAGCGCCAGGTTGTGGTGGACCAGGCGGTCGATGGCTACCTCGAGTGTTAAGCCATCGGGGGGGCCTTCGTCCTCGCGTCTCTCGGGGATCGAGAGGGGGCCGAAGAGTGGGACCTCTGCCAGGGGCAAACTCGCCGGCGCTCGGATTCCTTCTTCTTCGGGAACCCTGCCTCGACGTTGGCCGGGTGTCGTGATCGTGGTAGGAACCCGAGGCACCGAAGGGCCGGGACGACCGCCCAGGGTTTTTTCGGCACCACCAGGACTCGTGTCGAGATCCGATGCGGCCGCGCCCAGAGCGGGGCCGAGTGTGGATCGTTCGCCGCCCGGCTGACTCTGGCCGTCGGACGGGAGAGTGGGACCTTGGCCTCTTGCCTGGTTGGCAATGATCAGGAGCAGCCCGAAGCCAATCGTGCGCAAAGGGGGGAAGAGTTTTCCCATGGTGTCGTCCCCTCCCTGGGACGGCCGCCCGCCAGCTTCCCGACGGCGGCTTTCCGTGGAATACCACGAGCGCGGGTGCATCGCCCGACTTCAACAACTCTGTCAATATTCATCGGTAGGGAGGGATTCGAGATTCCGTTACCCGCGAGATCAAGCCCCACACTTATGCGTTACAGACAGAAAGACCGGAGAACTCCACGAATTCGGTAGAGTGGCCCCGGTTTCAAAATGCAGACCCGTTTGGACTGCCATTGGACGCTTATCTGTGATCGACTTGACTGGAATGGTGCTTGAGCTTCACTGTTATGAATCAAGCTAATCGATAAAGTGTATTTTCATCATAAGCGTTGGTCGAAGGGAGACGATCACGGCCTCAGGAAAACTCGGAGGGGATTGCCTACCTTACGAGGCCGCAGACCAGGGGATGGCCTTGAGGGACTCTTCGAAATGCAAGACGGCCGCGGTCAATGATGAGCCGCGACCGTTGATTTTTGGGTGGGCGTCTTGTCTCGAATGCCGAATCAGGAGGTGCCCTTCGGCGCGGAGCGGAAGCGAGCGCGCGTGATCCCCTTGTGAACGGTGACGGCACCAGAGGGTGGCGAGGAGGGGCGAACGGGTGTCGATCGTCGCTTTTCCTCGGGGGCAACGCTCAAGAACTCGCGGGCGGCTTTCAGGTCGGATTCTTCGATTTCCGGAAGTGGGTTCGTTTGCATAGCAGCGAAGGATCATTCCCCAGGGGAACAAGAAAAGCGGCCCAGGGACACCATGTCCCCGGTCCTGGAGAGGCTGGAGGGGCCGAAGCTTGAGGAAGCAAGATCCCCATTGTTGTCGGTCACCGGATCACCCACATCGTGTGAGCTCCCCTACAGCAACCTTCACGGTACCCTCGAGCCATGGGAAGGAGGCGTCTGTGTTGTCGTGGCCAACGTGGGGGTATTGGGAGCAACGCTTGGAGAGACTCATCGATCGTGAAAGGTTCACTGAAGTTTATCGGTCGTTGCCTACCCAACACGTTCGACTCTTTCAGGCGGGCGTCGTTTTTCCGGAGGGAAGGACTTCTTGTCGAAGGCTTAACCCGGCGCGACAATGCCTCAGGTACCATCAATGTGCCTTATAGACACTCCTCGGCTTAAGAGCAAGAGGAAACCTCAAGCGGGGTATGACATGGGCGTCGAGATTCGGTGGTGTAGGGAGTCCTCGGCGGGCAAGCCCCGGTGTCATCCGGAGCGGGCAGGGCTTTCCTCCTGACGTTGCCTATCTATCCGCTTTTTTAATTTATCATGACGGGATGACTGTGTTGTCAACGTGCGAGTCTTGGTCTGTGTTTCATCGCGCGGTTTATCTGACGGGAGCGACGGCTTCGGGGAAGACCGCCGTTGGGGTTGCGCTGGCGCAACGAATCAACGCCGAAGTGGTTGCACTGGACTCGATGACTCTTTATCGAGGGATGGACATCGGCACGGCGAAACCGACGCTCGAGGAGCGTGGCGGGATCGCTCATCACCTGATCGATGTGCTCGACCCTTGGGAGTCGGCCAGTGTGGCCGAATACCGTAACTGGGCGTTGCGCTCGGCCGCCGAAATCGAAGGGCGCGGCAGACGGGTCCTCTTCGTCGGTGGAACGGCCTTGTATTTGAAGGCGTTACTCCGTGGGTTATTTGAAGGACCTGCCGCGGTTCCCGAACTGCGCCTCGAGTTGGAAGTCGAGGCCGACCGGATCGGTTCCGAGGGGCTCCATGCTCGGCTTGCCGCAATCGACCCCCCGACCGCCGCGCGGCTGCATCCCAACGACCGGAGGCGGTTGATCCGTGCTCTGGAGGTGATCACCGTAACCGGGAGGCCTTTGAGCGAGCTTCAGACCGAGCATGAGCGTGTCGCACCGGCGGAGGTCGCAGTCTTCGCTCTTCATCGGCCGCGCCAGGAACTCCACGACCGTATCAATCGTCGGGTGCTGGCGATGTTCGAAGACGGATTCGTCGACGAAGTGAGGCGGCTGAAAGACGGTCTCCGGCCGATGGGATCGGTCCCCGCGCAAGGTGTCGGCTACCGCGAGGTTCTTGAACATCTCGAGACGGGATTACCGCTCCGAGAGACGGTCTCCCTCATTCAGGCCAGGACGCGTCAATTCGCCAAACGACAGGAAACCTGGTTCCGAGGTCTTGCCGAGGTAAAGCTTTGGTCGGTCGAAGCTTCGGAATCGCCGGACTTGATCGCGGAGCGGCTTGCGTCCAGGCTCGATGGAGGAAACTGACCTTCCTCGTTCGGAAGCGATCTGTTATCTACCGCAACGGTCCTCGGCCTGGCTAATCCATGAAATCAGACAGTTGGCCGAGGAGCGTGTGCCCGTCAGCTCCGACAGTCCGCGTTCCGCGTGGTTCGGGGCCGTTCCCAAGGAGGGGATCGATTCCCATGGGCCGTCGACTTGTCTTTTTCGTTGCGATGGTCTTGGCCGTCGGTATCTGGGGTAGGCCCGCTCGATCACAGTCCGATTCCGCGCTTCCACTTCCGTCCGAAGCGGGCGGTTCGACTGAGAACGAAACGCACGAGCCTCTTCCCGCAGTTGCGGGAACATCGACCAATCCCCCTGGAGCCCAATCGGCAGGCGTGCGGAGCGCTCGACCCAAAGCCACGAAATCGTTGCCCTCAAGGACCCGGCAGGCCAGGAAAGCGGCACCCCCAATCCCGCCCGCCGCCGAAGCGGCCGATGGGGCCACGGAGGAAACGGCTGAGAAGCCGTCCCCCGTCAACACGAACGGTGATCCTCTCGCGTCCGACCAGACGGCGTTACCGAACGAAAAAGACTTGGAAACGCCCCCGGCTGAGCTTCCGCCGGTCAAGGCGCTCCCTCCTCCCAGCGATGTCGAAGCGGCTCCCGCCAAGCTTGATGACAGCGTCGTGCAGGCGCAGAACCCGGCGCCGCCACCGCAGAATCCGGCAGCGCCGCCAAAGCCGCCGGGTGTCGCATCGGCTCCCGGGGCGATGGCATCCGACGGATCAAACCTGCCGGCGGCTCGGGGCTCCGTGGCGGGGGCTCCGGCGGAAAGTGCCGCGTCCTCGGAAGTCGAGTCGTTTGTGCTTCCTCCGGATGTGCTCCAAACCGGGAGGCAATCCGTGGCGTTGAGCATCGAGGTCATCGGACCCGAGATCCTCAACATTCAACAAGAGGCCAAGCTCAAGATCGTCGTGAAAAATACGGGCACTGCAGACGCGCTCGGGGTCGTCGTCCGCGACGATTTCCCGGCGGCGCTGGAACTGCTTTCGAGCCAGCCCAATCAAGAACCTTCGTCAGGGGCTCAGCTCGTCTGGAAACTCGGAACGGTGCCGGCCAACTCCGAACGATTGATCACCCTCAATGTGAAGGCCACACATGTCGGTGAGATCAATCACGCCGCGACGGTCTCGATGAAGGCAGGCAGCAAGGCGCACACGATCGTGCGAAGGCCCCTGCTCAAGGTTGAACAACGCGCCACGTCGGGCAGGGTGGTCAAGGGGCGTCCCGTCGAGTTCCTCATCACGGTCAAGAATATCGGCGACGGACTCGCTCGCAACGTGATCGTTCAGGCCAAGCTCAGCCCCGGACTGAGGGTGGTTTCTGCTGACGGGAATAACTCGAATCTCTTCGAAACCACTGTGGAGGAGGACCTGGAGCCCGGTCGCACTATCGAACTCCTTGCACTTCAGGCCGACACGATCCTGGGCGGCGAGCAATCGTGCCAGGTCGTGGCGCACAGCCCCGACGTGCAACCGGACCTCGAGGGGTCGAAGAGCACCAAAACCGTGACCATCATCGAACCGAAGCTCAAGCTCTCGCTCACGGGGGATGAGAAACGGTTCACCGACACGCTCGCATCCTATGTCGTCTCCCTGGAGAATCCGGGGACCGCCTCCACTCGAAACATTCAGGTGAGTGTCACCCTCAATACCAATGGCCGTCCTCAACTCCCGATTCCTGCCAACGGCAGGTGGGATCCGAGCCAAAGGCGCATCACCTGGTCGATCCCCCAGCTCGAACCCGGGGACCCGGCAAAAGAGAGACTCGACCTTCCCTTCCAGGTGTTGATGGGGAGTCCCGGCACGTTCCAGGTGACGGCCGAAGCCAAAGCGCCTTCCCTTTACGATAAGGCCAACCTCACGACGACGATCGACGGAATGCCGATGGTCGACCTCGAAGTGGAACAAAGCACCAAACGGATCGTCGACGTCAACGTCCCGGTGAGCTACAAGATCAGGATCCGGAACACCGGAACGAAAGAAGCGACCAACATTCTGGTGAAGGCTTTGCCCTCGACGAACCTCGCCGTGGATAGGACCCGAGGTACCGAACAAGCAGCAGGGTGGAGCGAAAGCCAAAAGGCTGTCGTGTGGCCCGTCATTCCCCGACTGGAGCCGGGCAAGGAACTCAGCCTTGGCATCCAGGTCCATGGAACCAAAGCCGGCCAGGCAAGTTGTCGTGTCTTCGTCACGCACGATAAGGACGAAGGAGATCAGCTCGAGGATGCGGCTTACACGCGAATCACCGAAACGCGACGACGGTAGTCGCTCGTCCCCGTGGGGCGAGCGTCCGTCGCGGAGTTTCGATGCGAGGCCGATGCTGCTCTGTCGGCTTGAAGCTCGAAGAAATCGAAACACCGTGTCGTGTCGTACGCCGAAAGTCCGTTAGCTTCTGTGAAGCTCCAGGGCGCGCCAACCCTTCGCTCATCAGCGTTTCGTACTTTGCCTTGAGGGTTCCAACGCTCGAGAGTGAGGTCGACGTTCGCAGGCGGCACCAGGTTGGATCTCGTTCTCCCGTGACGTAGAATCGGGGGACAGGGAGGGCCTACCGGCCTTGCGTCTCTGAGGCAACCTGAGGCGAAGGACGTCGCGATGCAACGGTGCCGCTATTTCACCCCCGCCGGCGTGTGCTTGGGAATCGTGCTCGCGACGAGCCTCTGTACCCCTCGCGCCCAGGCCCAACCCAATCCGAAGCAGACCACGAATCGGCTGGCGAAGGAAACGAGTCCTTATCTCTTGCTGCATGCCCACAACCCGGTGGACTGGTACCCTTGGGGACCTGAAGCCTTCGCCAAGGCCAAAGCCGATAAGAAGCCGATCTTCCTCTCCGTGGGTTACAGTTCGTGCTACTGGTGTCACGTCATGGAGCGCGAGTGCTTCATGGATGCGAAGATCGCCGAGGCGCTGAACGCGAACTTCGTCTGCATCAAGGTCGATCGAGAAGAACGTCCCGATGTCGACCAGGTCTACATGGCTGCGCTCCAGGCGTTCTCGGGCGGTGGGTGGCCGATGTCGATGTTTCTCACCCCCGATGGCCGCCCCTTCTATGGGGGGACCTATTTCCCTCCTAAAGACAGCGATGGCATGCGCGGGTTCCCGACCGTCCTCAAAGGGGTGGCCGAGGCCTGGCGCGATCAGCGCCCCCAGGTCGAAGAGTCGGCCGACCGCCTCTCCAAATTCGTGCGGATGTCACTCTCGGGTGCGGGACTGAAACGATCTCTACCTCCTTCTCGGCAATGGGTTGAAGAGGGTAGAACACAGCTCGCCGACCAGTTTGATCCCGAGTACGGCGGATTCGGCTACAACGCGGAGAATGCGCGACGCCCCAAGTTTCCCGAGCCGGTGAACCTCGTTTTCCTCCTCGACCAGCATCGCCGCGACCAGGCCGCCGGTAAGGGGGCGCCCGACCCCAAAGTCGCGCCTTTGGCGATGGTTCTCAAAACCATGGATCACATGGCGCGAGGTGGGATCCGCGACCATCTCGCCGGGGGCTACCATCGCTATGCGACCAGCCGTTACTGGATTGTGCCGCACTTCGAAAAGATGCTCTACGACAATGCTCAGCTCGCTTCCGCCCATCTGATGGCGTTTGAAACGACCAAAGATCCGAGGTGGCGCCGAGAGGCCGAGGTAACCTTCGGCTTTGTAGCTCGCACAATGACGGCACCGGAAGGGGGCTTCTATTCCGCGCTCGACGCCGAGACACAAGGGGACGAAGGGGGGTACTACGTTTGGACCCGAGACGAGGTGGAGCGGTTACTGGGAGATGGTCCCGGCCTCGACGCTTTCACCCAGGTCTACGGGATGAAGCGCGAGCCGAACTTCGAGAAGGACCGCTACGTGTTGCTCGAGCCTCGGAGCCGCGCTGAGCAGGCCGAGACGCTCAGGATCAGCCCCCGATTGCTGGAAGAGCGTCTGGCTCCCTTGCGGCAGACGCTGCTGGCGGCTCGCGACCGCCGTCCTCCTCCGCTCCGTGACGACAAGATCCTCACGTCTTGGAACGGCCTCATGATCGCCGCCTATGCCGACGGTTTCCGGGTGCTTAAGGAACCGCGCTATCGAGCGGCGGCGGAGAAAGCCGCGGACTTCTTGTGGGCGAAGCTCCGAACGCCCGAGGGACGCCTCTTACGTACCTACCGCGCCGGCCAGGCCAAGCTGCCGGCCTACCTGGAAGACTACGCCTATCTCGCCCACGGCCTGCTTCGGCTCCATGCGGCCACGGGGGATCCCAACCGTCTCGTGCAGGCCAGGGAACTGTCGGACCGAATGATCGCTGATTTCGAGGATTCCAAGCAGGGCGGTTTCTTCTTCACGGCCGACGATCATGAGGATCTCTTGGCCCGTCCCAAGGATCCCGTGGATGGGGTCTTGCCCAGCGGTAACAGCGTGGCGATCCGCAACCTGGTCGAGCTCGCGAAAGCCACCGGCGAGAGTCGCTACCTGGACGTGGCCGGTAAAGCTTTGGAGGCGTTCAGTTCTAACCTGTCCCAGACCCCCGGTACGATGCCCCTCATGCTTGTGGCGCTCGGGGAGTACCTCGACGCTCGCCCCGAGGCCCGTTCTCCTGAACCTTCCAAGGACCTGGACTCGGTCGTCTCGGCGAGCGGTTCCCTCGCACCCTCCGCAGAACTCAAGGCTGGAAGCGAGTTCGATGTTGTGCTGACCCTCCAGGTCAAAGAGGGTTGGCATGTCTATGCGCATAACCCTGGTGTCGAGAACCTCAAGCCAACGACGGTTAGCCTCGCACCGGACCAGGATGCCAGCCTTGTCAAGGCCGACTATCCGGCCGGAGACGTGCGCGTCCTGGCCTCCAGTGGTTCGGAAAAGGTCGCGCTCTACGAGGGAACGACAAAGCTCCCGCTTCGTCTCCGGCTCGGCGAGCATGCCTCGAAGATACCGAGCCGGTTGGTCCTCAAAGTGGGCTATCAAGCCTGCAACGACCGCTCGTGCTTGGCTCCCGCCAGTCTCACCGTCACCATTTCGACGGATCAATCGCGGTGAGTCGGTGCTTGGGTTCAAGGCTTTGAACGGAAGCCGAAAGACTACGGCATGGCCATGCTCGAAGAGCCGTTCAGGCTCGCCGGCATGCGGAAGGGGTAGCCGAACCCTGGACCCGATAGTTTGCGCTTTGCCATTCCCGAGGGAGTCGCGTTCATCCCACTCCCCATACCGATGCCCCCTTCGTAACCGAAGGGGATGAAGGTGCGAGGAAGTGAAGAGGCGTTCATGCCCGACGCCGACCTCGTCCCCATTCCCGCCGAGAGCGAGGTACCCCCGATCGGCGTACTGGGCATCAGGGTTCCTCCGATGCTGCTCTCCCCCAGGCGCCGAGATACCGGCGCAGGGCTTGAAGTGAGACCGATCCCTGGTCGCGAGGTGACGAAACCACTGCCGTTTCCGTTGTAGGGAAGATACCCTGCGGTTCCGCTGCTGTAGTACGAGCCGATCGTTGAAGCCCCGTAGCCCCCCAGCGATCGGCCGGCACTTCCCATCCCCATTTGCGCTTGGGCCGTCCGAGGCAGGAATACGAGCCCGCAGAGCGGCAATAGAGTCCATGCTAACAGCCGCGTTAGGATGCTCATGAATGCACTCCTGTCGCCGGGTGCGGATGGCCCGCCATTTTGGGAAAAACCTTGTCAGGGTCGATGACTTACGCATGGAGAAAACCTGGTGGGCGATCCCCACTCGACGACGACAGGGGACGGTCGACCTGTGGTCTCACCCCTTCGGCTTTGGTCCCGACCAATTCCTTTCGTACGGGGCTCAATACGCAACGAAAGGCTTGACGAAACCTTGACCGAAGGGGTGAGACCACGGGTCGGCGGCCCACGAACTTCTCTGAGGCCGTTGTTTGCATTTCACTCAGGAAACGGAAACCGGTTGCTGTGTCCTTTCCAATACAGCATGCGGGCTTGCGAGGCCGGTGCGGTGTAACTTGCGCCAACGTCTCCTTTGAACGGCGAAATAGAGAACCGGTAAAAAAACGTCGATTACTTCATCGGCCACCAGGAGGCCGCCCAAAACCGGTGCGGCCATCGGGCGGATGACCTCGGCTCCGACCCCCGTGGCCCAGAGCATGGGAGCGATCGAAATGATGGCCGCACCCTCGGTCAGGAGCTTGGGGCGTAGCCGGTGCACGGCCCCTTCGAGGATCGCCTGGCGCAATTCGGCGAGGGAACCGATGCGATCCAATCCGCCCCGTTCTTCGATCGCTTCGCGGAGATAGACGAGCATCACGACGCTGGTCTCCACCGCCATGCCGAAGCAGGCGATATAGCCGACCTGGACCGCGACGCTGAAACGGAAGCCGAAAAGCCACTGGAAGATCGCCCCGCCCGCGAGCGCCCCGAGGACACTTGTCATCATCAAGAAAGCATCCGTCCAACTCTTGTGGGTCAGATAGAGTATGAGGATGATCGTCGCGATGACCGCCGGGAAAACGATCCGCAAGGTCTTCTGGGCTCGAACCTGGTGCTCGAAAGTGCCGGACCACTCGAGGTACATCTCCGACGGGAGCTTGACCTTCTCTTGAACGACCCTTTGGGCCTCTTCGACAAAGCCGACTTCATCGCGGCCTCGCACGTTGAGCTGGATGTAGGCGCGGAGCAGGCCGTTTTCGCTCTTGATCATCGAGGGACCTTCGACGACCTTGACGTCTGCCAGCTCGGCCAAGGGGATCTGGACCGTTTTCGCCCCGCTCGACGGTCCGGCCGCCGTCGCTTCTCCCATCGCGCCGTCGCTTCCCCCCATTCCGCCCGAAGCACTCATGCTTTGGCCGGTGACGAGAATCCGCTTGAGTGAGTCGACATCATCGCGATAAGCACGTGCGTAGCGGACTCGCACGGGGTATCGTTCCCGGCCTTCGACGGTCATCGTGAGCGGCCGGCCCCCCATGGCGACCTCGACGACGTCTTGAATGTCGCCGATCTTGATGCCGTAGCGCGCGGCCTTCTCGCGTTGAATGTGGATTTCAATATAGCCTTTGCCCGTGATCTGATCGGGGAAGACGTCGGCTGCGCCTCGGATCCCGCGTAGGACTCCGGCGATGTCCTGGCTGACTCGCTGGATCTCATTCAGATCGGAGCCGAAGACTTTCACCGCAACCGGGAGCCGGACACCGGTCGAAAGCATTTCGATTCGATTGGCGATCGGCTGGGTGAAGCTGTTCCCCCAACCCGGGAACTGGAGTGCCGTGCTCATCTCCTCGACCAGGTCGTTCTTCGTTTTCTTCCAGAGCAAGAGTCTGTCGCTGAACGGCTTGTCGAGCGATTCCGAGAGCGCCTTGAGATCGTTTTGGTTCGGCTCCTTGAGCGTGAGCTTGCGGTCCTTGGCGATCCTCGCGAGTTCATCAACCGCCGTGGCGTCAGCGACGCGGACCGCGCGGTCGAAGAGTTCCCAGTTCAGAGTTTTCATCCGCTTCTGGAGCCGGGCCTCGTGTGAAGTGGCGAGGTGAGCGGAGATCCGGCTGAAAAGCGTCGGCTTGGAGAACCCCAGCACATCGCCGGCAACTTCGGCCGCCTGTTCGAGTGGGGTCGGTGGCGGGGCGAGCAGGTCGGGTCGATCACGCAAGGCGCCGACTGCGACCAGCCTGCGAGCCGCTTCGCGAACCAAGACCGTGACATCGTCGGGAAGCACGGTGATTGCGAGCCGATCGCCATACATGGACGCGAGTGCTTCGACGATCGCTTCACGCTCGGCCGGGGTTGGAGCCCGAACCCGCGCGGCCGGTGCAACCCGGGCTCGTAGGGCATCAATGGCGTCAGCCACAAGCGCGCGACCCAACTCGGGCTTGTATTCGGCAAGACGGAGCGCTCCGAGATCGCGCATGGTTTCGTCGACGCGAGTGGAGACCGTCATGGCTACTTCGTTGATGAGTCCGTCGCGCTCCTCGTTCGACGCGAGACGACGTACGCCCCCCTTTTTCTCGAGCGTTTCGAGGGCCAGGCGGGTCTGGCTGAGAGCATCCTCGAAAAGCAGTTTTCGCTTGGGCCAGATCGAGCGATCGCGGAGGTTCACGACCGTTTCCACCATGTCGAGAGGCGCAGGGTCGGTCGGCGTCTCGGCACGCCCGGACTTACCCACGACCTGCCATACTTCCGGGAATCCTCGAAGGATTTGGTCGCGCACCCGGAGATCGTCTCCCGTCTGGGTCACGGACGCCCGGGGGACCGTGGTCGGCATGTCGATGATGCTCTGCTCGTCGAGGTCGGGCATGAACTCGCGGCCGAGTTTGGTCGACGCCACGTAGCCAAGCCCCACGATGATCACGAAGAGCCAGCAGACGAGCGTGGTGCGATCCATCAGCCAGGACAACATTGGCTTGAAGATCTCGATCATCGTTCGCACCAGCCAATTCTCATCCTCCGACTTGATTCTTCCTTTGAGGAAGATCGGGATCAAGGCGGGGACGAGCGTGATCGAGAGCAGGGCCACACCAACCAGTGCAAATGTCTTGGTGTAGGCGAGCGGGTGGAAGAGCTTTCCTTCGCGGCCCGTGAGAGCGAAGACCGGGAGGAACGAAAGGATCGTGATCAAGACCGAGAAAAAGATCGGCCGGCCCACGGTCCGGCAGGCGTGGATCACGATCTCCGTGGTGTCGCCGGTGATGCGCTGACGCCCGAAGTGGCGCGTCAGGTGGTGCGCCGCGTTCTCGCCCATCACGACGGCCTGGTCGATCAGGATGCCGACGCTGATCGAGATTCCCGCCAGGCTCATGATGTTCGACGAGATCCCGAACAGGCGCATCAACAGGAAGCTGAAGAGGATCGCCATCGGCAGTGTGACGGCGACGACGAAGGCATTGCCCACGTGTCCCATCACGAGCAGGATGGCCACCGTGCAGACGATCAACTCTTCTTTAACCGTTCCGCTGACCGTTTCGAGCGCCTTGTGGATCAGGGGCGTGCGGTCGTAGAAGGGGACGATGTGGACTCCTTGATCGCGGAGACCGGCCTGGAGCGCGGTGATCTTGTCCTTGATACGTTGCGTGACCTCGAGCGGGTTTTCACCGTAGCGCATCAGGACGACGCCACCGACGGATTCCTTGCCGTCCTTTTCGAGGACACTGCGGCGGAAGCCCTGGCCGATCTGCACCACGCCGAGATTCTTGACGAAGATCGGAATGCCGGAGCGCTCGGTGACGACCGTATTTTCGATGTCGCGGAGGTTCTGGATCCAGCCGACCGAGCGAATCAGGTACTCGGCATTCCCTTGGTGGATCACGCGGCCGCCGACCGCCGAGTTCGAGCGGGAGACCGCCGAGTAAACGTCGCCGAGGCCGATGCCAAAGGCGCGGAGCTTGTTGGGGTCGACGTCGATTTGGTACTCGCGAGGGGCTCCTCCCACCGAGGCAACCTCGGCCACGCCGGGCACGCTGTTGAGCTGGTAGCGGATGTACCAATCCTGGATCGAACGGAGCGCTCCCAGATCCTTGCTTTCTCCCTCGACCGTGTACCAGAAGATCTGGCCGAGCGCGGTCGCGTCGGGAGCCATGTAAGGGGTGACGCCGGGCGGCAGGAAGGTCGTCGCGATCGCGAGCTTTTCCTGCACGCGCTGACGGGCGAAGTAATAGTCGGTTTCATCGGTGAAAATAATCGTGATCATCGAGAAGTTGAACTCGCTCGACGACCTCACGACCTTGACCCCGGCGAGTCCCTGGAGATTGACCGAGAGCGGGTAGGTCACCTGGTCCTCGATCTCCTGAGGGCTCCGGCCCATCCAGTCGGTGAAGACGATGACCTGGTTTTCGGAGAGGTCGGGGATCGCGTCCACCGGCATCGTCATGAGCGCGCGGAAGCCGGCAATTCCTAGAGCCAGCGTGGCGAGGATGACGAGGTAGCGATTTCGGATCGACCACTCGATGATCGCTTCGATCATGGCTCCCCTCGATTCTTTCTCAATGATGAGCGTGGGGCAGCGCACCAGCCGCGGATCTTTCCGAGCTCGGGCTCGGGGATGGCATGTCCGTTTCAGGCTGCGGGGTGGTTGCCTGGTTTCGGGTCGCCGGGTTCAAGCGACTTTCGGCGTCGACGAGAAAGGCGCCATGGGCCACGACACGCTCACCGGGAGCCAGGCCGTCGAGCACCGGGAATCGGTCGCCCGATCGGGGGCCGAGGACGACGCGGCGGCCCTCATAGACGCCCGGCACGGTTTCGACGTAGACCATCTTCAACGTGCCCGTGTCGATGACGGCAAGCTCCGGAACGCTGAGAACCCCGTCCACGGGCGGCGGAGCCAAACGGGCCAGGTATCGCTTGGGATCGGCCTTGATCTTGGGAGGGCAGGCCGCGCAGCAGGTCTGAATCGTGCGCCCTTCCACCTCGATCGAAACCGGGTCGCCCATCGAGCCGAGCTTGGCCCCCGTCACCGGGCAGTTGGTTTGTGGAGCGGCCGGAGTCGCCGACCGTGGGACGAGCTTGGTCAGTTTCGTCAGGAACTTCACGGGATTGGTTTTGATCTGTGGAAGACAGGCATCGCAGCATGTCCACACTTTTTGACCATTGGTGTCGACCGCGACCGGAGGACCCATGGTGCCGAGTCGGGCGTCGGTCACCGGGCAGATTTTTTGCTCCTCGATGGTGTAACCGGTACGGTGCACGGGAACCGGAGCAGTCCGCAGGGTGGCGATCTTTTCTCGAAACATCGGGGTTTGCGCCACCGGCGTTTTGAGCGTCACCGTTGCGAACATCCCTGGGTGTAGCTTGTGCTGCGAGTTCACCAGGTCGTAGCGGACTTCCACCGTGCGAGTCGCGGGGTCAAGGTGGGGCTGAATGAACGCAACCTTGCCGGCGAAGACGTCACCGGGGAACGCCTCCACGGTCGCCTCGACCGCTTGACCCACGTGCACGAGGCCGACCTGGTCTTCGTAGACCTGGGCCTTGACCCAGACCTGGGAAAGGTCCGCGATCTCAAACATCGCTTGGCCTTCCGCGACGTATTGACCTTGCACAAGATTTTTCTTGAGAACGTGTCCACTCATCGGGGAAACGATTGGGACCTTATAGTCGGAGCGTCCCTCCTTGAGGATCTTGTCGACCTGGGCCTGCGTCATGCCCCAGAGCTTGAGCTTCTCGGCTGAAAGTCGTGTTAACTCCCACGTGTCGCCGAGCACCGAACGGCCCAAGGCCGACTGGGGCCGAGGACTCTCTTGCGCCGACTTCCGTGCCAGGAGGAGTTCCTGGATCGCCTGATAGAGTTCAGGACTGTAGAGCTCAGCGAGCGTTTGTCCTTCCGTGACATTGATCCCGGTGAAGTTGACGTAGAGCTTCTCGACGCGAGACATGCCGCGGATTTTCGAGGCGATGTGCGCTTGTCGGCGCTCGTCGAACTCGATGGTGCCTACCGTCGTCAGGGTCTCGGTCAGCGGGCTGTACGCCACTTCCGACGTTTCGATTCGCCCCTGCCGGATGCGGAACGGAGCGAGCTGAACCCGGGCCAAGACTCCCGTGGGAAGGGTATCTTGCTCCCCCTTCTTCCGCTTCGACAAGGGCATCCCGCAAATCGGGCAGCTTCCCGGGTCGTCGCGAACCACGTTGGGATGCATCGGGCAGAAGTATTCGACGCCGCTGACCGAGGCGGCTTTCTCCCGAGGCGGACGCTGCCACTTGTCGATCCGATTCCAAATCATATCCCAATAAGCAAACGTCAGCGCAGTGATCGCCATGAGCGCAATGAAGCGAAGCCGAAGCTCGACCACTTTGACCACGAGACGGAACTTCTGCCAGCGAGTCATCTCGGGCTCGGTCGACGATGCTTCCTGGTGCGCAACCACGTCGGGCGCGCCAGGACGGCCGTTCGCAAACATGACGTAACCTCCCACTTCAGTCCCTTGGGAACAGGCCCGGGGACTTACGGGGTTTGTGAGTCGATTGAGCGAGAATTGGTGATTAGAGATCGGCGCTGCGAAGAGTAAAGATCAGGGATCTCTTCGCGAACATCCACGATCTCGAGACGGAGTCATCCCGTCGAAAGGAAAGTGGCTTATATGAGGAGGCGCGTGGTGCGCAGGTGAAGAGGCGAGTTCAGAAGGTGTCGAGCGACCTCGCAGGCGCCATGTCTCCTCGGGGCAGGCGCAAGGCGAGCCCCCGGCACATTCATCGTGGAGTCAAGCCCTGGATCCCCGCGCCCTTCGTGGCCCCGCGCTTTGGGCCGCTCCGCTGGAGAAGGGGGGACAGACGAGCGGCAATGGCAGCTATCCCCATTTGAAGGCGAGGCGAGCCGGACGTGAGCCGTTGGAGATAATGCGACTTCGGTCACCGGCGGTGTCGAACGAGTCGGGGAAACGCTCGAATTGCAGCAACAATCGGCACCGGCCTCGATGACGCAGCAGCAACCGTGTCGCCGCATTTCCTCGGCGCGGTGGCCCGAATCGGTAGATGCAGCCATACCCCCTCTTGCGAAGAAGAGCATCGCTCCGAACGCCAGGAAGGCGATCAACCGAAATCGGTGGAGCGAGGAGGAGGTCATGGCCAATTCGAATCCTTCAACCGAGCGCGAGAAAGGCGATCTCGTTATGAGAGCTATCGACTAAATATACGGCCCAACTTTCCTTGAGACAAGCGATTTCATCGTCTGGCACACTGCCTCATGCGTTGCTTGGTGGCTCACGCGACCGTGACATTGCGTCATGAGCCGGTTGGGTCGTCCTGGTAGCTTGCCACCACGAATTGGCTATCGGATGCGTCATGATCCAAAACGATGTCAATAAGTGGAGAATTCGGCAAGTCCATGTTGCGTAGAGTGGACACCACCCATCAATGAGGTCTTGTCATTGGGTAGGCCTTGGCTGTTCGCTCGAGCCTCGGCGGGCCAAAGCCTTACCTACTAAAAACTTGCCGAATGTTCCAAATAAGCCGATTGGGTGGCAATTTCCTTGGCCGACGATCCCTCTTTCTACGGCCGCGTTTCGATGGTCGAAAAGGAGACGGCCGTGCTGCGCGACGTTTTCGAGGATAGGCCGAGGCGTGGCTACAGGGACATAACCCATTACGCAGCTTCACTTTGGATAACGGGCTTTCCCGTTTCGGACGCTCCGTTCCTCGCGGAGTTCCTCTAGTCAAAGCCGTACGAGAAGTGGTTGCAAACACGCAAGCGATCCTTGCGGCAATTCCATTCGAGAAGCGGACATTTTATTCGGATTTCACTTGACGTAGCAGGATTGTAATGCGTTTAGTATTATGAAATCCGATATCACCCTTGGCGCAGTATCGAGGAATTGCCGAAAGGTAACGAAAGCGACATGCAGTTGGAGTGGCTCAAAATCTTCTGCGACGTCGTCCGATGGGCGAGCTTTTCGCGGGGGGCTGCGGAGAATGACATCTCCCAGTCGTCGGCGAGCCAGGCTGTTCATCAGCTTGAGGTGCGTCTTGGGGTGAAGTTGATCGACCGATCCAAGCGGCCGTTGGTACTCACCCCGCATGGGAAGGTCTATTACGAGGGGTGCAAGGATTTGGTCGGTCGTTATCTCGAGATCGAGAACCGGGTCAAGGCGCTCGAGAACGACCGCAATGTGGTGGGGACGGTGTGCGTGGCCTCGATCTATTCGGTCGGTTTGCACCACATGAGCCAGTATGTACAGACGTTTGCCACCCTTTATCCGGGGGCTGATGTCCGGCTCGAGTATTTGCACCCGACGCGCGTGATCGAGAGTGTCTGTGAGGGCGTGGCTGATCTCGGCCTGATCTCCTACCCACGTAAGTGGCCGGAGCTAACCGTTACCCCTTGGCGCGAGGAGGAGATGATTTTAGCGGTGCACCCGTCGCACCGTTTCGCGGGTCTTGGTAGCGTACCCGTCGCCAAACTCGACGGGGAAACGTTCGTGTGTTTCGATCCGGACTTATCGATCCGTCGTGCAATTGACCGATTCTTACGGCATCATGACGTGCAAGTCCGTGTGGCGCTTGAGTTCGATAACATCGAAAACATCAAGCGTGCCGTTGAAATTCCGGCCGGCGTGGCTATTCTGCCTGCGCCTACCGTCGTTCGTGAGGTTGGGGCCGGAATGCTCGTAGCGGTGCGGATCGAGGGACAGGATCCCTTCCACCGTTTGACGAGGCCGTTGGCCATCGTGCGACGGCGCAGCCATCAATTGAGCGTGACGGCGTCGCGGTTCTTGAAACTGCTGACGTCCGACGACGGTGCCGCGGCCGCATCGGCCGGCACCAAAGGACACGCTCACGCGAAACCCTGATTTCAACCGGTTTCGGCCTGATCCCATAAACGAGGACCCGGCCGTCTCAGGAAGTGGCCGAGGTGATTGGGGTCTGCGAGGCCATTGTGCCCGCCCGAATCCAATGATTGAGATGCTCGTACCCACGGAAACGCCGTGAAGGGTAAGTTGATGATGAGTCCAGGACTTCCCAAGCCACAGGGTCTTTACGATCCGCAATTCGAGCACGATAGCTGCGGCGTCGGTTTTGTCGTGGATTTGAAAGGGCGGAAATCGCATCGCTTGGTACACGACGGCCTCACGGCCCTCAGGAACCTGAACCATCGCGGCGCCTGCGGTTGCGAGGACAACACCGGCGACGGCGCCGGGATCCTCATCCAGATTCCCCATGAATTCCTGGTCGCTCGTTGCCGGGATGAGCTCGGTATCGAACTTCCCGAGTTCGAGCAGTACGGTGTCGGTGCGCTCTTCACCTCTCCCGATGCCGAGCAACAGGCCTTCGGTAAGGCTCTCTTCGAGAAGATCGTCGCCGAAGAAGGGCTGACGTTCCTCGGCTGGCGTAAGCTCAAGACCGATAATTCACTCTTGGGCAATAGTGCCAAGGCCGTGGAACCGACCATGTTCCACGCCCTCATCGGTCGCGGCACCGCGCTGGCCAACGCCGACGCCGATCGGTTTGAGCGTAAGCTCTTTGTCCTCCACAAGGTTTTCGAGACTCGGATCGAACAATCGGGCCTCGACGATCACAAGTTCTTTTACTTTTCAAGCTTATCGTGCCGTACCTTGGTTTATAAGGGGATGCTCACCCCTGACCAACTCGGTCCTTACTTCTCCGACGACCTCGACGACGCCCGGCTCACAAGCGCGATCTGCCTTTTCCACTCGCGGTTCAGCACGAACACCTTCCCGAGTTGGGAATTGGCCCACCCCTACCGCATGATCTCGCATAATGGCGAGATCAACACACTCCGCGGCAACATCAACTGGATGCGGGCCCGCGAAGCCCTCTTCGCCTCGGACCTCTACGAGGAAGGCGATGTCGCCAAGCTCTTACCCATTATTCGCGAAGGTTTGAGCGATACCGCCTGCCTGGACAATGCGGTGGAGCTTCTCGTACGGTCGGGCTATAGCCTGCCGCATGCGATGATGATGCTCATCCCCGAGGCCTGGGAAAATCATGAGACCATGTCCCAGGTCAAAAAAGATTTTTATGCCTATCATAGTTGCTTGATGGAGCCCTGGGACGGTCCGGCGTCGATCGGCTTCACCGACGGCAAGAACATCGGCGCCGTGCTCGATCGCAACGGTTTGCGCCCCAGCCGGTACGTGGTCACCAAGCAAGGGCTGGTGATCATGGCGTCGGAGGTTGGAGCGCTCGACATCCCCCCCGAGGACGTACTCCTCAAGGGGCGGCTCGAGCCGGGCAAGATGTTCCTGGTGAACCTCGAAGAGGGGCGGATCGTCGACGACGAGGAACTCAAGTACGCGATCGCCTCGGCCAAGCCGTATGGCCAGTGGCTCCGCGAGTACATGGTTCCGCTGGCCGAAGTCCCCGCCGCTCCTCACGTGCCGGGACCTGACCACGACACGTTACTCCATCGGCAGCAGGCATTCGGCTATACCCTCGAAGACCTCAAGTACATCCTCGCCCCGATGGGGAGCAACGGCGAAGAGGCGATCGGTTCGATGGGGACGGATACCCCCTTGGCCGTTCTCTCCGAGCGTGCTCAACCCCTCTTCAGTTACTTCAAGCAGCTCTTCGCTCAGGTTACGAACCCCCCGCTCGACGCGATCCGTGAGGAGCTTGTGACCTCGGTGTTCACCGGGGCGGGGGGTGAAGGGAACCTGTTGGTTCCGACCCCCGAGAGCTGCCGGCAGATCGGGCTCGATATCCCGATCATCGATAACGACAACCTGGCCAAGCTCAAGCAGCTCGATGGTTGGCGCGGGTTCAAATCGGCGACCTTGCAGACGATTTTCCCTGCCGACCAAGGGGCGGCCGGGCTCGAGCGGTCGCTCGAGGAAATCTTCGAACAGGCGAGCCGTGCCATCGAAGACGGCGCCAACCTCTTGATCCTTTCGGATCGAGGGGTGGACGCGACCCACGCGCCGATTCCTTCGCTTCTGGCTTGTGCCGGTCTGCACCACCACCTCGTGCGTCGCGGGCAACGAACCCGCGCCGGTCTGGTGATCGAGTGCGGCGACGCTCGCGAAGTTCACCACTTCGCACTTTTGCTCGGCTACGGCGCGGGGTCGATCAACCCCTACGTCGCGTTCGAGACGCTTGATGACATGATTAACCACGGCCTGATCAAAGACGGTATCGATCACGCGGAAGCCGTGTATCGCTATCGCAAGGCGATCAAGAAGGGCGTGGTCAAAGTCATGTCCAAGATGGGGATCAGCACGATCCAGAGCTACCGCGGTGCCCAGATCTTCGAGGCCATCGGCCTGAACCATGTGTTCGTCGACCGCTATTTCGATAAGACGGCCTCCCGGGTCGAGGGTATCGGCCTTGAGGAGATCGCCCGCGAGACCTTGACCCATCACCGCCGCGCCTACCTTCCGCGTGAGGTCGGTCCTCTGCTCCTGGAGGAGGGGGGCCAGTATCAGTGGCGCCGGGATGGTGAGCTCCACCTGTTCAATCCCGAGACCGTGTATCGGCTTCAGCATGCGACTCATGCCGGTCGATATGAAATCTTCAAGAAGTACACAAAGCTCATCGACGAGCAGAACGAGCGGCTGGGCACCCTCCGTGGACTCTTCCGCTTCAAGTTCGACGGCTGCCAGTCGATTCCCATCGACGAGGTCGAATCCGTCGAGTCCATCGTGAAGCGGTTCGCCACGGGGGCGATGTCGTACGGCTCGATCAGCGGCGAGGCCCACGAGACGCTCGCCATCGCGATGAACCGGCTCGGGGCCAAGAGCAATACCGGGGAAGGAGGGGAAGACCCTTCTCGGTTCCAGCCGCTCCCCAATGGCGACAGCAAGCGGAGTGCGATCAAGCAGGTCGCCTCGGGTCGCTTTGGCGTGACCAGCGAATACCTGGTCAATTCGGAAGAGATCCAGATCAAGATGGCCCAGGGGGCCAAGCCCGGCGAAGGCGGTCAGCTTCCGGGACACAAGGTGTGGCCCTGGATCGCCAAGGTCCGCCACTCGACTCCGGGCGTCGGCCTGATCAGCCCGCCTCCGCACCACGACATCTACTCGATCGAAGACCTCGCGCAGTTGATCCACGACCTCAAGAACTCGAACCCGAGGGCCCGGATCAGCGTCAAGCTTGTGGCCGAAGTCGGCGTCGGAACGGTTGCCGCCGGAGTCGCCAAGGCGCACAGCGACGTCGTGCTCATCAGCGGCTACGACGGTGGCACGGGGGCCAGCCCGCTGACATCGCTCAAGCATGCCGGGATCCCCTGGGAACTGGGCCTGGCGGAAACCCAGCAGACCTTGGTCTTGAACCGGCTCCGCGACCGCATCGTTGTCCAGGCCGACGGACAGATGAAAACCGGGCGTGACGTGGTGATCGCCGCCTTGTTGGGGGCCGAGGAATTCGGCTTCGCGACTGCCCCCTTGGTGGTCATGGGCTGCATTATGATGCGGGTCTGCCACCTCGATACTTGCCCCGTGGGGATCGCGACGCAAAACCCCAAGCTGCGTGAGAAGTTCGCTGGGAAGGCGGAGCACGTCGTCAACTTCTTCCGATTCGTCGCTCAGGAAGTTCGCGAGCTGATGGCCCAGCTCGGCTTCCGGACCATCGATGAGATGATCGGACGTAGTGACTTGCTGGATATGAACAAGGCTATTGGGCACTACAAGTCCCAGGGGCTTGATTTCAGCAGGATCTTCTATCGCCCCGACGTTGGTGAGAACGTGGCGGTGCGCCGGATGATCGAGCAGGACCACGGCATCGACAAGGCGCTGGACCAGCAGCTCCTGGTGCTGGCCGCCCCCGCGCTTGAGCGGGCCGAGCCCGTGGAGATCGCTCTGCCGATCCGTAACGTGAACCGGACCGTCGGCACGATCCTCGGCAGTGAGGTGACTCGCAAGTACGGCGGCTCCGGCTTGCCCGACGATACGATCAAGATCAAGTTCAACGGCTCGGCCGGCCAGAGCTTCGGTGCCTTCGTCCCCAAGGGGATGACGCTCATGCTCGAAGGGGATGCCAACGACTACGTCGGCAAGGGCCTCTCCGGTGGCAAGATCGTCGTCTATCCTGCGAAGACATCGACCTTCGTCCCCGAAGAGAACGTTTTGATCGGTAATGTCGCCCTCTATGGGGCGACCAGCGGCCGGGCCTTCTTCCGAGGCCGGGCGGGAGAGCGATTCTCAGTCCGTAACAGCGGAGCCCTCGCTGTCGTAGAAGGGACGGGCGACCACGGCTGTGAGTACATGACCGGTGGCGTCGCCGTGGTGATCGGTGCGACCGGGCGGAACTTCGCCGCCGGCATGAGCGGAGGATCGGCCTTTATTTTCGATGAAACCGGCGATTTCCCGCAACGCTGCAACCTCGAGATGGTCGATCTCGAACCGCTTCGCGAACCCGAGGATCTCGAACTCGTCCGCGACCTCCTGATTCAGCACGCCGGCTACACCGGTAGTACGGTCGCCGCGCGGATCCTGGGCGATTGGGATTGGGCCGTCGGCAAGTTCATCAAGGTCATGCCGGCCGATTACCGGCGCGTCCTCGAAGAACAGAAGAAGCTGGCCGAGGCCAAGCGTCTCGAGGAGCAGATGGAAGAACCCATCTCTCGATGACCAAACTATTAAAATATCGGCGAATAACAAGCAATCCAGATCGCACAGCGAGAGCCAGGCGAGGGAGGTGAGAGGTGGGTAAGCCGACCGGTTTCATGGAGATTCCCCGCGAGACGCCAACCCGGCGGCCGATCCCGGAGCGAGTCCACGACTATCTCGAGGTCTATAACCCGTTCGCCGAGGACAAGCTTCGGGCTCAAGGGGCCCGGTGCATGGACTGCGGTATCCCGTTTTGCCACCAGGGATGCCCGCTCGGAAACCTGATCCCGGACTGGAACGACCTGGTCTATCGCGACCAGTGGCGGGCCGCGATCGAACGCCTGCACGCGACGAACAACTTCCCCGAGTTCACCGGCAAGCTCTGCCCTGCACCTTGCGAAGCCTCGTGCGTGCTGGGGATCAACAACGACCCGGTCACGATCAAACAGGTCGAAGCCAGTATCATTGAAAAGGCCTGGGAGGAAGGCTGGATTGTTCCGCAGCCTCCCAGGGTATTAACAGGCAAGACCGTTGCGGTCGTCGGCTCGGGTCCTGCGGGACTCGCCGTTGCCCAGCAATTAGCCCGCGCGGGGCACTCGGTCACCGTCTTCGAACGTGATGACCGGATCGGGGGCCTGCTCCGATACGGGATCCCCGACTTCAAGATGGAGAAGCGCCACCTCGACCGCCGGCTGAAGCAGATGGAGGCCGAGGGGGTCGTTTTCCGGCCCGGAGTGAATATCGGCAAGGATATCCCCGCCGACAAACTTCTTGCCGATTTTGATGCGATCTGTCTCTGCGGTGGTTCGACCCAACCGCGCGACCTACCGATCCCGGGCCGGGAGTTGTCGGGCATCCGGTTCGCGATGGAGTTCCTGCCGCTTCAGAACAAGAAGGTGGCAGGGGACGTGATCAGTGATGATCAGTTTCTTTCGGCTCAAGATAAGGATGTGATCATTATCGGTGGCGGCGATACCGGTGCGGACTGCCTGGGGACCGTTCATCGTCACGGCTGCAAGAGCGTCCATCAGTTCGAGATCGTGCCCAGGCCGTCCGACAGCCGGACCCCGACCAATCCCTGGCCCCAATGGTCGAATATCTTCCGCGTCTCCTCGGCTCATGAAGAGGGAGGGGTTCGAGAATACGCGATCAACACGCGACGATTCATCGGTGAAGGGGGCCGGGTGACGGCTCTCGAGACCGTTCGAGTCGAAATGAAGTTCGACAACGGCCGCGCCCAGTTCGTTGAGATCCCGGGCACGGAGAAACTCTATCCGGCCGACATCGTTCTCCTGGCGATGGGCTTCGTGGGTCCCGAACGCAAGGGAATGCTCGAACAGTTCGGAGTCGAACTCGACCCCATGGGGAATGTGAAAGCAGGACCCGACAAGCGAACGAGCATCGACAAGGTGTTCACGGCCGGCGACATGACGCGAGGCCAAAGTCTCATCGTCTGGGCCATCGCCGAAGGGCGACACGCTGCCTATTCCATCGACGAATACTTGATGGGGGTTTCCGACTTGCCCAAGCCCTTCGAGCACGGCAATCACGTCCGGCCCTTCGCCTGAGGTCGATGTCTTAGTTTCGTTTCACTCCCGTAGGGCAGGCCTCGGCCTGTCGAGGCTTCTACAAAAAGCCTCGACAGTCTGAAGCCTGCCCTACGAGCGTATGATGGAGTCGTTACTTCCCACTCTTGCGCATTGGCAACGCTCTCTCATTTTGCGACAGCAGACGCCTCAATTTGATCGGCCCGCGCTCATCGCGAGGCTTGCGACTCAGGACGTGAGGAACGATTGCTCGGTCCAGAGCCGCACGGCTTCCGCGATGACGGTCACTTCGGCCATGGCGCCGATGCCGACGTCGCCACAGGCCAGCCGTTTCGATTGAGGAGGGACGAGAACGATCTGAGGGGCGTGCCGCGCAAAGACTTCGGCGGCTTCGTCGAGTCCCCAATCATGGCCTTGAAGGCCGTCGCCGCGATCCTCGAGAATTTGGCGGAGATGTCTCAAGGTCACCGGACTCTGCCACATCAACGTGTTCATGGCCGGCGCGAGGATCAGTGGCTTTGAGAAATCCCATGCGCGAAAGAGGCACGTCAGAAAATTGTCAGAGAGCCCGAGCGCAAATTTCGCCAACGTGTTGGCGTCGAGGGGAGCGACGATCAAGAGGTCGGCCCAGTTCCGGAAATCAATATGCAGAACCGGATCGTCACGGTGATAACGGGTTCCCGCCCACTCATCGGCATCACGAAAGAGGGGGCCACCAGCGGGGTCGGTAACGTCGCGCGTCAGGTCGGAAGGATCGAAGAAATGAAGTGAGGGCTCGGTCGCCACGACGCGCACGGAATGCCCAGCCTCGCGCAGGAGTTCGAATAGGAGCGGAGTCTTGAGGGCGGCTACGGAGCCCGAGATGCCCAAGATAATGTGTAAATGATTTGCGGTCATTCATGAGAACGACCTACGAGGTCGCCTTAAGAAATCGCCTGCCGGATCGCTCGAAGAGCGCGCTCGTCGCGACTATCGGCGATCGGCGGAAAGCGGCTCGACCGCGTCGTTCACGGCCTGCGCCAGGTTATTCCAGAGCCGACGCCGGAGTTGTTGAGTCTCGCGCCGGGTTAACAACAGTCGTTCGCCGGCCCGTTGGGTCAGGGCGGCCACAACGACTTTTAGGTCGATTTGAACCATGCCCGACAAGTCTTCGAACTCGTGGGGCAACTCAAGGGAGAGTACTGGGGACTCTTGCTTGCAGGTGGCCATCAAAACCCTCCTTGGCTGAGGGAAACCTCATGTGCGCGGAGCCCTCCTTGGCGGAGCCAAGGCTAAACCCGTTGCATCCCCTCAGTCAAGTCTTTTCCCGAACGCTTCGCCCTTGCACCATCGCTTAGGGAACCGAGAGCGGCGTCGGCCCCCGTTCCCTTTCCGTGCAACCAATGTGCCAATCTTTACTGCCGATGGGCGAACATGTGACACGATACGATGCCTACGGTTGTGAATTGACGACACGTCCACGCATCGTTTTAAAACCAAGCGGGCTCGGGCTCACGTTGAGCTCCCGGACCGATGGCGTCTTGAACGAGTTCCACGAGTCGAGGGCCGTCGACGAGCTCGATCGGGTGAGGAGCCACGAACTTTTCGGCGGCGAGCGAGAACGTTCTCGTGGTCACGAAGTAACCCTTGTGGCTTTGGGTGTGGTGGATCGTGCCGAGGAACTTCTGGAGTTCCGGAGAACCGACGACGCCTCGGCTGTGATATTTGCACTGAACGACCGCACGCACGCCGTCTCGTGAAAGGCGTAGATCGGCCCCTTCGTCTCCGGTGCCCCCCACATGCTCGACTTCGTAGCCGAGGGCCTCGAAGACCTCGGCGACGAACTCTTCGAACCCTTCCGGAGTCAGTGAGGCGAGTTGAGCCAGTTTCAGGTCCGCACGCTTGGCTTGGCGGCGGAGGGTCTCCGTGCGCTCTCTCGCCTGGTGAATCCCTTCGCGGATCGCACCGAGATCGCGCTCGACCCGAATTCGCTCGTCCCCCTCAAGCCGGCTCGCGTAACGCTCGATCTTGTAGAGCGTGTTCTTGATGGTGTTGTCGAGCCGAGCCCGCTCCGCGCGCGTCAACTGGTTCTGAAACCTGCGAAAGACGGCATATTCGAGGTGCTCAAAAGCCCCGGCCAATTCCCCCTCCGACCGGATCAGAGGGGTTTCGTCCTGGTAGGGGACGCTGGCCCAAAGCAAGGCCTGCTTACTCGCTGCTGTTCCTTCGCTCGGTCGGTTTGCCGTACCCCCCGTTCGTTCTTTGAGCCATTCGACGAGCATCGATGCGCATTGGGGTCCCAAACACTCCATCACTCCGACTCTCCTCGCACGATCATGCGGGGGGCTGACCTGGCCCGCCGCATCTGCCGAACCTCTGATTCTCAGCATGCTCGGCCCGGGGGCTCACAGCAAGCAAAATCCCGGGACCTGGCCCGATTCAACCAGCGACAGTCGGCGTTGACTTCGGTTCATCTCGGGGTCAACAATCAGAGACAGACAGGTCGTGCGACAATACGGTTCGCAAGGAGCCGCCCTATGGGACAATTTGCAGTCATTTTGCCCGCCGCTGGGCGTTCAACGCGGTTCGGCGACCCGAAGCAGAAGAAGATCTTCGCGGAACTCGAGGGTCGCGCGGTTTGGCTTCGGGCGGTCGAACCTTTTATCAATCGTGACGATGTGACTCAGACAATCGTCGTGATCGCTCCCGAAGACCGGGAACTCTTCGAACGGCGATTTCGTCCTAGTGTCGCTTTTATGAACATCCAGGTGATCGAAGGGGGGGCCGAACGTTCCGACTCGGTCGCCAAAGCCTTGGAGGCGGTGGACCCTTCCTGCGACTTCGTGGCCGTGCACGACGCCGCGCGGCCGTGCTTGACCTCCGACCAGGTGGATGCCGTCTTCGCCGCAGCGCAGGAGCATGGGGCGGCGCTCCTGGCGATACCCGTGGTGGACACCATCAAACGGGTCGGCACCGACCAACTCACGACCGAAACCGTACCCAGGGTTGGCCTCTTCCTGGCACAGACTCCCCAGGTCTTCCGTCGTGAGCTCCTCGTCCGTGCCTATGCCAATCGCGCCAAGCTCGGGGCGTCCGTGACCGACGACACCCAACTTGTCGAGGCCCTTGGGCATGCCTGCGCGGTCGTCGAGGGGTCGTCGTTGAATCTCAAGATCACGACGAGCGCGGACCTTCGCCTGGCCGCTTCGGTCCTGCAAACGCTTCCGAAGTCCAAACGCGAAGGCCCGTCCCACCCGTTCGCCGACGAACAAGCGATGTGGGGTAATTTGCCGAAACCGAAGCCCCACGAGTTGTTCTGAGCGATACGACGTGGCAAGCTCGGTTTGCGAACGCGTTACCCCCAGAATCCTGGACAATCTTGAGGTGTGTCTAGGGATGTTGACGTGCTTTGTATATGGAATCTTTTTTTGAAATGAGGTGATGCAAAATCGCGGGGTGTAGAATGGGGGACCGGACGGGCGAGGGGGACTCGGTCGTCGCTGGTGTGGGTGAGGATTCGTTCGGGCACACTACGTGAGTGAGTCAACGCCTCGATTTCGAGAATCTGTCAGGTCGTGCAGCTTCTCCGAAGTTCTCGCGGCGTTGTCACTTACCTTACCGGAAGTATGCCATTCGAGCGATAACCGGTCCAAGTCAACCGCGCGCGGCGAAGAGCAATCGCTCGGCCGTGCGATGAAGTAGCCACTCCTTGTCGTCCGCCGTCAGAAAATCGAGATGCTTTCGGATCAGGTCGATGCTCTGCGTGTACTGATCACGGACGACCTGGAACGGGCAGTCGCTTTCCCACATGCAGCGCTCGGGTCCAAAGGCTTTCACGACCCGTTGGATCAAAGGGGCGAGATCGGTGTAGGGGGGCGTCTTTTTTCCGAGCGCATAGAACGCCCCGACCTTCACGTACACCTTCGGGTGCTTCGCCAGGGCACAGAGCGCCTCAACTTCCCCGGGCACGATCGTGCCGTTCACGCCGATCCGACCCAAATGATCGATGATGACGGGCGTTTTCGGAAATCGCATGCACATGCGATTGATTTCAGGAAATGCGTCAGGATTGATCAGGCAGCTCAAGACCTGCCCGGTCTCGGCAGCGGCGGCGAACATGGCGGCGTATCCGGCAGGCTCGAGCCACCGCGTCACCTCGAGTTTGCTGTAGTTCGGCGCGATCCGAAACGCCCGAACTCCCTTGGGCAGGAGAGTCCGCATCGCTTCATCAGGCCGGGCCGCCAGGGGGTCGACGATTCCCGTCCCGACGAAGCGGTCGGGATAGAGCTTGATCATGTCGAGCATGTAAGAGTTGTCAAACTGATAAAAGCTCATCTGGATCAAGTTGACGCGACCCACCCCCGCCGGCCGGCACTGGGCGAGGAGTTCCTCGGCCGTAAACGAGGGCGGATCCATGTCGGCTACCCGGAAGCCCTCCGCGAGGGGATAGTGGGCAACGTCCGGGGTCCAAACGTGCGAGTGTGCGTCGATATAGGGTTCCATGCTGTCGATTCCATCGAATCAGGAGAACTTATTCGACCGTCGAGTGTCCACGAGAGCGGTTTGCGATTGGATCGCCCACAAAATCCCGGAAGATGTGAGTGAAATCCCTGGGATTTCTGTATGGGACGCACCATCAACCGATGCCATGTAGATGGCCGTATGGGGTGGCACTGGTGGCTTGTCCACCAGTGGGCCCAGGCTGGCGCCACGGGTGTGCCACCCCACCGGCCTCTTGACTTCCTTCGA
>Ga0153954_1000383_pt1 | contig 36578 bp, 24 predicted proteins | sample TSFL038MetaG_FD_102277 | JGI IMG/M metagenome (GOLD analysis project Ga0153954, IMG submission 102277) | Attine ant fungus gardens microbial communities from Florida, USA - TSFL038 MetaG | ecosystem: Host-associated > Fungi > Mycelium > Unclassified | place: USA: Florida, Wekiwa Springs State...
CCGGCTGGCCCGGTGTTCCACCGGGTCCGGCCGCTCCGCCGGCCCCGCCGGCGCCGCCCAGGCCGGGTTGGCCACCGGCACCGCCGGCACCACCGGCACCGCCGTTGCCGCCGCGCCCGCCCATACCGCCTTGACCGCCGGCACCACCCTTGCCGCCCTGGCCGCCTTGGCCGCCCTTGCCGCCCTGGCCACCTTTACCGCCCTGTCCGCCCAGGCCACCAGCGCCAGGGGCGCCGTCAGCACCATCAGCACCGTCAGCACCGTTGGCGCCATCCGCACCATCGGCACCGTCAGCACCGGGGCCGTTCGACGGCAACGGCGCCGTAATCCCGGTAGCCGGACCGGGCTCCGCGGCCCGCGCGCAGGAAGCCACGGCCGGGATCATTCCCACGACGAGTAGCGCTCCGGCCGCCACACCGATACCGGCTCCGTAGCCCGGTGTCGTCCTGTGCGCCCAGCGCCCCCACCCGGTGTCGTGAAACATTCGGCCTGCCTTCCTGATTGAACCTAGGGATCGTGAAGTCGCATCAGCCTACCGCCCACGCCCGCATAGTCCACTGAAACGGACACAATCCCCAGGTCGGTGCCCGGTGGATCAGCCGTCGCTGCCGGTGGCCCGGGGTTGAACCTGCGCCTCAGCGTCGCCGTCATGCCCGGCCGGTCGCTGCTGAACCCGCTCCACCAACGGCAATGTTCGCAGCCGGCGCTCCAGGTGCCACTGCAGATGCGCGGCCACCAATCCGCTGGCATGGCTGCGATGCGCGGCCGTGGAACCTTCGGCGACCTCCCAGTCGCCGTCATGCAACGCCGACATCAGATCCAGCACACCCATCGGCGGGGTGGTCGAACCAGCCGGGCGGCAGTGCCCGCAGACGCTGCCACCGGCCGCGACGTGAAAGGCCCGATGCGGACCGGGGGTGGCGCAACGGGCGCACTCGGTCAGTGCCGGCGCCCACCCGGCCACCGACATGGCACGCAGCAGATAGGCGTCCAGCACCAGTTCACGGGAGCGCTTACCGTCGGCCACCGCGCGCAGCGCACCGACGGTGAGACGGTGCAACGCCGTCGCCGGGGCTCGCTCGGCGCCGGCCAGGCGTTCCGCGGTCTCCAAGATCACGCAGGCGCAGGTGTAGCGGCCATAGTCGCTGACGATGTCGGTGGCGAACGCGTCCACCGACACCACCTGGGTGACGATGTCAAGGTTGCGGCCGGGGTGCAGCTGCACATCGATGTGGGCGAATGGCTCCAGCCGGGCACCGAACTTGCTGCGGGTACGACGCACCCCCTTGGCCACCGCGCGGACCAGCCCGTGGTCGCGGGTGAGCAAAGTGACGATCCGGTCGGCTTCGCCGAGCTTGTGCTGGCGCAGCACCACCGCCCGGTCCCGGTACAGCCGCATCGGACCAGTTTCGCATCGCGAGGGGGTGTTTCGAGAACACCCACCGGCGCGGCACGCCGATACTCTCATCACCGATGACCCACCCGCCCGCGGCGTCCGGCACCCGCTTCCCCACCCTCACCGAGCAGCTCTACCAGCTGGCCAGCGGCGAGGCGACCTCTGTCGACCTGGTGCGTCGGGCACTGCACGCCATCGATGCCAGCCAATCCACCCTGAATGCCTTCCGGGTGGTGTTCACCGAATCGGCCCTGGTCAGTGCCGCCGAAGCCGACCGGCGCCGGGCGGCGGGCCACCGCGCCCCGCTGCTGGGCATCCCGATCGCGGTCAAGGACGACACCGACATCGCGGGGGTGGCCACCTCGTTCGGCGCCTCCGGGTACGTCGAGCCCGCCAGCCACGACGCCGAGGTGGTACGCCGGCTGCGGGCAGCCGGTGCCGTGATCGTCGGCAAGACCAACACCTGCGAGCTGGGCCAGTGGCCGTTCACCAGCGGCCCCGGGTTCGGCCACACCCGCAACCCCTGGTCCCGCCGGCACACCCCCGGCGGGTCGTGTGGGGGCAGTGCCGCCGCGGTGGCCGCGGGCCTGGTCGCCGCGGCCATCGGATCCGATGGAGCCGGCGGCGTGCGCATCCCCGCCGCGTGGACGCATCTGGTGGGCATCAAGCCTCAGCGCGGCCGCATCTCCACCTGGCCGCTGCCGGAGGCGTTCAACGGACTGACCGTCAACGGGATCCTGGCCCGCACCGTCGAAGACGCGGCCCTGGTACTGGACGCGGTCTCCGGCAACGCCGACGGCGACCTGCACAAGCCACCGCCGATGACGGTCTCCGACTATGTGCGGACCGCGCCGGGACAACTGCGTATCGCGCTGTCGACCCGGTTTCCCTACACCGGCTTCCCGGCTCGGCTCGATCCGCAGATCAAGGACGCGCTGGACCGCACCGCCGAGCAACTGCGGCTGCTCGGGCACACCGTGGTGCCGGGCAACCCCGACTACGGACTGCGACTGTCGTGGAATTTCCTGTCCCGCTCCACCGCCGGAGTATGGGGCGCCGCCAACGGGCTCGGCGGCGCGGTCAACTTCGACCCACGGACGCATGCCAACATGCGCACCGGCCGGCTGCTGTCACAGGCCATACTGCGCAAGGCTCGTGCCCACGAGGCCCGGGATCAACGTCGGGTGGGCTCGATCTTCCGCATCGTCGACGTGGTGCTGGCGCCCACCACCGCGCAGCCGCCGCCCCTGGTGAACACCTTCGACGACCTGGGCAGCTGGGAGACCGACCGCACCATGATCGCCGCCTGCCCGGTGTCCTGGCCGTGGAACCTGCTGGGCTGGCCGTCGATCAACGTGCCGGCCGGGTTCACCTCCGAGGGGCTGCCGATCGGAGTGCAGCTGATGGGTCCGGCCAACAGTGACGGCTTGTTGGTCTCACTGGCCGCTGAGTTGGAGGGCATCAACGGCTGGGCGGCCCGGCAGCCCACGCCGTGGTGGCGTACCGAGCCCGGCCACAGCTCGTAAGCACCCAACAACGCCGCTAGCTGCGACTTCAGCGGGCTGCCTGGAGGTCCGCTAAGCTTGGCGAGTCTTCAAGTAGGTCTCCGCATCCCCGAAAAGATGCACTGGTGAAAGGCGTCCACAAAATGGCCTCTCTGTCGTTGACCAGATTCGCTGTCGCAGCTGGCAGTGCGGCTGTGGCGCTCTCCGCCGGAGCCGGGATCGCCGCTGCGGCCCCCGACCTCGGCCCGATCATCAACACCACCTGCAGCTACTCGCAGGTGCATCAGGCACTGGTCGCGGAGAACCCCGCCGCTGCCGCGGAGTTCGACGCCAGCCCGAACGGGCCGGGAATGCTGCAGATGTTCCTGAACGCGCCGCCGGCCAAGCGCCAGCAGCTGGCCGGCATGGTCCAGGCCATGCCGGAGGCTCAGCAGTACGTCGGCACCATCACTTCGGTCGCCAACTCCTGCAACAACTACTGAGCGGATCCCCGCGGTGGGTCCGCGTAACAAGGTTCTGATCACCGCCACGGAGCTTGCCGAGTTCCTGCGGGCGGGTGATCCGGTAACCGTCCTGGACGTCCGCTGGAGCCTGGAAGCGCCGGACGGGCATCAGGCATATCTTCGCGGCCACCTGCCGGGTGCGGTGTACGTCTCACTCGAAGACGAGTTGTCCGACCACACCGTGCCCGGTCGGGGGCGTCATCCCCTGCCGACCGGCCGCAATCTGGAAGCCGCCGCCCGCCGGTGGGGGGTACGGCGCAACCGGCCGGTCGTGGTCTACGACGACTGGAACCGGGCTGCGTCCGGACGGTTGTGGTGGTTGCTGACCACCGCCGGGGTGGCCGACGTCCGCATTCTCGACGGTGGCTTGCCGGCGTGGACCCGAGCCGGCGGCAAGTTGGAAACCGGAGAAGTCTCCCCCGAACCGGGCAACATCACCCTGCTGCCCGAGGACCTCTATGAGGGCCTGCGGCCCACGCTGACCGCCGGCGAGGCCGGCGACGGAGCCCGCACGGGCTCGGTGACGCTGCTCGACGCCCGCGGCCCCGATCGGTTCCGTGGTGAAACGGAACCTCTCGATTCGGTCGCCGGTCACATCCCGGGCGCGAAGAATCTGCCGTTCACCGCCCTGCTGTCCGCCGACGGAACATTCCTGCCCGACGACGCGATCGCCGGACTGCTGGCCGACCTCGGTGTCGGCGCCGCCGACGACGTGGGCGCCTACTGCGGTTCAGGAATCAGTGCCACAGTGATCGTCGCGGCATTGGCCACCGGCGGTCGCTCCGCGGCCATGTTCCCCGGGTCATGGTCGCAGTGGAGTGCGGATCCGTCCCGGCCGGTGGCACGCGGCGGGGCCTAAGACACGCATCAGCCGAGGTGGCTGGGTCAGCTGAGGTGGAAGGCCGCCGGATCGGGGCTGCCCAGCACGGTGATGTCGGTGAAGCCGCGCTCACGCAGAACGTGGGCGGTGGTGATACCCGCGACGCCCGCGCCGACGATGATGACGCGGGGCTCACGCTCGGTCACGAAGGCGGTCGTCGACCAGGCGGGAGCCACCCAGCGGGGCACCGGAGGTCAGCTCGGTGATTCAGCACTCGGGCGTCGCCGACCGACTGCTTCGCCGCCATGGGCTAGTCGCGCAGCGCCGACACCGCATCGACCAGCAACTGGCGCGCCCGGTCGGCGTCGACCATCGACGGCGGCTGGCCCTTGACCGGCTGTGGGTTCGCGGTGACCTGCACCAGCGCACTGCCCAGGTAGGCGGTGAAGGTGTAGGACTCGCGGGACTGCGACTGGCCGTCCTTGCCGGTGATCTCGATCTCCGAGTGCGAACCGATGGTCTTGGCGTGGTCGATCTGCGGCGCGTCCACCTCATCGAGGTAGCCGGTGAGCTTTCCGGCATTGAACGAGACGTGCTTGCACTTCTCGGCGTCGGTGTCGTCATACGGCAGGTCCGAGTCGGACTGCATGGCGATAGCGACCAGCTGGTTACCGTTGCCCAGGATCGAGACCATCGACATCTTGCCCCGGAGGCCCTTCGGTGGCCGGCCGGTGCTGGCCGCGTAGTCCGCGCAGTCGGCAGGATCGAACGTCACGCCGGGCGGCATCTTCTGCGGTCCGAGGATCTTCGGGTCGATGTCGTTGGGACCCTTGGTCTGGGTCTTGAAGTCCGAGCCGAACGTCGACTGGACGTTGAACAGCTTGGTGGTGTCCACCGGCTTTTGGCTCCCTCCGCAACCGGTCAGTGCTTGCGCACATACGAGGAGGCCAACCGAGGAGACAAGCAACGACTTGCGTACGGGCATCCATGGAATCTACCAATGCCGATTCCCGGCCGCGGGCGGTGGCCATCGGGATTTGGGCACGATCCGCGCCACGCTGTCCCCGCGCTAGAAACCCAGTCGTCCGAGCTGCTTGGGGTCACGCTGCCAATTCTTGGCCACCTTGACCCGCAGGTCGAGAAAAACCTTGGTACCCAACAGCTTCTCGATCTGTGTGCGCGCGGCCGTACCCACCTCGCGCAGCCGGGCGCCGCCGCGGCCGATCACGATCCCCTTCTGGCTGTCGCGCTCCACGTAAAGCAACGCATACACCTCGATCAGGTCCTCGCGATCGTCGCGCGGACGCACTTCCTCGATCACCACCGCCAGCGAATGCGGCAGCTCGTCGCGCACCCCCTCCAGAGCGGCTTCCCGGATGAACTCGGCCATCAGGGTCTCTTCGGGCTCGTCGGTCAGTTCACCGTCCGGATAGAAGGCCGGCCCGACAGGCAGCGCAGCGGCCAGCACGTTGATCAGCACGTCGACCTGCTCGCCGCTGACCGCCGACACCGGAACGATCTCGGCTTCCGGCGCCAGCTCGCCAACCGCGACCAGCTGGGCGGCCAGTGCGTCTTTCCGTCCCTTCGGGACTTTGTCGATCTTGGTGACGACGACGACCAGCTTGGTTCTGGGTGCGACGACGCGGATCTGCTCGATGATCCAGCGGTCCCCCGGCCCGATGGCCTCGTCGGCGGGAATGCACAGGCCGATGACGTCGACCTCGGAATAGGTGTCTTTGACCAATTCGTTGAGCCGCTTGCCCAGCAGCGTCCGGGGGCGGTGCAGGCCGGGAGTGTCGACCAGAATGATCTGGAAGTCGTCGCGGTGCACGATGCCGCGGATGGTGTGCCGGGTGGTCTGCGGGCGGTTGGAGGTGATCGCCACCTTCGCACCCACCAGGGCGTTGGTGAGAGTCGACTTGCCGGTGTTGGGCCGGCCGACGAAACATACGAAGCCGGAATGGAACCCGGAATCCGATCCAGTCACGAGCCACCTTTCGCCGAACGTGTTCTCAGCGTGAGTTTTCGGGGGGATTGTCGCCGTGCGTGCGCGTTCGGCGCGTGCACGGCGAGTGTGTCGCTACTCAACTGCGGCCTCCTGACCGGCGGGCTCGACCGGGCTGACCAGAACGGTGCTGATCCGCACCCGCCCGCGGCTGTCGCGGCTGCCCTCGGCCCGCAGGCGCAGGCCGTGTGACACTACCTCGGCGCCGGGCAACGGAACGCGGCCCAGCTCCAGCGCGAGCAGCCCGCCGACTGTGTCGACGTCGAGACCGGAGTCGAACTGCACCCCGTAGAGTTCCCCGACGTCTTCGATCGGCAGCCGCGCCGAAACCCGGAATCTGTTGCCGTCCAGCTCCTCCACCGGGGCGACTTCGCCCTGGTCGTACTCGTCGGCGATCTCGCCGACGATCTCCTCCAGCACGTCTTCGATGGTGACCAGTCCGGCGATCGCGCCGTATTCGTCGACCAGCAGGGCCATGTGGTAGCGGCTGCGCTGCATGTCTTCCAGCAGCGCGTTGAGCGCCTTGGAGTCGGGCATGAAGACCGCCGGGCGCATCACCTGCGCCACCGTGGTGTCACGGCCCCCATTGGTGGAGTAATAGGTTTGTTGGACAAGGTCTTTCAGGTAGACGACACCGAGGATATCGTCGACGTTCTCGCCGATCACCGGGATGCGGGAATGCCCACTGCGCACCGCCAGAGACGTGGCCTGACCCGCCGATTTGTCACGCTCGATCCACACCATCTCGGTGCGCGGCACCATCACCTCACGGGCCGGGGTGTCGGCGAGTTCGAAGACCGACTGGATCATCCGGCCTTCGTCGGCCGCCACCACACCGCGCTGCTGTGCCATGTCGACGACTTCGCGCAGCTCAATTTCGGAGGCGAACGGCCCGTTGCGGAAGCCGCGCCCCGGGGTCAGCGCATTACCCAACACCACCAGCACGCGGCTGATCGGGGCGAGCAGCACCGACAGGACTTGCAGCGGCAGCGCTGCGGCCAGCGCGATCGAATAGGCGTTCTGCCGGCCCAGGGTCCGCGGTCCCACCCCGATCACCACGAAGCTGACCACCACCATGGCCGCAGCGGCCGCGAGCAGGCCCCAGTCCAGGCCGAGCACGGCGCTCAGCAGATACACCAGCAGCGCGGTCGCGGTAACCTCGCAGGTGATGCGCAACAACACCACCAGATTGATGTAGCGCGGCCGTTCGGCCATCAGCTTGACCAGCCAGCCCGCTCCGGGTCGCTTCGCCCGCACCAGCTCCTCGACCCGCGCCGGTGAGACGGTGCTGACCGCGGCGTCGATTGCCGCGAACAACCCGCCCAGACCGATCAGCGCAATGACGCCGAGTAACAGCGGTGTTCCGGTCACGGTTCGTCGAAGTACCGGGTCTTGTCCAGCAGCCGGCGGTCTTTCTCGCTCTGGGTCTCGGCCCGGTAGGTCTCGACCTGATCGGCAACCCACTCCTCGAGCAGACGGCGCTGCAACGCGAACATCTCTTTTTCTTCGTCCGGCTCGGCGTGGTCGTAGCCGAGCAGGTGCAACACGCCGTGCACGGTGAGCAACGCCAGTTCCTGGCCCAGCGAATGGCCGGCCGCCGCGGCCTGCTCGGCGGCGAACTCCGGGCACAATGCGATATCGCCGAGCATCGACGGACCGGGTTCGGGAGCATCCGGCCGGCCGCCGGGCTCCAATTCGTCCATCGGGAAACTCATGACGTCGGTGGGCCCGGGCAGGTCCATCCAGCGCATGTGCAGGTCGGCCATCGCCGCGGTGTCCAGCAACACCATCGACAGCTCGGCACCGGGATTGACGTCCATCTTGGCCAGCACGAACTTGGCGACGCTGACCAGTTCGACCTCGGAGACGTCGAGGCCGGATTCGTTGGAGACCTCAATGCTCATCGGCGTGACCTGCCTTGCGAGGCGCGCCGCGACGCCCGGTTCATGGCCAGCCCCGGCTGGACCTGTTCGGATTCGTGACGTGAGTAGGCGTCGACGATCTCCGACACCAGCCGGTGCCGAACCACGTCGACACTGGTGAGTTCGGCGACGTAGATGTCGTCGATGTCGTCGAGGATGTCCACCGCGGCCCGCAGTCCGGACCTCGCCCCGCCGGGCAGGTCGATCTGGGTGACGTCACCGGTGACCACGATCTTGGCGCCGAAGCCCAGCCGGGTGAGGAACATCTTCATCTGTTCGGCGGTGGTGTTCTGCGCCTCGTCGAGAATGATGAAGGCGTCGTTGAGCGTGTTGTGAGTGAGCAGAAAGTCCTCGGTGACATAGAGCGAGTCCGCAGCGGCAACCTGGATGCACACAGCCTCCTCGGTTCCGGCCGACTCGATGCGGTCGACGAAACGCATCGGCCTTCCGCCGCCGGAGGCGTCGTATTTCGCTACCTTCCGAGCGAGCCGAAAAGGTGTGACCCCCTCGGGGAGACGTATGTCGAGGACGTGAGCATCATGCCGGTGATGCACGTGGCGACCACGCACGAGTCCCAGTTTTCGCCCTTCCGCTTTCCTGGTCCGCTGGTAAACGACTCCCCCAAGCGACTGGACCAGAAACACCATGTCGTCACGCAGTTGGTCGGAAATGGTCGTGTACTGCACCCGGCAAGTCCGCTGAGGCTGTGTCACCGGTCCGCCGTCCGTGTCCAGCAAGCCCTGAAGCAGCGCCAGCCGCATCTCGGGCGAGTTGAACAGGTAGTCCTTCGGTATGAATTTGGTGGCCGACGTTGTTCCCGCCAGTCCGAGCTGTCGCAAAGCTCCAGTGACCGGATTCTCTATGGTTATCACTTCACCGGGAGTGGTTCGACGGTTCAACACATAGTCATTGTCAGACTTGCGCCGCATCACAACCCCGGGGATAAGACGCCCCAATGATTCCGCCAACTCGGGATCAGTAGTCGTGAAACTAGGTGTCGCGACACACCTGATGCATCCGTCACCCAGCAGCAGCCCAAGCGCGTAGGGGTCTAAAGGAACTGGCCGGAATTCAAACCTCACCGGTGCGCTCAACAACGGCAACTCGTAACGGTGATAATGCCCCGCACGCAGGTTGCCGATCATCTCCTTGGTCTGCAACACCCGCGCCGGCTTCCCGCGACGCCTGTCGTCACGGGTGTAGACCGCCCATAGGTGATCCTCGGAGGCCAGCGTCGATGAACCGTCCTGGGCGTGGACCCGGTAGATCTCCTTGAATCCCTGCGGATAAACCCCTTGGACTTCGGTCGGGTGACCGTCAGATCCGATCACGAAGTCTCCGACCTGAAGGTCTCCGATCGGACGAAAACCGTTGGGAGTCAACACTTTGGTATACACCGGCTGCGCACGCCCGCGCATGTAAGCCAGTGGCGCCACCTCGATGACACCCGAACTCATCAGCTTGGGAATCAGCTCCGGGTCCATCATGTCGTGCAACGCGTCATACAGCGGGCGCAGATACGGGTCGATCTTCTCACTCAGGGTGCCGGGCAAAAACCCCAGTCGCTCACCGGCTTCCACCGCCGGACGGGTCAGGATGATGCGGGAGACCTGTTTGGTCTGCAGTGCTTTGACCGCCTTGGCCATCGCCAGATAGGTCTTGCCGGTGCCGGCCGGGCCGATGCCGAACACGATGGTGTGGGCATCGATGGCGTCGACGTAGCGCTTCTGGTTGAGCGTTTTGGGCCGGATGGTCTTGCCGCGCCGCGACAGGATGTCGAGGGTCAGGACCTCCGCCGGCGACGCGCCGCCCTTGCCGGTGCCCACCAGCATCCCGACGCTGTGCCGCACCGTTTCGGGGGTCAGGGACTGCCCGCCGGCCACGATCGCCACCAGTTCGGAGAGCACCCGCTCGGCCAGGCCGACATCGGCCGGCGCTCCAGAGATGGTGACGGTATTGCCTCGCACATGCAGGTCGGCAGCCATTAGGCGTTCGATGGCGCGCAGGTTCTCATCTGCAGAACCCAGCAGGCCCACGACCAGGTCGGGTGGAATATCGACGCTGCTGCGAACCTGTGAGGCCGGCCCGGCAGCGGGGGTATCGCGGGGCGTCACGGGGTTTCCGATGCCTGCTTCCTGGGGGTTTGTGCCGTGGGTACGGCGATGAGCCGGACGCTTGAGTCTACCGCCTACCGCCGGCGATGAGCGGTTCGTTCAAGACGGGGTGCTGCCGCGCGGGCGAAACTGCCGGGTATGAGCGAGGAAACCTTCACCCCTGCCCTGGGCCGCTTGGCGCCGGCCCGGTTCTTCGACTACGTGGTGGCGCTGACGCGCGAACGGCTGTGGCGAGGCCTGACCGTCATGCACCTGGCGCCGCGTCCCGGCGACACGATTCTCGACGTGGGTTGCGGCACCGGTTCGCTGGCGCTGCTGGCCGCTCGGGTGGAGCCGCAGGCGAACATCGTGGGCCTGGACCCCGATCCCATGATCTTGACGGTGGCGCGGCAAAAGGATGCGGAGTCCGAGTCAGCCGACCGGGTCCGCTGGCTGACCGGGATGGGCGACGACTTGGTGGCATCGGTGGGCGCGGAGTCGATGGACGGCGTGACGTCTTCTCTGGTGCTGCACCAATGTCCGATGGACGTCAAGCGCGCCATCCTGGCGTCGATGTTCGCGGTGCTGCGGCCGGGCGGGCGGCTGGTGATCGCCGACTTCGGGTTGCAACGGACTCCGCTGATGCGCCTGGCGTTTCGGTTCGTCCAGTTCGCCGACGGCAAGACCGATACCCAGCCCAACGCCGATGGTGTTCTCCCGGAGCTGATTTCGTCCGCCGGATTCACCGAGGTTCGCGAAGCCGACGTGGTGGCCACCATCAACGGGACGATCTCGATCTACACCGCCCGCAAACGGTGATCACGCCAGGGCCAGCAGCACCACCGACGGCGTCAGGCCCATCATCTCCCGCATCTGTCGGGTGAAGTGGGCCTGATCGGCGAAGCCGGCGGCGATCGCGGCCTGCGCCAACGGCATGCCCGACTGCAGGGCTTCGACGGCCCGGCGCAGCCGTGACCAGACCCGCCAGCGGGTGAGCGGCATTCCCAGTTCCCGGCGCGCCAGCGCGCGCAGGCGCTGCGGCGAGAGGCCGATCTCGGCAGCCAGGCTCGGCATCGCGATGTTGCTGTCTGCCAGCAGTGCCAGTGCCGTCACCAGGCGCGGATCCAGCTTCTCCGACTGGCCCCGGCAGGCGGCCGCGACATCGAGCTCGCGCAGTTCGCCCAGCTCGGGGGCGGCGGCGATCCCGGCGGCATAGCGCTGCCGCAGCCGGTCGGCGAACAGGCAGTGCGGCTCGATGAAGTAGGTGATCAGATCGCGGATGGCCAGGATGCGGTGTGGCGCCATCGGCGAGACGACCAGTGCGGCGGCCTGATGGCGCGTTCCGGCCGGGTCCACCATCGCCACGTCGTCTCGCCCGGCGACCACGATCTGGAAGGCCCCGTGGCGGTGAATCGGGCCGCCGCCGCCCACCGGGCCGCGATACACCGCGTAGCCGTCGCTGATGCTCAGCGACGGCGCCGAGGCCGTCGGGCTAGTCAATCCGTTGCCTTTTGGTGAGCGAATGTGAGTTCGGCTCTCATTAGGTAGCCTCGCCTTGCGGTGAGGCGGTCCCCGTCTGATCCACCGGCTGGTGGTGCGGGGTTGACGCTTCGCGGCCTGCTGCGTCGCCCGCAGGCGCGGGTTCGGTCTCATGCGTGGCTCCACGTCCTGCCACCGGGCCACTCCCGGCGGGACTGGATTCACCCCAGTGGGGTTCGCCGAGTCGGGCGAGGTTGATCGCAGCACCCAGATCCCGATCGATCCGGGGGGCACCGCAGTCGTCACACTCGAAGATTCGATCGGCCAGGGTGAGGTTTGGCTTTCGCCTCCCGCACGCCGAGCAGGTCTTCGATGACGGAAAATATCGGTCGGCCTCCACCAGGGTGGAGCCATACCAGGACGTCTTGTAGGCCAGCATGCGCCGGATCTCAGCGAGCGCAGCATCAGCCAGGGCACGATTGAGCCCCCGCTTGCGGGCTCCGCCGGCGGCCCGCATACCCGCCGCGTTCAGCGTTTCGACCACCACCACCTGGTGCTGTTGGGCCAGGGCGCTGGTGGCCTTGTGCAGGACATCGCGGCGCACCGCCGCAGCATGAGCATGGGTACGGCCGATGCGGGCCTGCGTGGCCCGCCACCGCTTCGACGGCGCCCGCCTGCTCGTGGTGGCCGGATCATAGGGGCCCTGCTGGCGGGCCGCTCGACGCTGCAGCGCCCGCAACCGGGCTTGCGCGGCGGTCAGTGACTTCGGTGCAGCAACGCGCGCGATCTCGGCGCCGTGGGGGGTTGCTACAACGAGCAAGCTGTCAGCTTTCACCCCGACATCGACCCCCACGACCGGGTGCATCGACCGGCGTGCGTGCGCGGGTCTGCTCTTGGCGGCAACGATCACCTGCAACGCGCAGTACCACCGTCCGGCACTGTCGTGACGCACGGTGGCCGACAAGACCCGCGCCGTCCCGGCCTGGATGCGGCGGGCCAGCTTACGGGTCGACTCATGCGTGCGGATCGCACCCAACCGCGGCAACGTGACATAGCGGCGGTTCGCCTCGATCCGGATGGCCCCGGTGGTGAACCGCACCGACTTCGGGGCGCGGGCCGGCTTGAACCGCGGGAAACCAACCGCGCGGCCGGCTCGCTCACCCTTGCGGGACTTCGACCACGCGTCCAGCCCACGGGCCAACCCCTCCAGGCCGGTGTTGTAGGCCTCCTTGGAGTTCTCGGCCCACCACGGCGCACACACCCCCTTGCGCTGATTCCACACCGTGCGCAACGCCGGCAACGACCACCCCAACACCGGAGTCAGCTGATCCTCGGCGATGCCGTAGCTGCGTTCGGCGGCCCGCTGATCGGCCACCGCCTTCACCAACGCCAACATGTGATTATGCGCAAACCGTGCCGCACCAGCATGAGACGCCAACGCCCGCAACTGCGTCGGTGTGGGATCAAGCGCGAAGCGGTAAGCCTGAGCGGTCCACCCCTGGGGAATTTCGAACCTAGCCACCGCCAACAACTTCTGCCTGCTTGATGGCGGTCACCGCCCGCATCGCACGATTCCGCGCGCCACGACGGCCGTATAGGCGTGCGCACATCGAAGTGAGCACCTCGATCATGTCCCGGACCAGAGCGTCTTCGGTCTGGTCCTTGTCGGTCACCATGATGCGGCGGCCCTGGGCCGATAACGCCGCTTCGAGATGCTCGACTCCGAAACGGGCCAGCCGGTCACGATGCTCCACAATCACCACACTGGCAGAGGGGTCAGACAAAACCCGCCGGATCTTCGGCCGTTTCCCGTTCACCCCTGGACCCGACCTCGGTCACCACCTCACCCCACCACATGCCCGTTGGCGGTAGCCCACCGGGTCAGTCGCCCGACCTGCCGATCCAGATCCGCACGCTGATCACGCGACGACACCCGCGCCTACACCACAACCCGCCCTGCAGCCGACATTTCAGCCACCTTGAACCCCAATCGTCCCCGACCCCAGCCGGCGAGCAGACACCGGCATCCGATCCTCCCGCAACCACCGATACACAGTCAGCCGATGCACACCCTGCGCCCGCGCCCACTCAGCCAACTTCACACACTCACCAAAACACACATTCGATCACGAATACTCACACTCCGACGAACAGTTCGAACCCCCAGCGCGGCGTCAGCACCCCGAGCGCGCCCAGCGCGACCGCCGCCGCGGTCGAGGTGCGCAGCACGGTGGGCCCCAGCCGGGCGGCGACGGCGCCGGCGCCGGTCAACGCCCCCAGCTCCGCCTCGGTGATTCCGCCTTCGGGCCCCACTATCAGGGCCAGTGCCGGCGCAGCGGGCCCGACCGCGTCGGCCAATGCGACGCCGGCCGCGTCGTGCAGTACCAGCACGGTCGCACCGGCGGCCACCTGTTCGCGGACCCACGACACCAGCTCAGCACCACCCAGCACCCCGTCCACCGGCGGAATGTGGGCCCGGCGGGACTGCCCGGCGGCCGCTCGGGCGACCGCCTGCCAGCGCCGCACTCCCTTGTCGGCGCGCGGGCCGTCCCAGCGGGCCACGCACCGGTCGGCCTGCCAGGCCACGAAGGCGTCGGCGCCGGCCTCGGTGGCCAGCTCGATCGCGAGCTCGGAACGTTCGGATTTGGGCAGCGCCTGCACCACGGTGACCGGTGGACTGGCTGGCTCGACTTGGCAACGCTCCAGCACCCGGGCCCGCAACCCGCCGCGGTCGGCCTCCTCGACCTGGCATTGCGCCACCACCCCAGCGCCGTCACCGAGGGTCAGTTGCTCACCAGGCCGAATCCGGCGCACTGTCGCGGCATGGAACCCGGCGTCGCCACCGAGCACGGCCAGCGCACCCACCTCGGGCAGCGCATCGACGTAGAACAGGCCTGCCACCGCAGGCTCAGCGCCCGGTGAAGGTTTCGCGCAGTCGGCTGAACAGCCCGCCGCTGTGTTGGGTGTTCGCCGTGCGGACTTCGGCGATCTCGCGGTCGCGGTGCTGCTTGAACTTGCGCAGCAGTTCGGTGTCGTGGCTGTCGAGTCGGTCGGGGACCACCACTTCGATGTGGGCGTGCAGGTCACCGCGCGCCCCGGTCCGCACCTGCGGCATGCCTTGGCCGCGCAGCACGATGGTCGACCCCGGCTGGGTGCCGGCCGGGATGGTGATCTCGGTGGCGCCGTCGAGGATCACGTCCACGGTCACGGCGGTGCCCAGCGCCGCGTCGACCATCGGCACCGAGATGTGGCAGTGCAGGTCGTCGCCGTCGCGAACGAAGATGTCGTGGGGCTGTTCGTGTACCTCGACGTAGAGGTCACCGGCCGGTCCCCCACCCGGTCCGACCTCGCCCTGGGCGGCCAGCCGGACACGCATGCCGTCGCCGACTCCGGCCGGGATCTTGACGCTGATCTCACGACGCGAGCGCACCCGGCCGTCGCCGCCGCACTGGTGGCACGGGTCCGGGATCACCTCGCCGACGCCGCGGCAGGTCGGGCACGGCCGCGAGGTCATGACCTGGCCCAGCAGCGAGCGCTGCATGCTCTGCACCTCGCCGCGCCCGTGGCAGGTGTCGCACGTCATGGGGCGCGAGTCGCCGTTGGTGCCGCGCCCCTGGCAGCGGTCGCACAGCACTGCGGTGTCGACCGTGACCCGCTTGGTCACACCGGTTGCGCACTCGGTGAGGTCCAGGCGCATACGCAGCAGCGAGTCCGACCCGGGCCGGACCCGGCCGATCGGGCCGCGGGAAGCCGCACCGCCGCCGAAGAACGCCTCGAACACGTCCCCGAGGCCCCCAAAGCCCGACGAGCCGCCGAACCCGCCGAAGCCATTGCCCCCGCCGCCGCTCTCCAGCGGGTCGCCGCCCAGGTCGACGATGCGACGTTTCTCCGGGTCGGACAGCACCTCGTAGGCCGCGCTGATCTCCTTGAACTTGGCCTGCGCCGCCTCGTCGGGGTTGACGTCGGGGTGATAGGTGCGCGCCAACTTGCGATAGGCGCGCTTGAGCTCGGTGTCGGTGACGCCCTTATCGACGCCCAACAAGCCGTAATAGTCGCGTGCCACGCCTGACCCTTCCCAACTTCTGCCAGCCGGAGATTCCGGAGATTAGCGAGCCCCGAGCACTTCACCGATGTACATAGCAACCGCTGCGACACTGGCGATCGTTCCCGGATAGTCCATCCGGGTGGGACCCAGCACCCCCATGCCCCCGTACACGGTGCCCTGTGACCCGTAAGCGGTGGACACCATCGAGGCGCCGGCCATCTCCTGCGCCTCAGTCTCGTGACCGATGCGCACCGTGACTTTACCGGCTTCCTGCTGGACGGCGAGCAGCCGCAGCACCACAACCTGCTCTTCGAGAACTTCCAGCACCGACCGCAGCGAACTGCCGAAGTCGGCGGCATTGCGGGTCAGGTTGGCGGTACCGCCCAGCAGCAGGCGCTCCTCGCGGTGCTCGACCAACGATTCCAGCAGCACGGTCGCCGAGCGCCCCACCGCGTTGGCCAGCCCGGCCGACAGCCCGCCGCGCCCATCCAAGTGCCCGGCGAGTTCGGCGACGGCGGTGGAGGCCGCCGAGATCCGCTTGCCCTCCAGCGCGGCGCCGAGGATCTCGCGCAGCTGGCTGAGCTGGTGGTCGTCGATGGGCTCGCCCAATTCGACGATGCGCTGATCGACTCGGCCGGAGTCGGTGATGACCACCAACAACAGCCGCGCCGGGGTCAGTGCGATCACCTCAAGGTGGCGCACCGTGGACACCGACAGCGTCGGGTACTGCACGACGGCCACCTGGCGGGTCAGCTGCGCCAGGGTGCGCACCGCACGGCGCAGCACGTCATCGAGGTCGACACCGGAATCCAGGAACGACAGGATCGCCCGGCGCTCCGCGGACGACAGCGGCTTGACGTCGTCGATTCGGTCGACGAACTCCCGATAGCCCTTCTCGGTGGGCACCCGCCCAGAACTGGTGTGCGGCTGGGCGATGTAGCCCTCGGCCTCCAGCACCGCCATGTCGTTGCGCACGGTGGCCGGTGAGACTCCCAGGTTGTGCCGCTCGACCAGCGCTTTGGAGCCGATCGGCTCTTTGGTGGCGACGAAGTCGGCGACGATGGCACGCAGTACCTCGAAGCGGCGGTCATCGGCCACGCCCATGGGTGCTCACCTCCTACTTCGAACTGCTACGGCCGCTCTCGATTTTACGGTGAAGCCGCCAACAACCGGTGTTCGATGCCGTGCACGATGCCAGGCTCACGATCTCGCACCAAACAGGCGACGTCGACGAAGCGGGAGACGAGCGGGGACGGCTCGTCGTCGATCCAGCCCACCGCGATCGCCGATCCGGGCCAGTCCTCGATCGGCAGGAACCGGACTCCGGTCACCGGCATGAAATGCGCGGCCGCTGCGCTGGTGACGGCGATGGCCGCCCCGGCGGCGACCACCTGAGCTTCCTCGGTGATCGAATCGGCGCGCACCACGTCGACCTTCGTCGCATCGGTCCGCGCCGCGGCCAGGCTCCAGAAAGCGTGATGGGCTTCGTCGACGCTGGACGACTGGGTGATGGGGTCGTCGAGAAGGTCCCGCACCGACACCGACGTCCGTCCGGCGTGCCGGTGCGAGGTCGACACCATGGCGACGACGGGATCGACCGCCAGGATCTGGGTCTTGATGTTCGGTGTGTTCTGGGGCAGCCGCAGGAACGCCACGTCGGCGGCCCGCGACGCCAACCCGGCCGACGGCTCGCTGACCTGGAATTCCCGCATCTCGATGGTGACGTCCGGGTGACGTTCCCGGAACTCGGCGATGATCGGCGCGGTCAGTTCGAGCGCGGCGCCCGGTACATAGCCCAGTCGCAGGGTGACCACTCCCCGGGCGGCCTGCTCCGCGGCGGTGGCGGCGCTGTCCAGCGCGGCCAAGACGGCGCGTGCTCCGTCTAGGAAGACCTCGCCGGCGGGCGTCAGCGTCACGTTGCGGGTGTTGCGTTCGAACAGCTTGACGCCGAGTTCGTCTTCGAGATCTTTGATCTGACGGCTCAGCGCCTGCTGCGCCAGGTAGACACGCGCTGCCGCCCGACTGAAGTGCAGTTCTTCAGCAGCCACCACGAAGTGGCGCAGCTTTCGCGTGTTGATGTCGATGGTGCCCGATCTTAAGACACCACGTGTCGGCCGAGCCGGTCGAGCGCGGCCACCGCATGGCCCTTCCCCTCAGCCGGCATCCCCTGATCGAGTCGACGGCGGCACGCATCTGCGACGAGGAAATATCGTCGTGCCAATTTGAGTCACGGGCGAAGAAATGCAACCCGCGACCACCAGTTTTACATATCGGCGACGCGTTCCCATAATTCTCCCATTTCTCGGTCCGGCACGGAAAACCTCAACTCGGTGGCACTGTCCCCCGCTTGTGGGAATTGCGGCGGCAGCCATCAATTACGATCTCCCGTTACCGACGCCGACCGCGCGGTCGAGGTCGGACTGCGAGAGGCCCTGGCGAGTGACCGGCCCGACGACGACGTGCCGAGTGAGGAGTTCGGCGGCAGCGCGATGGATTCTCTCCACACACCGGATTAACAACAAGAATATGTCAATGCCGGCGGTTTTTGGTGTTGGAATTCTCCCCCGCGATTTGACATTATTGGCCCGCGGCCATTGAACAAATGGCGCGGCAACCCTTACTGTCCAGCCGCAGCCGACATTCGGACGTGCAGGAGGTCATGAATTCAGACATTTCACTGCCCGGCCGCGGTGGGTCAGCGGGCGTGATACCCACGGAGTGGGCTCGACGTGATGTGACGCCGCGTCGGACGATCGTGGTTAGCTCTGCTATTGCGCGCGCGAACAACGACACGATGATCCCTCAGGGTTCCTGACCTGGAGGGGTCCTCACGATGGAGGATCCGCTCTCACCATGTCCGACTTTCCCTACACGGACCGCTTCACCGTCAACCGCACGATGCCCGAGCAGGGCCGGCCACGCGAGGAAGTGCTCGCGGAGTTGCGTGAGATGGCGCAGGCCGAGGACCCCACTTGGGAAACCGGCAAGGTGTCCGGAACCATGTATTGCGGTGACCACGAGCACTACCGCTTCCTCGATGAGGCATTCGGACTGTTCGCCCATGTGAACGTGCTGCAGCGCGACATCTGCCCGTCGGCGACCAAGTTCGAGGGCGAAATCATCGCGATGGCACTGGACCTGATGCACGCCGAGGCCATCACCGACACCGAGCCGGTCGGAATGGTCACCACCGGTGGCACCGGCAGCATCATTCACGCGCTGCTGGCCTACCGTGAGCACGCCGCCAAGCACTCTGCAAAACCCGGGGGCATCGCTCGACCCAATTTCATCAAGCCCGAAACCGGTCACCCGGCCTTCGACAAGGGCTGTCACCTGTTCGGCATCGAGCTGCGCAAGGCTCCTGTCGACCCACAGACCGCCCAGGTCGATGTCGAGTGGGTGGCGAACAACATCGACGAGAACACCATCGCGATCATGGGTTCGGCCTGCAACTACGGCTACGGCACCGTCGACCCGATCCCGGAACTGGGACAGTTGGCCTCCGAGCGCGGAATAGGCTTGCACGTCGACGGCTGCCTCGGCGGTTTCGTACTGCCGTTCGCGAACGAGTTGGGTTATGACGTCCCGATTTTCGACTTTCGGGTGCCCGGCGTCACCAGCATCTCAGCGGATAACCACAAGTACGGCTACGCGCTGAAGGGCGCGTCGACGCTGTTGTTCCGCGACAAGGCCTACCGTAACGCGCAGTACTTCTTCCTACCGGATTGGACCGGCGGCAAGTACATGTCCCCGGGCATCGAAGGCTCCCGGTCGGGCGGGCTGATCGCCGCCGCGTGGGCGTCGATGGTGCAGCTCGGCCGCGAGGGCTACCTGCGCTACGCCAAGGCGATCCTGGAGACCGCGTCGGCGATGCAGGACGTGGTGCGCAAACATCCCGAACTGACGATTATCGGTTCGCCCACCTTCTGTTTCGCCTTCCGCTCCGACGAGTTCGACATCTACCACGTCGCCGACGCCATGAAGCCCAAGGGCTGGCGGTTCAACGGCCAGCAGTACCCCAACGCCATCCACATGGCGGTGACCCGGCCGCAGACCCAACCCGGTGTCGTCGAGGCATTCACCGCCGATCTGGACGACGCGATCGAGTACGCCAAGAAGAAGACCGCCGCCGGTGAGGCACCGATCAGCGCCGCGATCTATGGCGGCGTTCCGGGCGGGATGACCGATGAGGCGGCTCAGTTCATCGAGGGGTTCATGGAGCACATCCTCGACACCCAGCAGTCCCTGCCGCCCCTATGACGGGCCCCGCTGAGCGCGTCGATCGCGTAGTTCTGGCCGTGGACCTCGGTACCGGCGGCCCCAAGGTCGGTTTCGTGTCGTTGGACGGCACCGTGCTGTGGTCGGACCTCATCGATGTCTCGACCGAGTACGGTCCGGACGGGACCGCCATCCAGGACGCCGGCCTGTGGTGGGAGATCATCCGCGACGCCACCAAACGCGGGCTGGCCGAGAGCGGCATACGCGGCGAGCAGGTGGCCGGGGTGTCGATCACCGGACAGTGGGCCAGCACCGTCCCGGTCGACGCCAAGGGACGTCCGGTGGGTCCGTGCGTGATGTGGATGGACACCCGCGGTGCGCCCTACAGCCGCAAGGTATTCGGAGGTCGGGTGGCCGGATACCGGCCACGGGTCCTGCTCAGTTGGCTTCGTCGCAACGGCGGTGTCCCCTCGCCCAGCGGCGACGATCCGGTCGGGCACATGCTGCACCTGCAGCACGGCGACCCGGCGGTCTTCGCGGCAACCCGCTGGCTGCTGGAACCCGTCGACTACCTCGGCATGTGTTTCACCGGACGGGCGGCGGCATCGCGGGCCTCGATGATGGGCACCTGGCTCACCAACAATCGCAACCTGGGCGTGCTCGACTACGACGACGTGCTGGTACGGCTGGCCGGTGTCGACCGGGCGAAGCTGCCGCCGCTGGTGCCGACCGGTTCGATCATCGGTCCGGTGGCACCGGCGGTCGCCGCCGAACTCGGCATATCGCCTGCGGCCCAGGTGGTCACCGGCACCCCGGATCTGCACGCCGCGGCGGTGGGTTCCGGTGCGGTGCGCCAAGGTGAGCTGCACCTGACCATCTCCACCACGTCGTGGATCAGCTGTCCGGTGGCGTTCAAGAAGACCGATGCGTTCCACCAGCTGGCCACCGTTGCGGGCCTCGACCCGAAGTCCTATCTGCTGGTCAACAATCAGGACACCGCGGGCCGAGCGCTGCAGTGGTTGCGCGACAACGTTTTCGACGGTCTGGACTACGACGCGTTGACCGCGCTGGCAGCGGACGCACCGGCCGGCTCGAACGGGGTGATCTTCACACCGTGGCTCAAAGGCGAGCACTCCCCCGTCGACGACCGCCGTGCCCGTGGCGGTTTCCACAACCTGTCACTGGCCACCACCCGCGCCGATCTGGTGCGCGCGGTGCTCGAAGGGGTCGCCTACAACAGCCGCTGGCTGCTCGAGTGCGTGAATCGGTTCACCCCCAACGCCGGACCGATCCGGATCGTCGGCGGCGGGGCACGCTCGGACCTGTGGTGCCAGATCATCGCCGACGTCACCGGCCGTACCTGCGAGCGGGTGGCCGATCCGTTGAACGCGCAGTTGCGGGGCGCGGCGCTATTCGCCGGGATCGGGATGGGCGAGTTGGATCGCGACACGTTACGCGACCTGATCCCGCTCGACGGCGTATTCGAGCCCGTGGCCGCCAATCACGCGGTCTACGACCGGCTCTTCGCCGAGTTCCCCGAGCTCTATAAGGCGCAGAAGGGCATGTTCGGCCGCCTCAACCGCTGACTCGTGCTCAGTGCGCGGCGAGAACCTGGAACAACTGGGTCGCCGAGTCGTGGGACAGCACCCAGCTGCCCTGGTCCACGAGTTGAAGCGGTACAGTCTGCGGCGCCGGCGACTTAGGACCGGTGATCGTCACGTTGGCGAGCGCCTTGCCGTCGCCGGTGGACACGACGTTGAGCACGTCGAAGTTGTAGGGCAGCTCGCCGTCGCGGTAGGCCTTGCGCAGCTCGCTGTCGAGTCCATGACCCTCGTGCTGGGTGATGCCGTTCTCGACCAGATCACCCTTCTCCTTGTAACCAATGCCGGCGTCGCTGAGCCTGGTCAGCATGCCCGCCACTTCACCGGTGGTCGGCAGCGGAGCTCCCTGGGCCACAGGCGCTGGCGCAGGAGCAGGTGCCGGGTCCAGCGGGGCCGGCGCGCCGGACACGGAGTCCGGCGGTGCGGCCGGTTCTGCGGAGGCAGCGCCTCCCCCAGACAACCCGGACATCCCGATCGCGGCCAGCGCCGCAGCGCTCAGCAGTAGAAGTTTTCCGGTCACGGTTCCCCCTTTTCAGCGACGGATACCGGAGCCAGGCTACCCCCGTTCGGCCGCCATGGCATCACGAAGACTCTTGGGCCGCAGGTCGTTCCAGTGCTGCTCGACATATTCCAAACAGGCTGCACGCTGGGCGCCCTGTTCACCGCCGTAGACGACTCGCCATCCGGCGGGAACATTGGCGAAGGTCGGCCACAGGCTGTACTGCTCCTCGTCGTTGACCAGCACGTAGAAGCTGCCGCTTTCGTCGTCAAAGGGATTGGTGCTCATCGGATCTCCTCGGTATCGGTGACGCAGCAGAAAGGTGGGCGCCCAGCACCCGGTCGGACAGCAGTCCCAAGCAGCTCAGGTTCGGAAAACCGGGTCCCTGGGTGAGACCTGCCAAGTTGGGTAGAAAAAGCTTCGGGGTCACGTCCGTGACCGCCAGGTCGTGTCCGATCGCCTCGGCCAGCCGGTCACCGGACAGCGGTCCGCCCAGGCCCAGCTCGAGCAGGTCCAAGGTGTCCTGGCCGAACAGCGACACGAACCACAGCGGGTCGGCACCGGAGCCGTCGATGACCAGATCGAAGCCGTGCACGGTTTCGAAGTTCTCGCCGCCGCGGTTGGTGCTCAACGTCAGTCGGATTCGGCCGTCGCGGGCCACCGCGTGCGCGACCCTGCCCCGCAGGTGGCGGATTCGGTCGTCGGCCAGCAACGCGTCCTGTACCCGGGCGGAGAACACTCCACGGTCGGTGCGGGCCAACGCATCTCGCCGCTCGGCTAAGGTCAGCGCGGTCCAGTCGGTGGGGTCGGAGAACAGGGCATTCTCGAAGAAGCCTTCGCCACGGGTGAACAGCGTCACCTGCGGGGAGATCACGGTGATCGTCGAAACGCGGTGCCGGAAAAGCTCATTGAGCATCGATGCCGCGGTCTCGCCGCCGCCGATGACGGCGACGCGCTCGGCGCTGATCCGGTCGGCCGCAGCCCGGTGCCAGAACTGCGCGATCGAGAGCACCAACGGGTTGCCGGGCAGGATCGACTTCTCGGCCTGGCCCGGGCCGGTGATCATCACCGCATCCGCGGCGACTGTCGTCTCCCGGGAGGCCTCCCTGGTGTGCAGCACCCAACCGGCGCCGTTCACCCCCAGCCGCTCGACCTCACCGGGGATCACGTTGAGCTGCACGGCGTCGGCCACCCAGCGCAGGTACTGGCCCCACCGCAGGTGGGTGGGGGCTGGCCGGCCGCGGTCCACCCACTCGGCGAACTGGCCGGTGGCGATCAGATACGACTGCCAGCCATAGCGGGTCATTCGCTCGTCGAGTTCGGCGTTGCGCCCGGCCACCAGTGCCGAGCGGTACGGGAAGCCGACGTCCTTCTCCGGGCTGGTGCCCAGTCGGTGCGCGCCGTCGGTCCAGCCTCCGGAGGCGCGCCAGTTGGCGGCGACCTCGGTGCGTTCGACGGCGACCACGTCCGGTGCGGCCACTCCCATGTCGCGCAGCGCGGCGGCCTTCGCGGCCACCGCGACGGCCTTGGCCCCGGCGCCCACCACCGCAAGTGTGCTCATCGCAGTTCCTCCACCAGGTCGCCCAGACTGTCGGTGAACAGCTCTTGCAGTGCCGTGATCTCGGCGTCGCCGAGGATATCGGGCAGCGTGCGCCACTGGGTCATCAGCGCCTGCCCCGCCCCGAGGTCGGCCACCGCGGCGAAGATGCTCAGCTCGTGGCGTACCGCCTGACCGGGTTCGGGCACCGACGGCAACCCGGCGATCAGGTCTGGCGCCACGGCCGGGCCGCCCCCGGCCCGGTCGACCCGGCCCAGGTAGTTCAGCAGCAGCTGCGGCCCCGGCTGGGCTGCCAGCCGGTCAGCGGTGTCGGCACGCAGGTAGGCCAGCAGCCCGTAGTCGATTCCGCCGCCCGGAATGTCAGCCAGTGCGCGCGCCACCCCGGCCGGATCGGCCTGGGCCACCCGCAGCGGATAGATCGCGGACAGCAGGCCGGCGATATCGGCGGTGTCGACACCGGTCACGACCTCTTCGGCACGCCCGTGGGTCTCCAAGGCCAGCAGCGGTGTCGCATCGCTCTTCCCGCGGCGGGCCCGCCAGGCGGTGACCATCCGCGCGGTCGCCGCAACCAGCAGGTCGTGCATGGGAACCGGCAAGGCCAACAGCGCAGCGGTCAGCGTCGGGTCCGCGACGCTCACCGACACCGTGAGATCACCGGCGCGATCGCGTTCCGGGTCGACTCGCCGAGCCCCCAGATCCGGGTCGTCGCCGGCCAGCTGGGCGGCCCAGAAGTCCACCGTGTCCAGGCTCTGCGCACGCTCGTGCAGCGCGGTCGCCCAGCGCCGGTAGCCGCTGCGCTCCGGCAGCGGATCCGCCCCGGCCAGCGCGGCGTGCAGTTCTCCGAGGATCACCTGCCACGACACCGGGTCCAGTGCCAGTACGTGCCCGCACAGCATCAGCACTCCCGCGCCGTCGGGCGCGCGCAGCCACACCGCCCGCAGCATGACTCCGTTCTCCGGATCCAGGCTCTCCAACAGTCGGGCGCCATGCTCGGTGGCCACCGAAAGGTCGGCCGCCTCGACGGTGACCTCGGCCAGGACGTCGACGGATTCGGTCGGATACAGCGTCAGCTCGGCCCGGTCGAGTCGGGCATGCAGCAGCGGGTGAGCGGCGACGATCGCGGCCAACGCAGCCCGCAGCTGCTCCGGTTCGGTCTCGTCGGGCAGCCGGATCGCTTCGACCTGCCCTAATCGGCGTGGGCTGCCGTATCGGTAGAGCCAACGGCCGGCCGGCAGCAGCGGAATCGGCCCGTCGGCCGCCTGCGACCCGTCGCGCTTCGCCGCCTCGTCGGCTTCGGCCACTTCACGATCCAAGGAGGCGGCTACATCCCGAATCGTGTTGCAGCTCAAGATGGTCCGCGGACGCAGCGGCAGCCCACGCCGGCGGGCCGCCCGCACCATCGACAGCGCAACGATGCTGTCCAAGCCCAGCTCGCGCAGATCGGTCTCGACCCCCGGGGCAATACCTTCCGCGCCCTCTGGGCCGGCGAACACCTCGGCGAGCAGCTCCACCAGGACCCGTTCGGTGTCGGTGGCCGCCTCCACTCCGCCGCCAATCGGACCGGCCTGCGCCAGCAGAGCCGCCAACGTCTCCGTGTCCAGCTTCCCGTTGGAGGTCAACGGCATCGATTCCACCGCGGTGATCCGCGCAGGTATCAGGTAGGACGGCAGCCGGGTGCCGATCTCGGCGCGCACCCGGGTGATGTCCACCTGGGCACCGGTGACGAAGCCGGCCAGTTGGGTTCCGGCCGGCCCCGGCACGGGCAGAACCGCGGCCGCCGTCACCCCGGTCGCGGCGGCCAGTGCCGCCTCGACTTCAGCGATCTCGACCCGGTAGCCGCGCACTTTGACCTGGTCATCGGCGCGGCCGAGGTAGACCAGCCGGCCATCGGTGCGGCGCCGGACCAGATCCCCGGTGCGGTACATCCGGCCACCGGGGCGAAACGGGTCCGCGATGTAGCGGGCCGCGGTAGCCCCGGCACGGCCCAGATAGCCGCGGGTGACCTGCGCTCCGGCCAGGTACAGCTCGCCGGGCACCCCGTCGGGCACTTCGCGCAGCACCGAGTCCAGTACATGGGCGGTCATGCCCCGCACCGCTTCTCCGATCACCGGAGCATCGGTGTCGGCGACGTTGGCGACGACGGCTTCCACCGTGGTTTCGGTGGGGCCGTAGCAGTTGTGCACCGCCGTCGAGGGAGCCGCACGCAGTCGCGCCCAGGTGTGCGGGGCGATCGCCTCGCCGCCGAGCGCCAGCACGCTCAGGCGGTGGTCGGAGCAGGCATCAAGCAGCCCGGCGTCGAACAGTTGGGTGAACATCGACGGTGAGGTGTCGATCATGTCCAGCCGGTGGCGGCGGATGCCGTCGATGATCGCCTCGGCATCACGCATCTCGTCGGCGGAGAACAGGTGCACGCACTGACCACCCAGCAGGCCGACCAGCGGCTGCCAGCTGGCGTCGAAACTCAGCGACCAGGCATGCGCGACGCGCAAGTTCCGGCCCAGGCGTGCGACAGCGGGCGCGTACATGCGTTGCTGATGGTCGGCAAAGTACGACGCCAGCGCACGGTGGGTACCGACGACACCCTTGGGTTCTCCGGTGGATCCCGAGGTGAAGATCACGTAGGCGGCCGAGTCGGGGTGGATCGTGGTCGGAGTCGCGATCTGCACCGCGTCTTGCGAACGCAACTCGGCCAGCAGTTCGGCGGTCAGCGTCATCTTCGGGCCGGCTTGGCGCAGAATCGATTCGATGCGCACATCGGGAAGGGTGACGTCGACCGGAACGTAGGCCGCCCCGGCCTGCAGCACCGCCAGGATCGCGATGACCGAATCCAGCGACCGAGGCAGTGCTATCGCGACCCGGTCTTCGGGACCGATCCCCCGCCCGGCCAATGCCCGCGCCAATCCAGCGGATTCGGCGGCCAGTTCCGCGTAGGTCAGGCTGCGGTCCTCGCCGGTGAGCGCTGGACTGTCCGGGTGTGCCGCGGCGGCCGCGGCGAACAGCGCGGGCACCGAGGTCGCGGGACTTATGTGGCGGTCCACCGGATCGGCGATGCGGGCCCGTTCGGCGGGCAGCAGCACATCCAGGTCAGCGACGCGGGGCCGCGCCGGATCGGCCAGCTGGCGCAGCACCTGCAGCAGCCGCTGCCCGAGATCCGGAATCGACAACTCCCCCAGCGCATCTGGGATAGCCTCAAGCAGCACGGTGAGCCGGCCGTCGCGGGGCGGGTAGCTGACCAGCGTCAGCGGATAGTGCGTCAGGCTTTCCACCGTCACCGGGATGAAACGCACTCCGTCTTCCGTAGTGACCCCGGCCGACGCCGAGCCGATGGGCGCATTCTCGAATACCAGCAGGGTGTCGAACACCGCACCAGAACCACCACGGCCGCTGGCCCGCTGCACAGTCGACAGACTCAGATACCCCAGATCGCGCATCGCAGAGGTATCACGTTGCAGCGCTTGGCAAGTGGCGGCCACCTCGGCGCGCGGCGGTGTCGACGCGGCTACCGGGACGGTGTTGATGAACAGGCCGACCATGGTCTCGACACCGGTGAGCTGCTGCGGGCGACCCGACACCACCGCGCCGAACGCCACGTCGGTCCGGTCGGTGAGCCGGCCGAGCAGCACCGCCCAGGCGAACTGCAACACCGTGTTCAGTGTCAGCCCATGCCGGCGAGCCCACTCGGTCAAACGCGCGGTGGCATCGCTGTCCAGCGCGACTTCGTGGGTCTGCGGGACGGCGCTGCCCACGGCGGCTCGCTCACCGCCGGCCAGCATGGTCGGGGCGCTCAGCGGAGCCAGGTAGTCGCGCCACCGCTGTGTCGCGGCGGCAGTGTCTTGGTTTGTCAGCCAGCCGATGTAGTCGCGATAGGGGCGCGGCGGCGGCAGCGGGTCGACTCCGCCGGCGCGGTAGATCGCCACCATTTCATCGAAGAACACCGCCATCGACCAGCCGTCGATCAGTAGGTGATGCACGGTGAGGATCAGCCGGTACTGCTCGGGGGCGGACTGGGCCAGCACGAAACGCAGCAACGGCCCGCGGGCCAAGTCAAAATTCGTGGTGCGTTCGATGCGTGCGATCTCATCGAATTCGCTTGGTGCAGAGTTGACTTCCCGCCACGGAAGAACCGCCGTCGCCGGGATGATCTGCACCGGGTGCGGCAGGTCGACGTCCCAGAACGACGCCCGCAGGTTCGCATGCCGGGCCAGCATCGCCTCGGCACTGCGGCGCAACAGCCCGGGGTCGACGGCGCCGACGATATCGATGACGAACTGCACGGTGTAGACGTCGACACCGTCCACGCCGGCATCACCGTCATCGGTGGCGAGTTTGGCCAACGAGAACAAGCCCTGCTGCAGCGGGGAGAGCGCCAGTACGTCCTCGATCGCCGCAGGGTGCGCACTGCTGTGCGCAGATGCAGTCTCGGTCACGGCGAATCACCCCATGCCGCGGTCAGATCGGCCAGTGCGTCGCTGCTCAGACCCGAGACACTCATCGGCTCGAACGCCGTGTCGACGGCTTCCGGGGTGCCACCGGCCGCGGCGGCGGCGTCGACAGCGGCGGCCAGTTCGGCGAACGTCGGGTGCTCGAAGATCATCCGCGGGTCGACGTCCAGCCCCGCCGCGCGCGCCCGTGCGGCCAGTTGTACCGACAGGATGCTGTCGCCGCCGAGTTCGAAGAAGCCGTCGCTGCGCCCGATCGCCGCGACACCCAACAATTTGGCGCAGATTCCGACCAGGGTCTGTTCGGTGGCGGTGACCGGGGGGTCTGATTCCCCGCGGGTGGCCACCGCCGGCTGCGGCAGCGCGGGCCGGTTCAGCTTCCCGGAGTCCGTCAACGGCATGGTGTCGAGCACCGTCAACGATGACGGGACCATGTAGCCGGGCAGCGTCGCGGCCACAGCCGCACGCACCGAAGCGATGAACTCCGCCGCGTCGGCGACCGGGGCGGCCGGGACCAGGTAGCCGGCCAGCGTGGTGACACCGCGCTGCTCCCAGGTCCGGGCGGCGGCCATCGCCACTCCCGGTGCGCCACGCAATGCGGCTTCCACTTCGGCCAGCTCCACCCGAAAACCACGCACCTTGACCTGATGGTCGGTGCGGCCAACGAATTCCAGCACCCCGTCGACGGTCCAACGGGCCCGGTCGCCACTGCGGTAGAGCCGGTCGCCCGAATCGTTGGAGAAGGGGTTGGCGACGAAGCGGGTCGAGGTCAGTCCCGGCCGCTTCCAGTAGCCGCGGACGATCTGCGGGCCCGCGTAGTAGACCTCGCCGACCACCCCGGGCGGCACCGGCTGCAGTGCGTCGTCGAGCAGGTAGGCCTGCGACCCAGGTGTGGGTCGGCCCAGTTTCGGTGTGGGCGGCTCCAGTTCGCCGCGCACCACTGCACCCGAGGTTTCGGTGGCACCGAAGTTGTTGAGCAGTTGGGCGTTCGGATCAAGTGCTCCGCCGAGCCGGGCCAGCAGGTCCGCCGAGACGGGTTCGCCGCTGCACACCAGACGGCGCAGACCGCGTACCGCGTGGGGTGCCGAATCCACAAGCACCGAGATCAGGCTGGCCACCGCGGTCACTTGAGCCACCCGCTCGTCCACGATCAGCCGTGCCAGTGCTTCGGGGTTACGGAACTCGTTGTCGTCGGCCAGAATCAGCGTCGCCCCGGCGGCCAGCCCGGCCAGCATCTCCATGCCGCCTTCCAAGAAGGTCATCGACGACTGGGCCAGCCGGATGTCTTCGCCGCTGACCGGGTAGTGGGTGATCTGCCAGTTCAGGCGTGCGCTCATCGACCGGTGGGTGCCCAGCACGCCCTTGGGCATACCAGTGGAGCCGGAGGTGAACACCAGATACATCGGGTCGTCGGGGTGTGGCACCGGAAGGTCCACCCCGGCAGTGTCTTTGGTCAGCTCAGCCTGCAGATCGGCGTCGTCCAGGCACACCAGTGTCACGCCGTCCGGCGCGGGAATCGCATCCCGGGTGGCGGCGCTGACCAGGATCACCTTCGGGGCGACGTCGTCGATCATGAACTCGAGGCGCTGACGCGGGTAGCTCGGGTCCAGCGGGAAGTAGCCGGCGCCGGCCTTCATGATGCCGACCAGCGCCACCGGCAGATCCAGGTCGCGGCGCACCGACAGGCCCACCAGGGTTCCGGGTTCCACGCCGGCGGTGATCAACAGCTCGGCAAGCCGGTCGGAGCGCGAATGCAGCTGCGGGTAGGTCAGCTCGGCTCCGCCGCATCGCACCGCGACGCCGTCGAAGCCACGGCTGGGCGCCAGCACGTCGGCGATGGTCTGCGGATCGTCCGCGGGAATCTCGGCACCGCGGCTCCACTGGTGCAGGATGCGCTCGCGTTGCTCGTCGTCGACCAGGCTGATGTCGCGCAGCGCCCGTCCCGGATCGCCTGCCATGGTTGCCAGCACCCGGCCCAGCCAGTCGGCCAGCCGCTGAACGGTGGCCCGCTCGTACAGGTCGGTGCGGTAGATCAGATGTCCGTCGTAACCGTCCCCGTCGGCCCCCTTAGTGGTGAACAGGTTCACCGACAGGTCGGCGTGGGCGATGTCGAAGGTGGGCATCACGGTCCGGAAGACCAGGTCGCCTTCAACGTCGTTGCGTCCCGTGTCGATGACGTGGGTGACGTCGGCGGCCTCGCGGACGTGGACCACCACCTGGAACAGCGGGTTACGCGACAGCGTGCGGACCGGGTTGAGCGCCTCCACCAGCCGGTCGAACGGCAGGTCGGCGTGCGCGTAGGCGCCCAGTGCGGCTTCCCGCGCCCGGGTCACCACCTCGCGCAGTGTCGGGTTGCCGGACAACCGGTTTCGCAGCACCACGATGTTGACGAAGAACCCGACCAGGTTGTCCAGGGCGTTGTCGCTGCGTCCGGCGATCGGCACCCCGAGCGGGATGTCGTCACCGCTGCCGGCCAGATGCAGCAGCACCGCGACCGCGGACTGCACCACCATGAACTCGGTGGCGCCGGTCTCACGGGCCAGTGCCGCCAGCCCCGCTCGTACCTGCGGGGGGACCGTGAATGCGACCGAGTCGCCGGAGCCATTGGCGGTGGCGGGCCGCGGAAAGTCCGGCCGCGGTCCGGTGTCGTCGGCCAGGCCGGCCAGTTGCTCGATCCAGTACCGACGTTGTGCCTCGATCAGACCGGACTCGTCACGCAGCAGTTCGCCCTGCCAGTGCGCGAAGTCCGCGTACTGCAACGCCGGCGGCTCCCATCCCGGCGCGGAGCCGGCGGCGCGGGACCGGTAGGCGATCAGCAGGTCGGTGAAGAGCACCTCGACCGACCAGTGGTCAGCGGCGATGTGGTGCACCACCAGGGACAGCACCCGTTCGTCGCCGGGCAGGTGCAGCAGCGCCGCCCGGATCGGCCAATCCCGTTCCAGGTCGAACGCGGTGCCGCGCTGCTCGTCGAGTCGGGCTCGCGTCCACGCCGTGACGGCACCCGGATCGGTTTCGGGACACTGCAGTTCGGTCACCGGCACCGTCGCGGGCGCATTGATGACCTGATGCGGCAGCCCGTCGATCTCGCGGAACGTGGTGCGCAGACTGTCGTGGCGGGCCACCATGTCACCGATCGCGGCGGTCAGGGCGGCGGTGTCGCAGGGGCCGGTGAGCCGGGCCGACAGCGGAATGTTGTCGCCGGTGGCACTGGGGTCCAGTCGGTAGGCGAACCAGGTTCGCAGCTGCGACGCCGACACGGGGAGGTTGCCGGAGCGCGGCACGGCCACGAGCGGCGGTCGCCCGGCACCGTCTTCGCCGGGTTGCGCGGCGGGAGCCAGGTCGATCGTGGCGGCCAGTCGGGCCACCGTGCTGGCCTCGAAGATTTCCCGGATGCCGATCTCCACCTCGCAGCGGGCGCGGATCGCCGCGACCAGTTTGGTGGCCAGCAGCGAGTGCCCGCCGAGGTCGAAGAACGAGTCGTCGGCACCCACCTGGTCGCGGGAGAGCAGTTGGGCGAACAGTTGCGCCACCACGTGTTCGGTGTCGGTCTGCGGCTCTCGGTAGGGCGTGCTCTCGATCGGCTGCGGGTCGGGCAGCGCGGCGCGGTCGATCTTGCCGTGCGCGGTGATCGGGATGTCGTCGACGACCACGTAAGCGGCCGGCGCCATGTACTCCGGCAATGCGGCGGCCACTCGGGCCCGGATCCGCGGAATCTCCACGGTGTCTTCAGCGGCGCCTTGCCCGGTGGGAGTCAAGTAGGCGACCAAACTGCGGCCCAACCCGGGCAGATCGGAGACCACCACCACGCACTGGCCGACGCTGGGATCCACCGAGATGGCTGCGGCCACCTCGCCGAGTTCGATCCGGAAGCCGCGGACCTTGACCTGGTCGTCGGCGCGGCCGATGAATTCCAGGTCGCCGGCGGCATTGCGGCGGGCCAGATCACCGGTGCGGTACAGCCGCTGGCCGGGGGTCCACGGGTCGGCGACGAAACGCTCGGCGGTCAGACCGGGGCGGTCGAAGTAGCCGCGGGCCACATGTGTTCCGCCGATGTAGATCTCGCCGATCACCCCGACCGGCACCGGCGCCAGGGCGTCGTCCAGCAGCCACATGGTGGTGTTGATGTTCGGGCTGCCGATCGGCACGATGCGGTTGCCCTGGGGGCCTTCCACTTTGTGTCGGGACGAGTTCACCACGGTCTCGGTGGGGCCGTAGAAGTTGTGCAGCAGGGCATCGAAGGTGGCGTGGAACTTGTCGGCGAGTTCGCCCGGCAACGGTTCGCCGCCGATCGGGATGCGGCGCAGAGTGCGCCACTGGTTCACGCCGGGCAGCGACAGGAACAGACCCAGCAGCGACGGCACGAAGTGCATGGCGGTGACGCCTTCGCGCTGCAGCAGGTCGGTCAGGTAGCCGATGTCGCGAAGTCCGTCCGGGCGCGGAATCACCAGGCGGGCGCCGTTTCCCAGGGTGCCGAACAGTTCGCCGATCGAGACGTCGAAGCTCGGCGAGGCGACCTGCAGCAGTACGTCGGTGTCGTCGATGCCGTACTCGCCGCCGAACCAGACCAGGTACTCGGTGATCGGGGCGTGGGATACCTCGACGCCCTTGGGCAACCCGGTCGAACCCGAGGTGTAGATGAGGTAGGCCAGATTCTCCGCACGCAGCGGGCGCACCCGGTCGGAGTCGGTCGGGTCGGTGTCGGGTAGGCCCGCCAGCTCATCCGCGGTCAGCGGCTCCCGCAACACGATCGACGGCCGGGCGTCCCCGAGGATGAATTCGATGCGGTCCTGCGGGTATTCGGGGTCGACGGGAATGTAGGCGGCGCCGGCTTTGGCGATGCCCAGGGCGGTGACGACCAAATCCGTCGAGCGGCCGAACAGCACCGCGACCTTGTCCTCGGTGCCGATGCCCGCGGCGATCAGGTGGTGTGCGATCCGGTTGGCGCGTGCGTTGATTTCGGCGTAGCTGTACTTGCCGTGGTCGTCGACGACGGCGATGGCGTTCGGGGTGGCCGCGGCCCGGTCGGCCACCAGCGAGCCTAGGGTGGCCGGTGCCTCTGCGGGCGGGACGAAGTCGGGTCCGCGGGAGACCGCGTCCAGCCAGGCCCGGTCGTCATCGCCGAGCATGTCCAGCTCGCCGACGGTCTTTTCAGGCTGTGCCACGGCGGCCGACAGCAGCTGCACCAGGTGGCGCAGCAACTGCTCGACCAATGCCTCGTCGAGCACGTCGTGCAGGTATTCGGCCTCGATCAGCGCCCCGTCAGTACCGGCCTCCACCATGATTCCCAGCGGCAGCTGGGCGACCTTGCCGCGGTAATCGGCTCGGGTGCAGGTGATCCCGTCGGGCTGGAAGCCGCCCCCCTGTGTCGACCGGAAGCCGAAGCTGAGCCGGGTGAGTCGTTCCACTCCCCCGTGCCGGCGATCCGGGTTGAGTTCGCGCACCACCCGGTCGAGGTTGATGCCCTGGTGGCCGAATGCCCCCAGTGCGGCGTCGCGGGTGTGCGCCAGCAGTTCGCTGAAGCGGTCCGCGGCGCCGACCCGGGCCCGCAGCACCACGGTGTTGCCGAAGTAGCCGATGGCCCCTTCGGTGCCGGCAGTGCGGTTGAGCACCGGTGAGGCGATGAGGAAGTCATCGGTGGCGGTGTAGCGGTGGATCAGGGCGGACAACGCCGCGGCGATCACCATGTAGGGCGTGGCACCGTTGCTGCGTGCCAGATCGGCGATGCCGGACATCAACTCGGCGGGCAGGGTGCGGGTGCACAAGCCGGCTCGCAGCGTGCTGGGTATCGCCGAGCCGTGCGGGCCGGGCAGCTCCAATGGGTCCGGCGGGTCGGCCAGCAGGGTCCGCCAGTAATTCAGCTCGGCTTCGTGGCCGGAACCGGCCGGAGCGACGGGCTGCGGTACGGGCGCGCGGGTGGCGAACTGCTCCGGGTTGGCATAGGCGGCGGTGAGGTCGGCGAAGAAGACCGCCCACGAGTCGTCGTCCCAGGCGATGTGGTGGGCCACCAGCAGCAGAATGTGTTCGTCGGGTGCGACCCGGACCAGGGTGAGACGCAGCGGGGCATCGGCGTCCAGCCGGAACGGGGTGCCGAATTCTCGTTGGGCCAGTACTTCCAGGCGCAGCGCGCGGGCCTGTTCGGCGAGGTCGGACAGGTCGTGTGCGGCAAAGCCCGGCGTGACCTCGGCGATCACCGGGTGAGGTTCGCCCGCGTCGTCGACGGTGTAGACGGTGCGCAGCACCGAGTGGCGCGCGGCCACTGCGGCCAGCGCGGCCTGCAGCCGAGCACCGTCCAGCGGGCCGGTGAGACGGTAGGAGACCGCGATGTTGGCCAGGGTGCCGTCCGGGTCGAGCGCCTGCACGAACCACATGCGGCGCTGTCCGTCGCTCATGGTCAGCGGCCCAGACCCATTGGCCGGCCCGGACTGCGGCTCCGAGGATGCCGCGGCCAGCCCGCGTTCGGCGAGTCGGCGGCGCAGCAGTTCCAGCCGCAGCTCGTTGGCGTCGGTCGCCTGGTCGACGGCGTCACGCGGCGATTCCAGCTTCGCCTCTCCTTCGTCGAGCCTCGCTAAACCGCCGGTGTCAGTCATGGGTGAACACAGTCCTTTCGGTAGCCGCGGCGGGCGCTGCGTCATCGGTCAGCGTGGCCGTCAGCTGGGCTCCGGTCATTCCGGCCAGCAGCGGACCGAGCGCCACACGCAGGCCGATGGCCCGCCCCAAGCGCTTGCGCAGGTCCAGTGCGAGAAGTGAATCCAGGCCGAGGTCGACCAGGGCTCGGTGCATGTCGATGTCGTTGGGGCCTTCCAGGCCGAGCACCGTCACCAGTTCGTCGGTCACCACCTCACCGATCGGGCGATCGGCCTGCCCGTCCGCCGGCTTGAAAAGGTGGGCAGTCAGTGATGCATCGAAGGGCGGGGGCACGCCCTGGCTGTCGAAGAACACCGACAGTCGATCGAAGTCGGCGGCCAGGATCGCCGGGTCGTTCGGCGCGGCAAGAAGTCCGGCGATGATCGCGGCCTCCGGTGCCATCGGAGTGAGGCCGGTGCGGGCGATCCGGTCCTTCTCCTCGCCGCTGACCACGGCCACGCTGCGCCACAGTCCCCAGCGGATGGAGGTGGCGCCCAGGCCCTGCGCCCGCAGTTGTCCCACCAGCGTGTCAGCCATCCGGTTGGCCGCCGCGTAGAGTCCGTGTCCCGACCCACCCCACAGCGCCAGCACCGAGGAGCACACCAGCACCCGTGCTTCGGTGTCCAGCGGCCAGAGCCGTGCCAGGTTGTCCAGTCCGATCACCTTGGCACCGAACGCGTCCCGGACCGCCTCGACGGTCACCCTCGACGTAGCCACGGCCTCTGACGACGCCGTATGCACCAGCAGTCCGGCCGGTACGGGTCGACACTGCGCGATGACCGCCGCGACTGCGGCGTCATCGGTGATGTCGCAGCGGACCGCGGTGATGCGCGCCCCGGTACGCGCGCGCAGCGCATCCAACTCCGGCATATTCGCATCGCTGGCCCCGCTGCGGCTGAGCAGGACGATGTCGCGGGCACCGTGTTCGGCACAGAACGCCGCGTAGGCCAATCCGATAGCGCCGGTTCCGCCGCTGATCACCACGGTCTCCGGGACGGTGGGCACCGTTGCGGCGGCCTTAAACTCGGCGGCCTCGATGGATTCGACGAATCGACGGGTCGCCAGTTTCCCGGCACGCACCGCCACCTCGGTGTCGGTCAGCCAGAGTGCGGCACCAACGGCTCGCAGGTCTGCGGTGGTGGGCTGCACCGGCAGATCCAGGTGCGCGAAGGTGTGGTCGGGGTAGTCAAATCCGGTGCTGCGGTGCAGCGCGGCGAGCGCCGCGGCCCCCGGTCGCGGTGGCGGATCACCGTCAATTTGCTCGGCGCCGCGGGTCAGCAGCCATACCCTGCGGCAGTTCTGTCCCGGCTGAACCCTGGTCTGGCCGGCCGCGTGCCCGGCGAACTCGGTTGTTGCTGTGGGGATATCGACCGCGTCGGTGAGCGGAGCGACCAGAAGCAGGAATTCGGCGTCGGCCGGGTTCACCACTTCGGCGTCCAGGGCGTCCAGCTCCGCGGCCAATTGCGCGGTCAGCTCGGCCGATTGCCCGGCATAGTCGAAGACGGCTACCCGCGCGGGCCGTCGCTCCGGTTGGGTGATCGGCAGCCAGCTTTCGGTCATGACGACCGGCATCCGATGGCGCGGCGCGGACGATTCCGTACCGGCCCATAACCGATTGGTGTGCATCGGTGCGTGCGGGAAATGACGTAGCAGCGCCGGAGCATCCGGCGCGAAGTCGCGCCAGCGGTAGCCGGGGTCGGCGATCGCCGCGGCGGCGATGTTCGCTGCCAGCGCCTCACCGGCCGGCTGGTCGCGGTCGGTGCTGCCCAGCACTTGGGCGGCACCGACGGAGTCCCCGAGCGCCACCAGCAGGGTCGGGTGCGCCGACATCTCGATGAACGTCGTGACGCCGCGCGCCACCGCGGCAGCCG
>Ga0153954_1000384_pt1 | contig 36567 bp, 36 predicted proteins | sample TSFL038MetaG_FD_102277 | JGI IMG/M metagenome (GOLD analysis project Ga0153954, IMG submission 102277) | Attine ant fungus gardens microbial communities from Florida, USA - TSFL038 MetaG | ecosystem: Host-associated > Fungi > Mycelium > Unclassified | place: USA: Florida, Wekiwa Springs State...
GCTGACCCATTGTCCTTCGACCACCGCCGTCCGCCTGCCCATTTTGGCCAGGTGCCAGGCCAGCAACTTGCCGCCCTGCCCGCTGCCCAGAATGACAGTTTGGAAGCGTTCCGGTTCGCTCATGGCTTTCTCCCTAACGCTGTTGCGACGTGAGGCGCACCACGTCCTGCTTCAACAGGTAGAAGGACACGGCGAGCAGCACGACGTCCTTCATAAGGAACGGCACGTTGCCCACCATTGCGGGGAAACCGCCGGCCGAGGGCGCCCAACCGTCCGGCATGATGGTGACGGTCGTCACGAAGGTGACGCACGAACCGGCGGCGCCGAGAATGCCGAGCCGCTTGTCCCAGAAGCCTACAAACAGCAGCGTGCAGATCAGCCACTCCGATACGCCCAGAAACCAGCTTGCGTCGCGCACGCCGAAGACGGGATACATCCAGGAAATGAGCGGGCCATTGCTTATGAAGGGGATCAGCACCTGCGCCTCGTATTCGAACCACTTCTGGTAGCCGAACAGGAGGAAGATGAGCACCATCGAACCACGCATCAGATGATAGTCGAGATCCTTCGTCAGGAGGCCGAATCTCGCCAGCACCTTCGCGATCAAATCGACGAGGACTGGAAGGAGTCTGCCCGTTGAAGCCGCGACGTTGGCGTTTTGCATGTACCCCTCCGTTGGAATCGATCGGGCACAACATGCGTCGGCCCGTATTGGCGGGGCAGACTGGCGAGGCCAATAGAGACTATTCCCATCGGGAATGAAGCTGGTGCACGCCTCGCCGTTAGCTCAGCGGAATAGAGTCTATGCCCTTGAGCGAGCTACCCGCGCGACAACTGGCGGCTATGTTGTCGAGAGTCACGCATGCCGGAGGCGGTCATGGTCGCGCACTCTCTTCGAGTCTTTGCTCTTATCGGCGGCTGCGCATTCGGCCTGCAATCGCATGCCCAAACGATGATGTCGCGAAAGGAGTCCCAATGACAACGACAGCCCTCATCACCGGAGCGACCAGCGGGATCGGCCGTGCGGCAGCCGATAAACTGGCGCAGGCAGGCGTCCATGTCATGGTCGTAGGCCGAAACGTGCAGCGCGGCGAAAAGACGATCGCTGAAATACGAGCCGCGGGAGGCAAAGCCGATTTCATCTCGTCCGATCTTCGCGACGCTGCAACCGCTCGAGCGGTGGCGGAAAAAGCCGTCGAGCTGGGCGGCGGCCATGTCGACATCCTGATCAACAACGCCGGCATCTTTCCGTTCGGCCCGACGCACGAAATGAGCGAGGAGTCGTTCGACGACGTCTATGCGCTCAATGTGAAGGCGCCCTATTTCCTTGTCGCACGGCTTGCTCCTCTCATGGCACAGCGCGGCAAAGGAGCAATCGTGAACGTCTCGACGATGGTCGCCGGTTACGGCGCGGCGGGCTTCAGCCTCTATGGATCGAGCAAAGCCGCCATCAGTCTGCTGACCAAGGCGTGGGCGGCTGAATATGGCCCCAAGGGCGTCCGCGTGAATGCGGTCAGTCCCGGACCGACCCGCACCGAAGGCACGGCGGCAATGGGCAATGCGCTGCAGGAACTCGCGGCACAAGCGCCAGCGGGTCGCCCGGCTGAGCCAGAGGAGATTGCCGAGACGATCGTGTTCCTGGCGACCGACCGAGCCAGTTTCGTCCAGGGTGCGATTCTGCCGGTCGATGGCGGCAGGACCGCCGTGTAGCAAATGTCGCCCGCAGAATGAGCGTTGGCGCTCCCTTCGACAGATGGCGGTAACGTTGGCCCGATCGAGATCGCTTGTGCGCCATACTGGCTGGTTCCCGCTGAGCCGCGCCGCACGTCGGATATTGGTATGGCGCGCGGCACGTCCGTGATGTCGGCTCCTGGGCCGCTAGCGGATATGCCTTCGCCTACGCCGATGTCCGATTTGGGGAGCAAAAAGCAGACGTTGCCACAGTTTGACGAAACCCGAGTCCAGCTGTCTGTGCGAAACGAGTGAGACAATCCTGCGCGCAGCCCGTATACGAAAGGACATCAGCGGGACACAATCGGGCGAGTGGGACACAGCTAAGTGACTGATCCAGCAACACACACTCAATTCTTCAAGGTATGAGTGCCTGTACATGAGCTGGCGCCGCTTCGACGTCTCACTGCCGGTGATGATCCTGATCGTGGCGTTGCTCGCGATCATGGTCATCCTGCCCATGGTCTGGCTGGTGATCTACGCCTTCGCCGATGGCCAGGGCCATGCGACGCTGGCCAACTTCGTCACGCTGTTCACCGATTCGAGTTTCGCCGATCCGCTGGTCACGACGCTGATCCTCGCCGTCTCGGTCAGCCTGATTTGCGCGCTCGTGGCCGCGCCGCTGGGCTGGCTGGTGGCGCGCACCGACATGCCGCTCGGCCGCACGGTGCGCACGCTCGTCATGGCCTCGCTGGTGACGCCACCTTTCGTCGGCGCCGTCGCCTGGGAGATGCTGGCCGCGCCCAATTCAGGCCTGCTGAACCAGCTTTGGCGCCTGGCGACGGGCGGATCCGATGACGACGTGCTGGTGAATATCTACACGCTTGAAGGGCTGATTTTCGTCATCGCCTGCTACACTTTCCCGTACGTCTTTATTCTGGTCGCCAACGCACTCGACCGCATGCCGGGCGAGTTGGAAGACGCCTCCTCGATGCTGGGGGCGAGCGCCTGGACAACGGCGCGGCGCATCACGGTGCCGCTTGCACTGCCGACGTTGCTCGCTGGGACACTCGTTGCCTTCCTGCAGGCGCTGAACATCTTCGGTTCGCCCGCGATCCTGGCCATCCCGTCGGGCTTCCATACGCTCACGACCAAGATATGGAGCCTGTTCGAGTTCCCCCCCAAGCTCGAGCTGGCGGCCGCCGCGTCAGTGCCGCTTCTGATTCTGACGGTAGCGCTGTTGCGCCTGCAGGCGGCGGTCCTCGGCCGGCGCGGCTATGCCGTGCTGGGCGGCAAGTATGGCGCGCCGCGGTTGATCGCCCTCGGTGCCTGGCGCTGGCCGGCGGCAGGGCTTGCCATGCTGGTCCTGTCGCTGCCGCTCTTCCTGCCTTACGCCGCGCTGCTGAACACGGCCTTCGCGCCGGTCTCCTCACAGTTCGTGACGCCCTCGACCATGACCTGGCGGAACGTGCGGTTCACCTTCCTCGAGCTCAGCTCGACCTTGCCGGCGCTCAACAACACCTTCCTGCTCGCCGTGCTTTCGGCGACCTTGGGAGGCCTGTTGTCGCTGGTCATCGCCTACGTCGTCGCGCGCAAGGCCATTCCCGGGCATCGGCTGCTCGGCTTCCTTGCGACCGCGCCGCTCGCCATCCCTGGCATCGTGCTGGGCGTGGGCCTGTTCCTCGCCTACACGCATCCGCCGATCACGCTCTATGGCACCCTCTGGATACTGCTGATCGCCTTCGTCACCATCGAGTTCCCGGCCGCCTATCAGCAATTCGGCTCGGCCTTTCATTCGGTCCATCCCGAACTTGAGGAGGCGGGCCGCATGCTGGGCGCTACACGGCTGCGCACGCTTGCCGACATCACCGCGCCATTGCTGCGTTCGGCCGCGATCGCCACCTGGTGCTTCATCTTCGTCGGCGCCATCCGCGAATTGAGCGCCGCGGCGATCCTGTTCACCTCGCAGACCAAGGTGCTGGCGGTGCTGATCTTCGATCTCAAGGAGAGTGGCGAGGTCGGCGCCATCGCCGTGCTGAGCCTCACCACCGTGATCATCGCCGCCATCGTGATCACGATCGCCAATCGACTGGCCAGCGGCCGTGCCGCGAGCCGCCTCAGGGTCGCGGGCTAGCGATGGCCTGGAGCGACGCGGACGTGGCCGCGCCGCTGGCGACGGTCTGGGACTACATGCGTCTCGTGCATGCGCCGCGGCGCGCTGACGCCATCCTGGTTTTGGGCAGCTTCGATCCGGTGGCCGCGGTCCACGCGGCGAGGCTGTGGAAGCAGGGATTTGCGCCGGTGATCATCATGTCGGGCGGCATCGCCCATCGGGGCGGCCTGCTCGACACCGGCTGGGACCGGCCCGAGGCGCACGTCTTTGCCGACAAGGCGATGGGCGAGGGCGTGCCGGCCAGCGCGATCCTGATCGAGGAGAAGGCACAGAACACAGGCGACAATTTCACGTTGGGCCGCGCCATCGCCGAGCAGGCAGGGCTCAACACCGAAAGGCTGATCGTCGTTGCCAAGCCGTACATGACCCGTCGAGGGTATGCGACCGGCCGCAAGGTCTGGCCGGAGGTCGAGCTGTCGATGCAGTGCGAAGAGATCGGCGTGCGCGAGTACTTCGCGCGCGAACCCGATCCGGAACGCACGCTGTTGGCGCTGGTCGGCGACCTGCATCGCATCTTCGTCTATCCCGCTTTGGGCTTTCAGATCGCGCAGGAGAGGCCGGATGTCGTCGTCGCAGCGCTGTCTCGACTGATCGATCTCGGCTACGGCGCGCGCCTGTTGCCTGGCTACGACGTAGCCGGCTGCGCTAGTCGTAAATAGCGACCTCGTCCGCGCTGACCGGCCGGGTGAGCAGGCCCAGCGACGACAGCATACGGATCGTGTCCTGCCATCCTTGGCGCGTCTGTCGACCGATCGACGGGTTGAGCTCGCGCGCCACGATCGGCAGGCTGAGCTTGAGATAGCGCGCGCTCTGGTCGAGGAAGAGGTTGCCGAAAATCCGCGTCGCCTCGTCCGGCCTGTCGCACAGGAATTGGTACCCCTCCTGGACGGCCTCCATCGCCTTGCGCGCGATCTCCCGCCGCGCTGGGTCGGCCCAGGCCGTCTCGTTCACGATCAGGTTCAGGCTGTAGGTGCGCACACCGTGGTTGGCGAGACGCATCACGTGGATGCGATGGCCGTGCGCCTCCAGCTCGGCGGGCGTGATCTCCTCATAGTCCAGAAGCCCGTCGACCTTGCTGTCGAGCAGGGGCGTTGCATCCCAATCGACGTCGACCTCGGTGATCTTCGAACGGTCGATATTGTTGGCCGCGAGCAAGCCGCGATATTCCTCGACCGTGATCGAGCCCGGCACCAGGCCGATCCGCTTGCCCGGAAAATCGCGCGGAGTCTCGATAGGCTTGTCGGTGCGCGAATAGAGAACCGTCGGCGTGCGCTCGTAATAGACCGCGAGGCTGCGTACGGGCAGGCCGCGCGAGCGGCCGATGGCCGTTGCGGCGGCGCTCGACGAAGCAAGCCAGTATTCCTGGCCTCTGCCCGCCATGTCGGCCGCGATATTTGCGCCGCGGCCTTCGGCAATGCGGACATCCAGGCCGCGCCGGCGGAATGCGCCGGTTTCGCGCGCAAGGAAAAAGCCTGCATAGGTCGGTGCGGGCTTCCAGTCGATCAGCAGATCGAAATGCCGCAAAGTCCCGGCGCGTACCAGGGCAGGGGTGAAAAGTGCGGCGGCCGCACCGATAACCGTGCGGCGTTTCAAGGAAAGTTTCGTCATGTCTTGTGATGATAGCAGACGTCCACGAGTGGTGACTTCGGCCGTTATGGTCCATACGATGCGCCGCCATGAAAGCCGGACGGGCCTTTTTCTTCGCGCTGCTTCTTACCGCGTCTTCCACCTTCGCCCAGTCGCTCGAGGAGCGCATGCGCACAGCGGCAGGTGCGTACGAGCACAAGGATTACGCGACCGCCGTCGGCATCTGGAAACAGTTCGCTGAACAGGGTAATGCCGAGGCTGAGACGCTGCTTGGTGCCATGTACTGGAGCGGCGAGGGCGTGCCGCGCGACCATCGTGAGGCCGCAAAGTGGTACCAGAAGGCGGCCGCGCAAGGTTACGCACGGGCGCAGAACGATCTTGGTTTCATGTACGGTTTCGGCGAGGGCATTCCGCCTCATGACGATGTGCAGGCCTACAAGTGGATCAGCCTCGCGATCGAGCGCTACACCGTGAAGAATCAGGAGCGCCGCGAGCAGGCGATCAAGGATCGCGCCACGCTCGAAGCCCGCATGAGCAAGGCCCAGCTCGCTGAGGCCCAGCGGCAAATTCGTGACTGGAAGCCTGTTCAGTGACTGGTCACGGACATGTCACGCGACTGCGTTCACTTTCGTCGACCGTTATGACCCGGTCCACGCTCCCTTTTCTGGCGGCAGCGCTTGTTGCCGGCTTCCTTGCCATTCCCGCTTTGGCCGATCCCGGCGCGACGGACTCCGTTCAGGTCGCGGAGCTGTCCGCGGACGACATGCCATTCAGCCGCGCGATCGGCGTGAGCGGAATCGTGAAGGGCGGTTTTGCCACATCGCTGACGGCAGCCGGCGTGCCATCCGCGGCGGCGCTCGAAGCCGAGAAGGCCTTCGGCACGGAGATCGATGTCGATCGTGACGTGCGCGATGGCGATCGTTTCTATGTGCGCTACGAGCAGCGCTTCACGCTCGAAGGCCGTCCCTTCGGCGATGGTCGCGTCCTGTGGGCCGAGATCCGGACCACCAAGCGCGGCACGCTTGCCGTCCATCGATTCCGCCCTGCCGGGGCCGAGCACGATTCGCTCTGGTTGTTGAGCGGGCAAGGTACGGGACCGGCACCGCTGAAGATGCCGCTCGACCACATCACCGTGACCTCGGGTTTCGGCATGCGCGCCGATCCATTCGATCAGCCGGTCGGCCGTTTCCTGCCGATGGGACCGGTCACGTCGAAGGCGCCAAGTGCGGGCGCACAGGGCTCGATCGCCCCCAGCCCGCTCGGTGGCGGCCTGGCTCGTCCAAACGCGATTGGAGCGGGCGCCGCCAATGTGAACGCGCCGACATCGCTTGGCCTGGCGATGGGCCTTGCGCCCGTGCAGTCCCGCTTTACAGGCTTCGGACACGCGCCGCCGGCCATCGGTCACGGTCAGATGTTCATGCACACGGGCGTCGATCTGATGGCCTCGCCCGGCACGCCGATCGAGGCGGCGGGTGATGGCATCGTGGTCGGCGCGGCGCCGAACGGCCGTTATGGCAACTGGATCCAGATCGACCATGCCGGCGACCTCGCCACCGTCTACGGCCATCTCTCGGCCTTTGCGCCCGGCATCAAACCCGGCGTGAAGGTGAAACAAGGCGACATCATCGGTTTCACCGGCAATACCGGCCGCACGACCGGGCCGCATCTGCACTTCGAGATCCTGACCGCCGGCCATCCGGGCAATCCCATCGGCAATCCGGCGACGCGTCATGCGCAGTTGCGCGGTGCCGACATGGATCGCTTCCGGAAAGTGGTTGCCGACGACGTCGCCGAGCGCGCCCGCGAATCGAAGTCGATGTAGGAGGCCTAGTCGGCTGAGCTTGCCTGAAGGGCGAATGCTTCTTCCGGCGCCAGCACCAATCGATGCCGTCCCGCCACCGCGAACCAGGCAATTCCTAAAGCGAACCACACGCCCACGCCCATCACGCCGGCATCGAACACCGGATCGAGGAGCTGGACGGCGAGCGTCACGGTCGCAAGCACGAGGCTGATCAGTGCGCCTGCAATGCCCAGCGGCGAGCGGTAAGGTCGAACAAGGTCAGGCTGGCGCCAACGCAGCACGATGAAGCTTACCGCCTGCAGGAAATAGGACAGCATGGCGCCGGCCACGGCCATGTTCAGCAGCATGCCCTGGATCACCGCCGTGCCTTTCTCCGCGCCCATGCCGAACCACAGGACCAGCATGATCGCGAGGCCAACCAGTGAACCCGCGACCAGAGCAACGTGCGGCGTCTTGTGGTGCGCATCGGTGATCGACAGGACGCGCGGGAAGTAGCCGGCACGCGAAAGCGAATAGATCTGTCGGCCCATGGCGAACAGAATGGTGTGCAACGACGCGACCAGCCCGACGCAGGCGACGAGCGCCAGGAGCTTGGCGAGGCCGGTCCCGAAGGTGGCGCGCAAGCCGTCGAGCAGCGGCTCGCCCGAGGTCGCGAGCCTGAAGCTCCCAGGCGCGACCGACGGGTTGAGCCACAAGATAAGAGCCGCCGAGACGGCGAGCGTACCCAATCCCGCGATGATGCCGCGCGGCATGTCACGACTCGGATTGCGCGCTTCCTCAGCCGCGAGCGGCAATTGTTCGATGGCAAGGAACAGCCAGACGGCAAAGGGCAGGGCGGACAGCGCGCCCTTCCAGCCGAAGGGCAGCAGCGGCCCGCCGCCATTCGGCAGCTCGACGGGGGCACCATCGGGGCCAGCGCCGATATTCAGCGCATAACGGTGAAAGTCGGCGACAGGGAGGGCGGAGATCCAGAACACGACGAGGCAGGCGAGCGCTGCCAGGGTCACGAACACCGTCACCTTGAAGGAGAGTTCGACACCCCGGACGTTCAGGCCGACGAAGACGGCGTAGGAGGCGATCCAGTAGAGCGGCAGCCAGGCCGGCGAGGCGTCGAAGACGTTGTCGAGGTAGGTCGCGAGGAAGCTCACGACGACGGCGGTCGTCAGCACGTACTCGACGTTTTCGCAAAACCCGGTGATGAAGCCGCCCCACGGCCCCATCGAGGCGCGGGCAAAGGAATAGGCGCCACCGGTATGCGGCAGAGCCGCGCCCATCTCGGCAACGCAGAAGACGAGGCCGAGATACATCAGCGCGATCAGCGAAGCGGCGATCGCATAGCCGCCCCAGCCGCCGGCCATCAGGCCGAGGTTCCAGCCGGAATATTGCCCCGAGATCACGGCGCCCACGCCGAGTGCCCATAACGAAGCAACGCCCGCATAGCGCCGCAGCCCACGGCGGGGCGAAGTACGTTGAGTCGACGGGTTGGTACATGCGTGCCATCCTGCGTACAGGAGAAGGCCATGACCATCCAGCCCGACGTCTTTCATCTCGAGGACGATGGCGAGACGCCCAACAATCCGCGCCTGCCGCTGGTCCTCTACCGCAATGCCATCAAGGTCGATGGCGCCGCTGATCCCGCCTCATTGTTCGAGGACACTTTCCATCGCCACGGATGGTCCGACGGCTGGCGCAACGGCATCTTCGATTTTCTGCATTTCCATCCCCACGGCCACGAGGTCCTGGGTATCGCGCGCGGCACCGCTCGCGTGCAGTTCGGCGGCGCCAGGGGCATCGAGGTCGATCTGGCGCCGGGCGACGTCGCCATCCTCCCGGCCGGCACCGGCCATCGCCGCCTGTCGTCGAGCCGCGATCTTCTCGTGGTCGGCGCTTATCCGGCCGGCAGCGATCAGGCTCACCTGCGCTCCGGTCGTCGGGATCATGACGCTGTCACGGAGTCGATCGCACACACACCGCTTCCCGAACAGGACCCGCTTTATGGCAGGAATGGGCCCATTGTCCATTTGTGGCGCTGAAGCCTGCTCTTTCGTCGCAGAAACGAAAGGAGCGCTCGCGGCGTTGAATCGCCGATGAGCAGCAGGAAAGACAGCGCCGGTCTGGTGATCTATCGCTGGCCGCAGGGCGGCGTCGGCCCACCCGACTTCTTCCTCGTCCATCCTGGCGGTCCCTATTGGACACGCAAGGACGACGGCGCGTGGTCGATCCCCAAAGGCGAGATGGAGGACGGCGAGGATAAACTCGAGGCCGCCAAGCGCGAGGTGCGCGAAGAGACGGGCTTCGACCTGCGCGGCAAGTTCCTTCGCCTGCCGCCCGTGCGCCAACCCAGCCGCAAGGTCGTGCATGCCTGGGCGATCGAAGCACCGCATGTCGATCCCGCGAAGATCGCAAGCGGCCCGTTCGAGATGGAATGGCCGCCGCACTCGGGTCGCATGGCGAGCTTTCCCGAGGTCGATCGCGCGGCCTGGTTCGATGTGAAGCAGGCGATGGTCAAGATCCTGCCCGGCCAGCGTCCGATCCTCGAAAAGCTGCTCGAGCGGTTGAGCGTCGTCGAAAAGGTGCCGTGAAAGCCGTATAACCGACTCCGTTGTGGGAGTGGGGTCGGTTCATGGAATTGCTGTTCGAGCGTGAGGAGTATCTTGGCCGCGTGGGGCGGACCAAGAAGGCCATGGCCGAGCGCGGCATCGACTTGCTGCTGATCGCCTCGCCGGCCAACCAGTTCTGGCTCACCGGATACGACGGCTGGTCATTCTACACGCCGCAGATGGTGGCGCTGCGAATCGATGCGGAAGAGCCGATCTGGGTCGGCCGCAAGATGGATGCGGTCGGTGCAAAGTTCACCGCCTTCCTCAAGCCCGAGAACGTCGTTCCCTATCCAGATATCTACGTCGGCGCAGCCGACCGCCATCCCATGCAGTACATGGCTGAAGAGATCGTGCGGCGTGGCTGGGACAAGGGCACGATCGGCGTCGAGACCGACGACTATTATTACACCGCCAAGTGGGATGCGATCCTGCGCGACGGCTTGCCGAACGCTACATTCGTCGACGCATTTCTGCTGGTGAACCGCTGCCGCATGAAGAAGTCGGGCCGCGAGCTCGACTACATGCGGCAGGCCGGACAGATCGCGGCGGCGGCGCAGAAGGCCGCTTTCGACAAGGCCGAACCCGGCATTCGCCAATGCGATGTCATGGCGGAACTCTATCGCGTGACGACAGCGGGTACGCCGGCGTTCGGCGGCACCTTTCCCTGCAAACCGCCCAACGCCATGGTGAACGAGATCTGCTCGGCGCCGCATCTGTCGTGGAGCGACGCGCCTCTGGCGAAGGACGATCTCTTCTACATCGAGATGGGCGGCGTCCGGCATCGCTACCATTCGCCGCTGTCGCGCTGCATCTATCTCGGCAAGCCGACCGAGCGCATGGACAAGGTCGCCAAGGTGATCGCCGAGGGCTTGAACTCGGTGCTCGACGTCGTGAAACCGGGCGTTATATGCGAAGACCTGGCCGCGACCTGGACGAAGGTGATTTCCCGCCACGGCATCGAGAAAGATAGCCGCATCGGCTATCCCGTCGGCATCGGCTTTCCGCCAACCTGGGGCGAGCTTACAGCCAGCCTGCGTGCAGGCGATAAAACCGTGATGGAGGAGGGCATGACCTTCCATTGCATCCCGGCGATCTGGCTCGATACGTATGGGCTCGTGATCTCCGAAAGCTTCGCCGTGACGAAAAACGGCGCGGAGTGCTTCGCTGACTATCCGCGCATCCTGTTCGCGAAGGGTTGAGACGATGACCAGAAAGATCATTCAGGGCGCCGAAGTCGTCACCATGGACAAGGCGCTGGGCGATTTCCCGGTGGCCGACATCCTGATCGAGAACGGCGCCATTTCTGCGGTCGGTCCCTCGCTCGACGCGTCGGGCGCGGAGCGGATCGACGGTACCGGCATGATCGCGCTGCCGGGCATCATCGATGCCCACACGTGCCTGTGGCAGACCGTGGCGCGCGGCCATGTTCCCGATCTCTGGTCCGGGACCTACGGCACGGAGCTGCTGCCGTTGCGCAAGCGCTACGCCGCCGAGGACAACTACAATGCGGCTTGGGTCGGCGCCTACGAGATGCTGTCCTATGGCACGACCACCGTGGTCGACTACTGCCACAATGTGCGGGCGCCCGGCTACGCCGAGGCTTCGTTGAAGGCGCTGAAAGAGACCGGCATTCGCCATCTCTACACCTACTCGTTCATGAGCGCCGATCCGGGCGATTTCGCTCAGGCCGACCGATTCGAGGACGGGGCGCGCATCTACGACAAGTTCCACGATCCCAAGAGCCTCACCACCATCGCTTTTGGCGTCGATTCCATCGGCGCACTGGGCGTCAAGAACGGCATCGAGCGGCAGCTCGCCTTCGCGCGTGAACGCGCGGCGCCGAGCTGCATCCATGTCAACGAGACCGGTACGATCGAGAAGCTGCATGCGGCAGGCCTGCTCGGGCCCGACTTCATGGTGATCCACGGCAACCTGATCACCAACGGCGAGCTCGAGCTGATGGCCAAGGTGCATATGCCGATCTGCTTCACGCCCTCGGCCGACGTGCAGGGAACGCCCGCCGACGTGGTGCGCCGCGCCTACGATCGCGGCGTCGAGGTCGTGTTCGGCTGCGACATCCCCTGTTTGGTCGCCTCGGACACGATCGGGCAGCTCCGCATCATGTTCAACGTGCAGGGCTTCATCGACGGCGCGATCGAGCGGAGCTTCGCTGTCGTCACGGGGCGTCGGCCGCCACTCCGGTCGGGCATGCCGCTGATGACGCCGCGCCATCTGTTCGAGACGGCGACCATTGGCGCCGCCCGCGTGCTCGGCATGGACGATCGCATCGGTTCGCTGACACCGGGCAAGCGCGCCGACATCGTGCTGGTCCGCAAGGGACCGTTCGGCGATTCAACCCGCGGCGACCCTTGCGCGCATGTCCTCCTGCAGACGAGTCCCCGCGACATCGACACGGTCATAGTCGACGGCGAGTTGCGCATGAAGACGGGTGTATTGGCCGGCTTCGACGCCGACCGGGCCGCGAGGCTGATCGCCGCCTCGCGCCAGCGTATCCTCGGGAAAGCCTAGCTCAGTCCCAGGCCGCGTCGGCGATGCGACCGTCTTCCGTCAGGACGATGGTCAGGCGATTGGGATCGAGCGTATAGCTCGGGATGCCCTCGGTCGGCTTGATCACGCGCACGTGCCAGATCAGATCCTCTTCCTTCACGATCTGGTCGGCGGGCACGCCCGCAGGTGCCGTGGCGCCCTTGGCGACGAAGTACTTGCCGATGCACTTGGTGCAGTCGTTCTTGAGCTTCCGAACCTCGTGATAGCCCGGGATCTCCTTGAGGTTCAGCGCGTTCGTGGCCGAGCGCACGCGGACCGCCTTGTACGGGTGATCGTGACCGAGCGGCAGCATGGCGTCGATATCCATGAAGGTGCCGAGCGGGGCGGGCGAGGTCGGCGCCGCCGCCTCGAAGAGCAGGTCGAGGACGCCGTCGATCGGCTTGCCCTGGGTGATCGGGATGAGGCGCGGCTGGCTCCAGCCCCCCGAGGTCGTGAGTCCGTGCGCGATGACGATGTCGCGGCCGCCATGGCCGCCGCGCACCACCTCGACGCTGACCACGTAGGCGATCGGCCAAGTCGATGCCGTGGTCGCCTGATCTTCACTTTCCGAAGGAGGTGCGCCAGCTTCGGGCGAGGACTGGCCGCCGCTCGGCGGAGGGCCTCCCGTGGGCGGGCTTTGAGCCACTGCCACGCCGGCGGCGAGGAGGGCGATCAGGGAAACAGTGGTGAAGAGTCTGGTCATGGCAACCTCGCGGACGAAGCGATGGAGGAGGCGATTGGAGGTGGCGGCGGGGCATCCACCGTCCAGCTCTGTTCGAGGCGGTCATAGGCCTCGAGAATGAGATCGGTCGGCACGATCTGGGTGAGCGTGCAGAAGGACGTGCGCGAGCTGGCGAAGGAGCCTGCTTCGAACAGCTTGTTGACCGGCGCACCGCCGCCGCAGACCGAGAAATAGTCGCAGCTCTCGCGGCAGGCTGCGACGCCCGCCTGGATCTCGCGATGCATCGCCGAGCCCAGGCAGCTGGCATGAATCTCGGCGAGCGACTGGGTGTTGATGTTGCCCAGCAGGAAATCGCCATATGCCGCGTTCTTCAGGCCCAGCAACTCGGGCGAAAAGCTCGAGACGTTGCCGTGGCTGTCGACGTTGAGCATGCCGAGCGGCTCGACCTGGATGTTGCGTGTCGTGGCCTCGTTTGGCCGGAAGATACGGCCGATGGCGAGATCGATCTCGCGCACGAAGTTCATGCGGCCGCTCGCGCGAGCGCCGTGCCAGAAGCGGCGGAGGAAAGCGGCATAACGACTTTTCAGATCTTCACCGGCGAAGAGTGTCGAGACGTGGCTGCCTTCGGACTCTTCGACGTTGAAGCAGACTTGCTCGATCCCGGACTCGAGATAGAAGGCCAGGAGACCGTCGGGATCGTCGAGGCTCGGGCCCGAGAGGACCGAGATGACGTGGAACGGCACTTTCTCGGCCTGCAGGGTGCGGATACCCGCCATGGTTCGATCGAACGTCCCCTGTCCGCTGCGCGTGCGGCGGTTGGCGTCATGCAGCTCACGCGGCCCATCCAGGCTCACGCCGACACCGACATGCCAGTCACGGAACAGCGCGCACCATTCGGCGTCGATCAACATGCCGTTGGTCTGGAATGAATGCCTGACGTGGACCGACGGAGGACGCATCGCCTCGATGGCCGCGAAGGCCTCTCGATAGAACGAGGCCGGCACCACGAGCGGCTCGCCGGCATGCCAGATGACGGTGACATTCGGGCCTGCCCAGCCTGATGCGAAAAGCTCGCTGAAGAGCCGTGTCACCGTCGACTGCTCCAACACGTGCTTGTTGTTGCGATCGGGAAGATAACAATAGGCGCAGTTGATGTTGCAGAACGCGGTCGGCTGCAGCACCACGATGTCGATCTGGGGCGCGTCAGGCACGAATCCGACCTGCGTTACCAGTTATGCCAACCGTTGCCCCAGTTGTGCCAACCGCCGTTGCCCCAGCCGCCATTGCCCCAGCCGCCGTTGTGCCAACCGTTGCCCCAGTTGTGCCACCCATTGCCCCACCAGGCCAACCGCTTCTCGGGGTCGACCTTCAGGAACGGCTCGCCGTTCTTTGGCGTTTCGCTCAGCGCACCCGAGACGGAGTCGCGAATGGACTGCAGACGCTGCGCAACCGAAGGCTGACCAGTGTCGACCTTGGCCGATGCCGTGGCGTTGGCATCAGCGGAAGCGAGACTGGCGGAAAGACCAAGGGCGCCGGCTGGCAACAGCGCAGCAAGAGCACTCATGGAGCGACGAGTCTGGCTCATTGCAACAACTCTCCCTGAACGTCGTGCGGTGACGTTAGCAGGTCGCGTGCGTATGACAAGCCATTGCGAGCAAAGCTTTTATGTTGACGTCGAAAACGCGGCCGCTACGCCGCGCTCTTCTTGCGATTGCTTTCGATCGCCTTCCACAGACTGGCTGCAGTGACCGGCATGTCGACATGCTTCACGCCAGTATGGCCATAGATCGCATCGACGATCGCGTTGACCACCGACGGTGGCGCGCCGATGGCGCCGGCCTCGCCCGCGCCCTTCACGCCGAGCGGGTTGGTCTTGCACAGGCTGTTGTGCATATCGAACTTCACATGCGGCACAATGTCCGCCCGCGGCACAGCGTAGTCCATGAACGAGCCGCTCAAGAGCTGGCCCGAATCATGATCATAGACGGCACGTTCGCTCAGGGCCTGGCCTACGCCCTGGCCGACGCCACCATGGATCTGGCCCTGCAGCAGCAACGGGTTCAGAGCGCGGCCGAAATCGTCCATCACCGAATAGTTCAGGATCTCGAGCGTGCCGGTGTCGGGGTCGATTTCGAGTTCGCAGATGTGGCAGCCGTTGGGATAGGTGTCGGCCTCCGGCGTGCGCGTGAAGTCGTCGTCGAGGGCGCCCTTGTTCGCCTTGGCGACGTCGAAGAGGCTGACCTTGCGGTCGGTGCCGACGATCCGGAAGACGCCGTCCACATAGTCGATGTCGGCGGCGCTTGCCTCAAGCAGGTTGGCCGCGAGCGGCTTGCCCTTGGCGATGATCTTGTCGGCGACACCGATCGTGGCCGCACCGTTGATGGCGATGGTGCGGCTGCCGCCGGTGAAACCTTCGGGCACGACGTCGCTGTCACCCTGGACGATGCGGATGCGCTCGATGTCGACGCCGAGCTTCGCCGAGGCGATCTGGCTCAGCGCCGTCTCGTGGCCCTGACCGTTGGTCTGGTTGCCGGTGTAGAGCGTGATCGTGGCGTCGTCGTTGAACTGAGCCTTGATCGTCTCGGGATTGCCGCCGGAGCACTTCTCGACATAGGTCGCCATGCCGATGCCGCGCCACTTGCCCTTGGCGGCCGACTGGGCGCGCCGTGCCGGGAAGCCCTTCCAGTCGGCCTTTTCCATGCCCTTGCGCATCACGGTCTCGAAGTCGCCCGAGTCGTAGGTGTCGCCGAGCGCGGTCTTGTAGGGCAGCTGGGTGGGCTTGATGAAATTGATGGCGCGGATCTCGTCCGGCGTCTTGCCCGTCTCCCGCGCGATGTGATCGACGAAGCGCTCCATCAGATAGGCGGCCTCGGGCCGGCCCGCGCCGCGATAGGCGTCGGTTGGCACGGTGTTGGTCGTTACGCCCTTCACGTTCACGTAGATTGCAGGCGTCGAATAGAGCCCGTTCAGCATCGAGCTGCCGGCGAGTGTCGGGATGAACACGCTGAAATGGTTGAGATAGGCGCCCAGCGCGGCATAGGTCGTGATGCGCTCGCCGATGAAGCGGCAATCCTTGTCCAGCGCCATCTCGGCGATGGAGACATGGTCGCGGCCCTGCACGTCGGCCTGGAAGGCTTCCTGGCGGTCGGGAATCCACTTCACGGCGCGCTTGAGCTCGCGGGAGGCCCAGACGACCATGGGATATTCGGGGTGCACGAAGATCTTCATGCCGAAGCCGCCGCCCACGTCGCCGGTGCGCACGCGCAGCTTCGGTGAGCCGATCTTCAGGATCATGTCGGCCACGACCGGGCGGATCATGTGCACGCCCTGCGAAGAGAGCCAGAGCGTCGAGCGGTCGTCCTTGGCGTCGTATTCGCAGATCGCGCCGCGCGGCTCCATGGAGTTCACGACCAGCCGCTGATTGACCAGTTGCAAGGTCACCACACGATCGGCCTTGGCGAAGGCGGCATCCGTCGCCGCCTGATCACCCATCGCCCAGTCGAACACGATGTTGTTCTTGATGTGGTCATGCACCAGCGGCGCGCCCGGCTGCGCCGACTCGTACGTGCCGACCGTATGCGGGCGTGGAGCGTAGTCGACCTCGATCAGTTCGGCGGCATCCTTGGCCTGTTCGAGCGTCTCGGCCACCACCAACGCCACCGGGTCGCCGACATGGCGCACACGGTCGAGCGCCAGCATCGGCCGCGAGGTGTCGGCGCGCGGAGTGCCGTCGCGGTTTTCCAGGGGCACCAAACAGGGCACGTCGCCGAAGCCCGCCTTCTTCACGTCTTTGCCCGTGAAGACCAGCAGCACGCCCGGAGCCTTCTTGGCGGCTGCCGTATCGATCTTGCGGATATCGGCATGGGCGTGCGGACTGCGCAGCACGTAGAGCCGTGCTGCCGGCTGGCTGAGCTTGGTGTCGTCGGTGTAGCGGCCACCCCCGGTCAGGAGGCGGGGGTCTTCGACCCGGCGGACCGAATCGCCAATGCCAAACTTCGCCATGTGTCCCTCCGATTTCCTAGAGGTTAGCAAGGCCTCTGGCGGAATGTCAGCGCTCGTTTTCCCAATTCGGAATGACGCCAATGCCGTGCTAGGGAACCGGCATGCAGATCGACCAGCATGGCCATGCCTTGAGCGGCGCTTCCCCGGCCGCGCGCGACCACTACGAGCGCACCGTCGGCCTGTTCCGCCTCTACAGCGGTGACCCGCTGGCGGCGGCTGAGGCCGCGATCGCCGACAGTCCGGGCTTTGCCATGGCGCACCTCCTGAAGGCATGGCTGAACCTCCTCGGCACGGAGCCGGTCGGCCTCACGGTCGCGCGAGAGGCGCACCTCGCGGCGCAACCCCATTGCCTCAACGATCGCGAGAAGGGCCATCTCGCGGCGATCGGCCATCTGGTAGACGGACGCTGGCACGAGGCGAGCCGTGCCATCCTGCGGGTCAGCACCGATCACCCGCACGATCTGCTGGCGCTGCAGGTCGGCCACCAGATCGATTTCTTCACCGGCAACGCCCGGATGCTGCGCGACCGCATGGCCCGCGCGCTGGTCGAATGGTCGCCCGAGATGGCGGGTTACCACGCGTTGCTCGGCATGTACGCGTTCGGGTTGGAGGAGACGGCCGACTACGCCCATGCCGAGGCCAACGGTCGCCGCGCCGTCGAGCTCGAGCCGCGCGACGGCTGGGCGCAGCATGCCGTGGCGCATGTGATGGAGATGCAGGGCCGGACGGGCGACGGTATCGCCTGGATGCGCGACAATCCCGAGGCTTGGAGCCGTGACAGCTTCTTCGCCGTGCACAACTGGTGGCACCTCGCGCTGTATCACCTTGACCGGGGCGAGATCGACGAGGTGCTGAGTCTCTTTGACGGTCCGATCTTCGGCACGCGTTCGATGGTGGCGATGGACCTGCTCGATGCATCGGCTCTGCTGTGGCGGCTCCATCTGCGCGGCGTCGAACTCGGTGACCGCTGGAAGAGCGTAGCGGACAACTGGCAGCCCTTCGCTTCGGCGGGCAACTACGCCTTCAACGACGCGCATGCGGTGATGGCGTTCGTCTGCGCCGGACGGCCCGATCGGATCGCCGAAGTGATGGAGGCGCAGGATCGCGCGCTGTCGGCTGCGGGCGACAATGCCGGCTTCACGCGCGACGTCGGCCGTCCGGTCGTGCTGGGATTGAAGGCGTTTGGCGACGGCGACTACGCCGGCTGCATCGCCGCCCTCCAGCCAGTCATTCCAATCGCCAACCGCTTCGGCGGCAGCCATGCGCAACGCGACTTGCTCGACCTGACGCTCGCGGAGGCGGCGCTGCGGTTGCCCGATCCCGCCCTTGCACGGGCAATCAGCGCCGAGCGGCGAGCGATGAAACCCGACAGCCCGCACGCACGCCCGGTCTCTCTTTGACCGCGCGCGCCGTGCCGGCGGAGGCATAGCGCGGCTTAGGCGGATCGACGACGACGCGCGGATTGCGCCTTCTTGATGTTGCGCCGAGCGGCGGCTTGCTGCTTGGGCGTCCGGCGGGTCGTGGTCTTGGCATTCTTGCCGCCCATGCGGCGGCTGCTCTCGCGCCGACCGCGCGCGCCGACATGGCTCTTGCCCTCGCGCTCCTGCTGATAGGTGCGGCCTTCGGCTTCCTTGTGCTTGCTGCGCGAGAGATTGCGCTTGTTCTCGCCGCGGCTCTCGTAGCGCGAGGCGCCGGCTTCCTTGAGTGCGATGGCAATCGCCTGACGGCGGCTCTTCACTTTGCCCGCCTTGCCTCGGCGGCCGCTCTTCAATTCGCCATGGGCGTATTCGTGCATGACACGCCCCACGGTCTTGCGCTGGGACGGCGACTCCTTGGCAGCCATGAATGTCTCCTGTGTGACAGCCCCTTTTTGCGAACGCCTGCCGATCGATTAGGTTGCTGTCATGGACACGCTCGACAGCTTCATCGCCGGTCTCCCGAAAGCCGAGCTGCATATTCATATCGAAGGCAGTCTCGAGCCCGAGCTGATGTTCGCGCTCGCTGGGCGCAATCGCGTGAGCTTGCCGTATGCGAGCGTCGAAGCGGTGCGGGCGGCCTACAGCTTCTCCAACCTGCAGGACTTCCTCGATCTCTATTATCAAGGCATGAGCGTACTCGTGACCGAGCAGGACTACTACGATCTCGCGATGGCCTATCTGCGCCGCGCGGCCGCGCAGAACGTGCGGCATGCCGAGATATTCTTCGATCCGCAGGGCCACACTGAACGCGGCGTGGCTTTCAAGACCGTGATCGACGGCCTGTGGCGTGCATTGAAGGACGCCGAGCATGAGCTTGGCATGACCACGGCCTTGATCCTGTGCTTCCTGCGCCATCTCGATGAGGCGAGCGCCGAACGCACGCTGGACGAGGCGCTCCCGTGGCGCGATCGCATCGTCGGCGTCGGGCTCGATTCGTCGGAGAAGGGCCATCCGCCCGCGAAGTTCGAGCGCGTCTTCGCCCGAGCCCGCTCGCTCGGTCTCAAGGCGGTCGCGCATGCCGGCGAGGAGGGACCGCCCGAGTATGTGCATCAGGCGCTCGATCTCCTGAAGGTCGAGCGCATCGACCACGGCAACCGCGCGCTGGAGGAAGCACCATTGACGGCGCGGCTCGCGCGCGAGCAGATGCCGCTCACCGTCTGTCCACTATCGAACCTTCGGCTGTGCGTCGTACCGGATATGGCCGCCCATCCGCTGAAGCGCATGCTGCAGGCCGGGCTGATGGCGACGGTCAACTCCGACGACCCGGCCTATTTCGGTGGCTATATGAACGAGAATTTCACGGCCGTGCAGCGAGCGTTGGGATTGGGGCGTGAGGAAATCGCGACCTTGGCGGCCAACGGCTTCCGGGCGGCCTTTTGCGACGAACGTCACAAGCAGCGTTATCTGGCCGAGCTGAATGACTACTGCCTATCTCGCCGCTGAGGGCTTCGAGGCACAGTTCCTGGCGGAGGTGAAAGACGTCCGCCCTGTCCACGACCGCCTCTATATAAGTGACACCGCCCAACCGTCGGCCTGGGCGGCCAACGTCTGGCACGACTGCATCGAGCTGCCTGTGGAGTCCGTCGGCAAGGCGGCCCAGTCCTTGCGCGACATCCAGCGCAATTGGGCGATGTACGCGCCAGTCCACCATCGCCGCGCCGCCCTGATCCGGGAGCGCCTGCCGCATGTCTCGGCCAAGCCAATCGTCTTTCCGGCCGCCGCGCCCGTCGCGCCGCTCGGCTCCTGGACCTTGTTGGCGCCGGACCGGATGCTGGCGGCCGCGCATTGCAGTTCGCCCTTTCCCAACGGCGAGGTCGCCTTCATCGAGGACAAGACCGGTCCGCCCAACCGCGCCTATCTCAAGCTGTGGGAGGCGCTGGTGCGCCTGCGCCGCTGGCCGCAGCCCGGCGAGCGTTGCCTCGATTTGGGCGCGTCACCCGGTGGTTGGACCTATGTGTTGGCCAAGCTCGGAGCGCAGGTCGTGGCGGTCGACAAGGCACCGCTCGATCCCAAGGTTGCGGCGCTGCCGGGCGTCGAATGGCGCGGCGAGAGCGCCTTCGGACTGGAGCCCGCGAGCATTGGCCCGGTCGACTGGCTGTTCTCGGATGTCATCAGCTATCCGCCGCGGCTCCTGCGCCTGATCGAACGCTGGCGGGAGTCGGGCCTGGCCAGGAACTTCGTCTGCACCATCAAGTTCCAGGGCGAGACCGATCATGCGACGGCGGCTGCCTTCGCCGCTATTCCCCATGCCGAGGTCGTGCATCTGCATCACAACAAGCACGAGCTCACTTTCATGCTATCGTCATCTCAGGGGACGTGAAGGGAGACGGGAATGCTGAAATCCGCTCGGCTGGCCGCGATCCTGGCGCTGCTCGCCAGCCCGGTATTGGCGCAGTCCAAGACGCTCACGGTCGCGGCCTATGGCGGCGTATGGGATTCGCATCTACGCGAAAAAGTCTTTCCGGCGTTCGAGAAGGCGCACAACGTCAAGATCGACTATGTGGCCGGCAACTCGACGGACACGCTCGCCAAACTGCAGGCCCAGAAGGGCAATCAGGTGATTGACGTCGCCATCATGGACGATGGCGTCATGTACCAGGCGATCCAGCTCGGTTTCTGCGTGCCCATTCAGGGCATGGACAAGAGCGAGCTCTATCCCGCGGCGCTGTTCAAGGACGACAAGGCCGTCGCCGTCGGCCAGACCGGCACCGGCTTCATGATCAACACCAAGGTCTTCAAGGAGAAGGGTTGGGCGACGCCGACTTCCTGGAACGACCTCAAGGATCCGAAGTTCAAGAAGCAGCTCGTCATCCCGCCGATCAACAACACCTACGGCCTCTACACGCTGATGATGTACGCCCGCATGAACGGCGGCGGCGAAAAGGACATCGACCCGGGCTTCAAGGTGATGAAGGAGCAGATCAATCCCAACGTGCTGGCCTATGAGCCTTCGCCGGGCAAGATGACCGAACTCTTCCAGTCGGGGCAGGGCAACATCGCGGTGTGGGGCACCGGCCGCGTGCAGGCCTTCGCCAACACCGGCTTCCCGGTCGACTTCATCTACCCCAAGGAGGGCGCACCGATCCTGCTCGCCTCGGCCTGCGTCGTGGCCAAGGGCTCGGTCAATCCGTTGGCGTACGAGATGATCAAGACGCTGGTCTCCGAGCCGGTCCAGACCGGCATGGCCAAGGAGATGGGTAACGGCCCAGTCAACACAAAGGTCGACGTCAACATGCCGGAACTCAAGATGGCGCCGGTCGGTGAGCGTGCCAAGCTCATCATCTCGCCCGACTGGGACACGATCAACGAGCATCGGGACGAATGGACCAAGCGCTGGAACCGCGAGGTGGAGCGCTGAGCGGCGTGCACCATCCGATTTACCTCTTCCGGCACGGCGAGACTGTCTGGAATGCCGAGAAGCGGGCGCAAGGGCATCTCGATTCGCCGCTGACCGCCACAGGCCGCGAGCAGGCCCGCGCGATGGGGCTGGCGCTCAGGGAGGAGTTGGCGCGGGCGGGCTACCAGCCGCCGACGGTGATCGTGCGCGCAAGTCCACTCGGTCGCGTGCGAGAGACGCTCGCTATTGCTGCTGAAGCAGCCGGCCTTGTCCACGACCACGTCTGTCACGACCATCGCTTGCGTGAGATGAGTTGGGGCGACTGGGACGGCTTGAACGGCTCCGAGATTGAAGTGCGTTTTCCTGGCCAAATGGCGGCGCGCCGCCTCGATCATTGGAACTACTGCCCGCCCGGCGGGGAGAACTACGTCATGGCGTCCGAGCGGGCACAGCTGGCTCTCGACGACATTGTGACGCTGGCAGCCGACAAGCCGGTCGCCGTATTTGCCCATGGTGCGATTGGCCGAGTGCTGCGTGGACTGTTCATCGGAGCGCCAGAAGCGGACATCTTGACCATGGATCAGCCACAGGACGCGTTCTATCGCCTGCACCGCGGCACCGCGGAGCGCATCGGCTAGCCGATGGCGTTCCTCGAACTCGAGACGCTCAGCAAAGCCTTCGGCACGCATCGGGCCGTCGATGGCCTGACGCTCGGCGTGGAGAAGGGCGAGTTCGTGTCGCTGCTCGGCCCTTCGGGCTGCGGCAAGACCACGACGCTGCAGATGATCGCGGGCTTCGTCGAGCCGAGCGGCGGCGCCATCCGGCTCGAAGGCCGCGACCTTCTTGCGGTGAAGCCGGCCAAGCGCGGCCTCGGCATCGTCTTCCAGAGCTACGCGCTCTTTCCGCACATGACGGTGGCTGAGAACGTTTCGTTCGGGCTCGAGATGCAGCGCGTGGCGGCGGCCGAGTGCACCAAACGGGTCGGCGATACCCTCGAGCTGGTTGGTCTCGGCGCTTTCGCCGGCCGATATCCGCGCCAGCTTTCCGGCGGCCAGCAGCAGAGGGTGGCGCTCGCCCGCGCGCTCGTGATCCGGCCGCAGATCTTGCTGCTCGACGAGCCGCTCTCCAATCTCGACGCCAAGCTGCGTGAGGAGATGCAGATCGAGCTGCGCCAGATCCAGCGCACGGTCGGCACGACGACCATCCTGGTGACGCACGATCAAGGCGAGGCGATGGCGCTTTCCGATCGCATCGTTGTCATGAACAACGGTCGCGCCGAGCAGATCGGGCCGCCGCACGAGGCCTACGAACGGCCGGCAACGCCGTTCGTGGCGAGCTTTCTCGGCAAGACCAACCTCGTGAACGGCAAGGCCGTGCGGCCTGAGCGCATCAGCTTCGCCGCCGTGGGCCTCGCGGGCACGGTGCGCACGCGTATCTTCCAGGGCAATCACTGGCTCTATCAGGTCGATACGGCCGACGGTTTGCTGACGGTGATCCGCCAGAACACGGGCGAAGAGATGCCGGAAGAGGGCGCCACCGTGCATCTGTCGTGGCTTGCCCCATGAAGGCAACGCCCTACCTGCTCAGCTTGCCCGCACTGATCCTGTTCGCGGCCATCGTGATCGTGCCGCTCGGCATGACCGTGGCACTCTCTTTCCACGATTGGGGTCAGTACAAGGGCATCGAGCCGGTCTTCATCCTGAAGAACTGGCGCGAGGTCTTCACCGATTCCTATTACGGCGAGATGTTCTGGCGGACTTTCCGCATTGCGCTTGCCGTCACCGTCCTGACCGCGCTCTTCGGCGCGCCTGAGGCCTACATTCTGAACCGCATGAAGAGTCCGTGGCGCGGCTTCTTCCTGCTGGTGATCCTGGGGCCGCTGCTGATCTCCGTCGTGGCGCGCACGCTCGGTTGGGCGTTGTTGTTCGGCGGCCAGGGCGGCCTGGTGAACAAGGCGCTGATGGGAGCGGGCCTGATTGACGCGCCGCTGCCGTTCATGTTCACCGAGACGGGCATGATCGTGGCGCTGACCCACGTGATGATGCCGTACATGGTGTTGGCCGTATGGGCCGCACTGCAACGCCTCGACCCGCAAATCGAGAACGCCGCCGTGGCGTTGGGTGCGGGACCGGTCACGGTGCTGCGTCGCATCGTGTTGCCGCAGGCCCTGCCCGGCATCCTGTCGGGCGGGATCATCGTCTTCACGCTCGCCGCGTCGGCCTTCGCCACGCCCGCGATCATCGGCGGCCGCCGGCTGAAGGTTGCCTCCACATTGGCCTACGACGAATTCCTGAACACGCTGAACTGGCCGTTGGGCGCGGTCGTCGCCGTGCTGCTGCTGGTGGCGCTGGTCGCCATCGTCTTTGGCGCCAACCGCCTGATCGAGCGGCGCTACGCCCAGGTGTTCGGATGAGCCGCAACGGACCGATCGCGCTCCTCTATCACGCGCTGTTCGTGATCTTCATGATCGCGCCGATCGTCGTCGTGGTCTGGGTCGCCTTCACACCGGAGGGTTTCCTTTCGTTCCCGACCACGCATTGGTCGCTGCGCTGGTTCTATGCCATCGCGCGCTACCCCGAGTTCATCGCGGCCTTCTGGCAGAGCCTGGGACTGGGCGCGCTGTCTTCGGCGATAGCGGTGGCGATCTCGGTTCCGGCGGCGCTCGCCATCGCCCGCCATCGCTTTGTCGGCCGCGAAGCCTTCCAGGCGCTCTTCATGTCGCCGCTGATGATTCCCAATGTCGTGCTGGGTATCGCCTTCCTGCGCTTCTTCACGCAGATCGGGCTGGGTGGCACGTTCATCGGCCTGGTGCTGGCCCACATCGTGATCGTGCTGCCCTTTGCACTGCGCCTGACCCTGGCCTCGGCCGTCGGTCTCGACCGTGCGTTGGAGCATGCCGCCGTCTCGCTGGGTGCGTCCGAAGCGACCGTGCTGAAGCGCATCACCCTGCCGCTGGTCTTGCCGGGACTGGTGAGCGGCTGGGCGCTCGCCTTCATCAATTCGTTTGACGAGGTTACGATGACGGTGTTCATCGCTGGCCCGAATACCGCAACGCTTCCCGTGCGCATGTTTCTTTACATCCAGGACAATATCGATCCGCTGGTTACCTCGGTCTCGGCCTGCGTGATCGCCGTCACCGTGCTGGCGCTGGTGGCGCTCGATCGCGCCTATGGGCTCGAGCGCCTGCTGGTGGGGCGAGGCCGCGATGGTCGCTGAGGCTTATGACGTCGCCGTTGTCGGCGGCGGCCTGGTCGGCGTCGCCACGGCCTGGGGCCTGGCGCGCGAGGGCTGCCGCGTCGCGGTGCTCGACGAGGGCGACCGCGCGGTGCGGGCGAGCCGCGGCAACTTCGCGCTGGTCTGGGTGCAGAGCAAAGGGCTGGGTCTCGCGGCCTACGCCGGCTGGACGATCCGCTCGTCCAATGCGTGGGCGGGCTTTTCCGACCTGCTCAAGCAGGAGACCGGCTTAGACGTCAGCTTCCAGCGCCCGGGCGGCTTCCATCTCTGTCTGTCGGAGAAGGAACTCGAGGCGCGCGCCAACACTTTGAAGCGCCTGCACAACCAGCCGGGAATCGTCGAGTACAAGACCGAGATCCTCGACCATTCCCAGGTTGCCAAGATGCTGCCCGACATCGGGCCCGAGGTCGTAGGCGCGAGTTACTGCCCGCTCGACGGTCACGTGAATTCGCTGCGCCTGCTGCGCACGCTTCACACGGCGATCAATGCACGCGGCGTCAAATACCTGCCGAGCCACAGGGTCGACGCCATCACGCGCGAGGGCGGCGAGTTCCGGCTCGTCACCAGCCAGGGCGAAGTGCGCGCGGGCAAGGTCGCGCTCGCTGCCGGCAACGCCAACATGAAGCTCGCTCCCATGGTCGGGCTCGAGGCGCCGATGAAGCCCGAGCGCGGGCAGATCGTGGTGACGGAACGGCTGCGGCCGTTCTTGCCCTATCCCGTCGTGACCTTGCGTCAGACCGACGAGGGCACGGTGATGATGGGCGATTCCAAGGAGGAGAGCGTCGATTCGCGTGGCCTCACGCTCGGTGTCAGCGCCACCGAGGCCGAACGCGCGGTGCGGCAGTTTCCGCTGCTCGCCAACGTCAATGTGGTGCGCACCTGGAGCGCAATCCGCGTCATGACCAAGGATGGGTTTCCGATCTACGATGAGTCGGAGACCCACCCGGGCGCTTTCGTGCTCTGCTGCCATTCCGGCGTGACGCTCTGCGCCAACCATGCCCTCACCGTGGCGCCGATGATCGCCCGCGGTGCACTCGACAAGTCGCTGGTCGCTCCCTTCAGCGCGCGGAGGTTTCATGTTCAAGAGGCTGGATGACGCCGGCACGACGATGACGCTCACCGTCGACGGCACGCCGATCCGCGCCCGCAGCGGCGACACCGTCGCGGTGGCGATGCTGGCCGCCGGCATCGATCATTGCCGTACGACGCCGGTGAATGACGTTCCGCGCGCGCCTTATTGCCTGATGGGCGTCTGCTTCGACTGCCTGGTGACGATCGACGGCGTCGGCAGTCGGCAAGGCTGTCTGGTGCCGGTGCGGGAAGGCATGAAGGTCGAGACGCAGCTCGGCAAGCGGGAGGCCGGAAGATGACGGAGGCCTCCGAACTCGCCGCGTCCTACGAGCTGGTCGTGATCGGCGGCGGTCCAGCCGGGCTCGCCGCGGCCACCCTGGCTGCCCAGGCGGGTGTGCAGACGGTGCTGTTCGACGAAAATCCCGGCATTGGCGGCCAGATCTATCGCGGCATCACGTCAACGCCAGTCCGCGACCGTGCCGTGCTGGGCGACGACTACTGGGCGGGCGGGGCACTCGCAGACGAGGCCAGGACGAGCGGCGCCTTGATCGTCAACGGCGCCACGGTCTGGACTCTCGATCCCACGCTCACCGTCGGTGTCTCGATCGCCGGCAAGGCGCGGCTGATTCAGGCCAAGCGCGTGATCGTGGCGACCGGCTCACTTGAGCGGCCGTTTCCCATTCCCGGCTGGACCTTGCCCGGCGTGATGACCGCAGGCGCGGCGCAGACCGCGCTCAAGGCGCAGGGTCTGGTGCCGGCGGGCCGCACGGTCATGGCGGGCAGCGGACCTTTGCTCTGGCTGTTGGCGGCGCAGTTGATCCGGGCTGGCGCGAAGATCGAGGCGCTTCTCGACACGACGCCGCGCCTCAACTGGCTGCGCGCGCTGCCCTTCACGCCGGACTTCATGATCTCGCCGCTCTGGTCCAAGGGGCTGAAGCTTCTGCGCGAGGTGAAGGCGAAGATGCTGGTGATTCCGGTCGGCAGCGTCGAAGCCGTCGGTTCCGACAAGCTGAGCGAGGTCGTCTTCGACGGCCGGCGTGTGCCGGCCGACCTGCTGCTGCTGCACCAAGGCGTGGTACCCAACGTCAATCTCGCCATCGCGGCCGGAGCAGAGCATCGCTGGAACAGCCGCCAACTCTGCTTCGAGCCGGTGCTCGACCGCGACTTCAACAGCTCGGTGCCCGGCATCGCCGTGGCCGGTGATGGCGCGGGCATCGCCGGAGGCCCCGCCGCAGCCGAGCGTGGGCGCATTGCCGCCATCGCCGCCGTGCGCGCGCTCAAGCCTTCGGCCTCGGTGCCCGATCCGCAGACAGCGCGGAATGCCTTGCAGCGCGAGGAGAGCGGGCGCGCCTTCCTCGATGTCGCCTATCGTCCGGCCGATGCCTTCCGCCGTCCGACGGGTGAGACGATCGCCTGCCGCTGCGAGGAGGTGACGGCCAAGCAGGTGCGCGACAATGCCGATCTCGGCTGCGAGGGGCCCAATCAGATGAAGGCATTCCTGCGCTGCGGCATGGGACCGTGCCAGGGCCGGCTGTGCGGCCTCACCATCACCGAGCTGATTGCCGACCAGCGGCACACGACGCCGGCCGAGGTGGGCTACTACCGTCTGCGGCCGCCGGTGAAGCCGATCACGCTTGCCGAACTCGCCTCGCTGCCGATCAGCGAGGCCGAGCGCAAGGCGGTGGAGCGCTAGCCGTGCGCACCGCCGACGTCGTCGTCATCGGCGGTGGCATTCATGGCTGCTCGACGGCGTTGCATCTGGCGTTACGCGGGCTGAAACCGATCCTGGTCGAGAAGGACTATGCCGGCCGCCACGCGTCCGGGGTCAATGCCGGCGGTGTCCGTCAGCTCGCGCGGCATCTCGCCGAAATCCCGCTGTCGATCTCCTCGATGGAGATCTGGGAGCACATCCAGGAACTGGTCGGCGACGATTGCGGCTTCACCAGCCACGGCACCGTGCTGGTCGCCGAAAGCGAGGCCGAGCTTGCGAGCTTCAAGGCGCGTGTCGACGATCTCCGCCTTCGGGGCTTCACGCACGAGGAGCTGATCGATCGGGCCGAGCTGAAACGGCTGGTGCCGGCGGTGTCCGACCATTGCCCGGGTGGCGTGGTCTCGCGCCGTGATGGCGCCGCCGATCCGTTCCGTGCCACGCAGGCCTTCCGCCGTCGCGCGGTCGAGAAGGGCGCCGAGGTGATCGAGGGCGTCATGGTCACCGGTCTCAAGCGCCTGGGCGAGATCTGGCGGGTCGAGACCAGCGATGGGCCGATCGAGGCGCCGAAGGTCGTCAATGCCGCCGGCGCCTGGGCCGATCGGATCGCCGCCTTGCTCGGCGAGCCGGTGCCACTGCACGTCATCGCGCCCATGCTGATGGTGACGAGCCGCCTGCCCGCGTTCATCCAGCCGGTCGTGATCCTGCGCGGTCGCAAGCTCTCCTTCAAACAGCTCGAGAACGGCACAGTGGTGATCGGCGGCGGCCATCTCGCCACGCCCTATCGCGACCGCAATGCCACGGTGCTCGACTGGACCAAGCTCGCCGCGTCAGCCGAGACGGTGTGGGAGCTTTTCCCAGCCATGCGCGCGGCCACGATCGTGCGGGCCTGGGCCGGCATCGAGGCGCGCATGCCCGACGACATTCCCGTCATCGGGCGGAGCGGCACGTCGGAAGGCGTCTATCACCAGTTCGGCTTTTCCGCGCACGGCTTCCAGCTCGGACCGGGCACGGGCGCGATGATGGCGGAGCTGGTGGCGACGGGCTCGACCAACGTGCCGATCGACGGGCTGGAGATCGATCGCTTCAGGACGAAGATCTGACAGGCCGCCAGTCGTAGCCTAGCCGCGGGAAGTGCACGGTGACTTCGCCGAGCAATTGATCGGTGCGGAGCAGGGCGATTTCGTGCGGATCGACGAACGACACCTCACCCTCGATCCAGTCCCTGGCATTGTCCGACGCGCGTACGCGGGCGCGCTCGCCGGGCCGGGGATCGCCTTCCTGCGGTTCGGACGCGTCCGGTGTCGCCGGAGTCGCGGCCTTCGCCTCTGCGAGCGGGATGTCGGCGGTGATGTCAGTGCGTTTGCCATGGCCGATCGTGGCCATACGATCGCGCCAGGCGATCAGCTCCGGATAGGGATCGAGCTCGGCCGAGCAGTCGATCTTGCGGCCATGCATGAACCAGACGACGTGATAGGCCGCGAAGTCGGCGATGCAGGGCTCGGTGCCCAGCAGATAGGGCCGCCCGTCCGCCAACATGTCGGCCAGCCACTTCAGCTGCGGGCGAACGAGCTGGCGATTGCGCACGGCCGCCGCGCGCACGGCCTCGATCGAGGGCACCGGCAGGCCATGCAGACGGGCGCGATCCTCGTGCAGGCCCTCGGGCATATGGTCGGCGTTCACGCCCGAAATGAAAAGCGCCATCGGCCGCATGAGCTGGTGTTCGGCCCACCAGGCGATCGCCTCGGCGGCACCGGCGCTTTCCTTCGGGAAAAACGTGGGCGAGGGCACGCGGCGCTCCAGCTCGCGGGCGATCAGGCGCGTGTCGCACCAGACATCGGCGCCGTCCTGCAGCACGGGTGTACGGCGATAGCCGCCGGTCAACGGCGTCAGGTTGGGCTTGGGCGCGATCGGCGGGATCTCGGAGCCCCGCCACGCGAGGCCCTTGAACCCCAGCATCAGCCGCGCCTTCTCGGCGAAGTTCGAAAAGTCGTAGTGATGGAGGATGAGGCCGCTCATGTATCCATCACGTAGTACACCTTTTCCACGCGCTGGATGCCCAGCCGGTCGTAGAAGGCCTGGGCGCGCGTGTTCTCCGCACCGGTGGTCCACAGCACGCGTGAGCAGCCGCGCTTCTGCGCTTCCGCGCGAATGCCGTCGATCAGCCTTTCGCCGACGCCCTCGGATCGCGCATGGGATGCGACGTAGAGTTCCTTCAGATAGAGGCCGTGGCTGAGGCTGGGCGCGGGGAAGAAGGGGTTGAGAATGGCGAACCCCAGAAGCCGCCCTTCCAGTTCCGCCACCAGGCAGAACGTCCCGCCATGCGGCGGGCTCACGAGAAAAGCCGCGCCCGGCGTGCCGGCGCCATGGGTCACCGGGTTGCCGTAGTGGCGCTCATGCTCCTCCAGCAGGTGGGCGAGCGCGGTTTCGTCGCCCTTTCGCGCGTGTCTGATTTGCATGGCGGCTCCTCTAACACCGCTGGTAGCGCGCGGCAAAGCGCGGCAAAATCGCCGTAACGGGAGTGAAAGACATGAAGGGCGTCGTCAACATCGAGGATCTCCGCAAGCTCGCCAAGAAGCGGCTACCCAAGATCGCTTACGACTTCATCGAAGGCGGCACTGACGACGAGGTCGGCCTGCAGACCAACGAGCAGGCGTTCCGGCAGGCGCGTATCGTGCCGCGCTACCTGGTCGACGTCTCGATCCGCGATCAGTCGACGACACTCTTCGGCCGGACCTACTCGAGCCCGATCGGCATCGCTCCCACCGGTCTCGCCGGTCTCTTCCGCCGTGGCGCCGACCTGATGCTGGCCGAGGCCGCGCGCGACGCCAACGTGCCCTTCATCATGTCGGGGTCCAGCACCGGCTCGATCGAGGACCTCGGCAAGCTTGCGCCGGATCATGGCTGGTATCAGCTCTATTCCTCCAAGGACGAGGCGATCTCCGAGGACCTGATCAAGCGCACGGCCGATGCCGGCCTCAAGACCCTGGTCTTCACCGTCGACGTGCCGGAAGGCTCCAACCGCGAGCGCAACATCAGGAACGGCTGGGGCCGGCCGCTGAAGCTCAGCCTGTCCAGCAAGCTCGAGGCTCTGGAGCATCCTGGCTGGATGATGGAATGGCTGCGCCACGGCACGCCCTATTTCAGCAACTGGGCGAAGTATGCCGGACCCGGCGCCTCGGCCGACAAGGTCGCCGATCTCGTCGCCTATCAGAACCGGGCACCGATGACCTGGAAGCACGTCGAGCGCTTCCGCTCGATCTTCAAGGGCAACTTTGTCATCAAGGGCATCATGCATCCCGACGATGCGATCCGCGCCCATTCGCTGGGCGTCGACGGTATCATGGTCTCCAACCATGGCGCGCGGCAGCTCGACAACGCACCGTCGCCGCTGCACGTCCTGCCGGCGATCCGCGACGCCGTCGGCGACAAGATGACGGTGATGTTCGACGGCGGCATCCGCCGCGGCCTCGACGCGCTCATCGCCCTCTGCATGGGCGCGAAGTTCTGCTTCGTCGGCCGGCCGACCCTCTACGGCGTCACCGCGGGCGGCATTCCCGGCGCCAAGACCGCGCTCAATATCTTTCGCCGTGAAGTCGACATCAGCATGGCCCAGATGGGAGCGACCAAGATTTCCGACCTCGGCCCGCACTACCTGATGTGGAAGGATGAGGAGGATCTGCGCCGCAACCAGCGCTGATTGGCGCCTTTCTTGCTCGTCGGAAAAGATGAGAGAGCGTTCGACATGAGAAAGCCGGTGGTGGGCGTGATCGGGAACGCCACGGTCATCAACGACCGCCACAACGTCCAGATCGTGGGCCAGCGCAACATGCGGGCGGTCGCGGAAGTGGCGAACGCACTGCCGCTGATGTTCGCCGGCGCGCCCGATATCACCGACATCGAGGCGTTACTGGAGACGGTCGACGGCGTCCTGCTCACCGGTGCACGCGCCAACGTCCATCCGACGCTTTTCGGCGTCGAGCCCAACCCCAAGCACGAGCCGTATGACGAGGCCCGGGACGCGGTCGCGCTGAAATTGATCACGGCCTGCGTCGATCGCGGCATCCCGCTGTTCGGTGTCTGCCGCGGGCTTCAGGAAATGAACGTCGCCTTCGGCGGCACGCTCCATCCCGAGATCCGGGAGCTGCCCGGCCGCATGAACCATCGCATGCCGCGGCTCGCCAACGGCGAGATCCATCCCGACCCCGAGGTTGTGTTCGCCGACCGCCACGACGTCGCGCTGACGCCGAAGGGCAAGTTCGCGACCTTGCTGGGCTGCGACAAGATCCGCGTGAACTCGCTGCACGGGCAGGGCATCGAGGCACCGGGCAAGCGCGTCGTCGTCGAGGGCATCGCGGAGGACGGCACCATCGAGGCGATCAGCATCGCCGATGCGCCCGGCTTCGCCCTGGGCGTGCAATGGCACGCCGAATACGATCCGCAGACCAACCCGATCAACCGCACGCTGTTCAAGGCGTTCGGGGCGGCGATCCGCGGAGAGCGGCGCTGACCGCTATTTCTTCGTGATGTTCCAGAAGACGGACGCGGGAGCGGCGACCATGCCTTCGATTCCAAGGCGCAGGGCCGACGGCTGATAGAGCTGGCCGAGCGGCACGAAGGTCGGCGCCTCGACCCAGTGCTTCTGAAGCGCAATCGCGATCTCTTTCTGTTTTGCGGGATCCGTTTCGCTCGCGAAGGCACGGCGCAAGCGTTCGATCTCGGCATCGCAAGGCCAGCCATAGGTCGCCTTCTCACAGGCGGCGTTGAACAAGTTGGCGCTCACCGGATTGAGGATGTCCGAGGCACCTGAATAGGTGAAGAGGGCGCTCCAGCCGCCCTTGTCGGAGGCATCCTTCCGGGTGCGGCGTGTGACCACCGTCTGCCAGTCCATTGCCTGGAGATCGACCTTGAAGCCGGCCGCCTCGAGCTGCGCCTTGGCGACGGCACCGAGATTGGCCATCGCCGGAACGTCGACCGCCTGCAACAGCACGACCGGCGCGCCGTCATAGCCTGCCGCCTTGAGTAGCGCCCTGGCGCCCGCCGAATCCTGATTGAGCACATTTCCCAGCCCCTCGTCGGAGCCAAGCGGCGTGCCGCAGACGAAGGGTTGCTTGCAAACCTTGTAGTATCTGGGATCGCCGACCGCGGCTTTCAGGAACTCCTCCTGGCCGAATGCCACCATCGCGGCGTGGCGGATTCTCGGGTCGTCGAACGGCTTGGTCAGCGTGTTGAAGCGGAACTCGTATTGGCTGCCGACCGGGTTGCTGTCGAACAGCCTGACATTCTTGTCACCGGCCAGTAGGGGAAGGAGATCGGGCGGCGGCGCCTGGATGACGTCGATCTCGCCCGACTGCAGCGCGCTGACCTGGGTTTGTGCGTCGGGAATCCAGATCCATTCGACCCGGTCGACCAGTGCGCGTTTGCCGCCCGCCATGCCCGACGGCTTCTCCTCGCGCGGCCGACTGACGGCGTTCTTCGTGAACACCACTTTCTCGCCCGGCTTCCATTCGTCGGCCTTGAAGACGTAGGGACCGGAGCCGATCACATCCTCGACCTTGATCTGGGTCGTGGGCGGTGTTTCGGCAGTCTTTTTCGGCATCATGAAGGGCGGGCTCGAGGACACCTTGCCGAGCGATTCGAGCACCAGCCCGTACGGCTCCTTCATTTTCATGCGGAAGGTGTGGGCGTCGACCGATTCCAGCGACTCGACCGCTGCCATCATGCGCTGGCCCATTGAATCGCGCGCGGCCCAGCGTTTGATGGAGGCGATACAGTCTTCGGGGGTGACTGGCTGGCCGTCGCTCCATTTGTTGTCGCGCAGCGTGAAGGTCCACAGGAGCTTGTCCGGCGAGACGCTCCAGCTTTCGACCATCTCGGGCTTCACCTCGAACTTGTCGTCCAGGGCGAACAGCACATCCCACACCATGTAACCGAAGTCGCGCTGGATGTAGGCAGTGCTCCAGATCGGATCGAGGATCTTGACGTCCGACCCCATCGCGACCTTGAGGGTCTGTGCGCCCGCCGCCAGAGGCCAGAGCCAGGCGGCGAGCAGCAGGGCCCAACTGGTCTTGCGGACATCAAGCATGGACGGTTTCCTGGGCGCGCGCCGCGCGATGTTGCGAGAGGTGACGGGCCAGGAACGGTTTGGAGCGCTCGATGATCGGCCACGGGTGATGTCCGACGCCCGGCACGATTTCATGCGCCACGTCGACGCCGTTCGCGGCAAGGGACCGGCAGAGTGCCGCGAGGCGATCCGGCCGTGACGCACCGGCATCGTTGGCGCCCGCCATCCAGTAGCGGCCGCCCTCGCGATGAGTAATCTCCGCCGTGTCGAGGTCCGCGCCGCCGACAAGCGCCTGGACGGGCACGCGTCGCAGGGCCGCGAGATCGAGCGGTCGATCGAAGCGCGCCTGGACATCACGCACACCGACCCACCAGTCGCGTTGCTCGTCGAGCAGGGTCACCGAGCCGGGTGCGGCGATCGAGGCTGCCCAGAGGGATTGCGGTTGCAGCAGCAGGAAGCGATTGACGAATTGCGCGCCACCGGAAAAGCCGAACAGGCCGAAGCGGTCACCCGCGATCTCCCACCGCTTCGACACGTCAGCCACCATGTCGAGCAGGAGCTCGTCGTAGCGCAGGTCGGGCTCGGTGAGATACTTGTAGCCGTCCGGATTGTCGTCGCCCTTCACTCCGACCGGGAAGAGTGGGCAGAGCACGATCGTATTGTGCGCCTCGCCGAAATCCTGGAAGCGGTCGCGGAACTCCATGAAGGTGCGCGGGCTGCCATGGACCACGACCAGTAGTTCGGAGGTCGTGGGAGCGGTGCGATAGCCGGGCGGGACGTAGAGGCAGTAGGAAAAACGCGGATCGCTCTTCAGCGCATAGACTGCAGTGCAGCCGATATCGTAGGGGCCGAGCTTCATGTCAGCCTAACGATAGGGTTCGCTCCGGCAAGGTCAACGGCGGCGAGCCCTTGGGCCGCGCCGCCGCTTCCCGTGTGAAATCTCAGTTCACGACCTCGAACAGGCCGGCCGCGCCCATGCCGCCGCCGATGCACATGGTGACGACGACGTTCTTGGCCTTGCGACGGCGGCCCTCGATCAGGGCGTGGCCGGTGCAGCGCGCGCCGGTCATGCCGAAGGGATGGCCGATCGAGATCGAGCCGCCGTTGACGTTCAGCTTCTCGTTGGGAATGCCAAGCTTGTCGCGGCAGTAGATCACCTGCACGGCGAAGGCCTCGTTCAACTCCCAGAGGTCGATATCGTCCATCTTCAGGCCGAAGCGCTTCAGCAGCTTGGGAATCGCGTAGACCGGGCCGATGCCCATCTCGTCGGGCTCGCAGCCGGCCACGACCAGGCCCTTGTAGATGCCGAGCGGCTTCAGGCCGCGCTTGGCGGCTTCGGCATCGCTCATGATGACCGCGGCCGACGCGCCGTCGGAGAGCTGGCTCGCATTGCCGGCGGTGATCCACTTGTCGGGACCGGCGACGGGCTGGAGCTTGGCCAGGCCCTCGAGGTTGGTGTCCGGACGGTTGCCCTCGTCCTTGGCGAGCTTGACCGTCTTCCTGGTCACTTCCTGGGTGTTCTTGTCGGTGACCAGCATCGTGGTCTCCATCGGCACGATCTCATCGTCGAACTTGCCGGCCTGCTGGCCCGCCGCCGTGCGCATCTGGCTCTGCAGCGAGTATTCGTCCTGCGCCTCGCGGCTGATCTTGTAGCGCGCGGCCACCGTGTCGGCGGTCGTGATCATGGCGTGATAGATGCCGGGGACATGCTCCTGCACCCAGGGATTCACGAGGCGGTTCTTGTTGCCGCCCGGCGGGCCCTGGACCAGCGAGACCGATTCGAGGCCGCCGGCGATCATCACCGGCACCTTGTCGACCAGCACGCGCTGCGCGGCCATCGAGATGGTCTGCAGGCCCGAGGAGCAGAAGCGGTTCACGGTCACGCCCGAGACGCTGACAGGCGCGCCCGCACGGATCGCCGAGACGCGCGCGACATTGGAGCCCGTCGTGCCTTCCGGCGCCGCGCAGCCCAGGATCACGTCCTCGACTTCGCCCAGGTCGACCTTGGCGCGCTCGGCGGCGTGCTTGATGACATGCGCGCCCATGTCGGCGCCGTGCGTGTCGTTGAAGATGCCGCGGAACGCCTTGCCGATCGGCGTACGGGCGGTGGAGACGATAACTGCATCGGCCATGGGTGGTTTCCTTCCCGGATATGATCAAACGCTAGAGAACTTCTTGCCGTCCTGCACCAGTTTCTTGAGCAGCGGGGCGGGCTCCCAGAACGGGTCGCCGGAGGCGTCGCGGTACTTGAGCAGGGCGTCGTGGATGGTCTTGAGGCCGACCACATTGTCCGCCCACCACATCGGGCCGCCGCGATAGACCGGCCAGCCGTAGCCGTTGACCCAGATCACGTCGATGTCGAGCGAGCGCTGCGCCATCTTCTCTTCCAGGATCTTGGCGCCTTCGTTGACCATCGGATAGAGCGTGCGCTCCAGGATCTCCTGGTCGGAGATGGCGCGGCGGGTGATGCCGAGCTTCTTCGAGGTTTCCTGGATGATCTTCTCGACCTCGGGATCGGGGATCGGCGTGCGGTCGGGCAGGTTGTACTTGTAGTAGCCCGAGCCGGTCTTCTGGCCGAACCGGCCGAGCTCGCAGATCGCGTCGGCGACATA
>Ga0153954_1000385_pt1 | contig 36554 bp, 23 predicted proteins | sample TSFL038MetaG_FD_102277 | JGI IMG/M metagenome (GOLD analysis project Ga0153954, IMG submission 102277) | Attine ant fungus gardens microbial communities from Florida, USA - TSFL038 MetaG | ecosystem: Host-associated > Fungi > Mycelium > Unclassified | place: USA: Florida, Wekiwa Springs State...
GGAATCCTGAAGGACAGAAAGAAAATATCCTGATTAGACTAATTCAGAATATTTCCGTTCCGTCTCCCAATTGCGAACCACGCCACTATCCCGAGGATGATTTGCATCTTCAGATGCAATCGACTTTGACATCTCAAAAAACAAATATTAATTAATCTTCATATCGTTATCGCGAATAAAGCGCAAGCAAAAACCCCGCGGATCGACGGCCAAGGTCGATCCCAGAGCCATCAACAACTTCATAACCGGGGCCAACGGCCCCCTTTCGGCGGGTCATGGGTGCGAAACTGCGGAAATTCATGTCCTCGATGATCCGGCGGCGCAGCGGAGTCATGACGTGCTCCCGTGTGGAGGTAGAATGGGGGGGGCGTCCATCATGACTGGGATGCATTCCGACCGGAGCATCGTACACGAGATCGCTTTTATGGAATCCGAGCGCTGCCCGAAGTGCGATTCACCGACCGTCATCGCCGGCCATGTCACGGGATCGCGATCCGTGCCGGCCCACGTCTTCGTCCCGAGCGATGTCCGCCTCCTCCGTTTGAGGCAGGGTGTTGCTGTGGACGGGGCCACCTTCCACTGTTGTGCCTCGTGCGGCCACCTTTGGGCGGGATTGAAACCCGAGGACCTCCGGACCTTCATCGAGGCGTACGGGGATGAGCTGGCAAAGCAGGACATAAGGCCGACCGATGCCGGAGCGGATGACGGCTTGCCGGACCTGCCCGAGGCGCTCGGGGCGAGCCGAGGGGTCGAGGAGATTGACGCTCTGATCCGGGCCGAGAGGCGCCAGGAAGCGACGCGGCGCTACCGTGATCTAACGGGAGGGACCTGGGACCAGGCGGTCGACGCCATCCGGGGCTGGCGTGACCTTACTCGTGACCGGAAGCTAGCCCTCTTGGGATGGCGACCGAAGCGCGTATCTCAAGATGGGCGAGCGAAACCGTTCGACGACCCTCCGCTCGACGAATAAGGGCTCGATGCATTGGCTCGAGGTGGATGCCGTCTTGGCGATGGCGACGGCCAACTCGCTTGACTTACAACCCGCGGGAGCATCGTACCGTCGGAATACTCGGCAAACGTCAGACGGACATGGCCACTCCCACGCTCGGCAACTCCGCAGACCTGCGGCCGGGCGTGATCCCAACTGCCATGGCCGGGAATTGGGTTGCCCCGCCCACGTGGCTGATCGTCAGGGTCCGTGTGCGGCACGCCCTTTCCCCCGCGCTCTGGCAGGCTTCAGCACCTCGTCATCCCGCGGCATTCGGTCCCCGTTGCCGTAGGCCAAGTCCTGGAGTCGGTGCCTCAGCTTGAGCAGATCCGAACGGTTACTGTCGTGGTGATTGACACGTCCATGAGTCCCTCTCCTCTGAATGAGGGCTCAGACGTCCTCGACGTATCCACCAGATGGGACGGGCCTGTAGACCGCCCAGCCACAACTTACCCGACATGAGCCAATTATCTTTGCGGTGTGAGAAAAGGGGACGTTCTGAATAAGACCTATTCAGAACGTCCCCTTTTCTCACATGATGAGTCCTCTGACGTCGTCCGCCTGGATCGAAAATGGGCAAGCCGGCCTCCGTCGCCACGTAAATCACATCGTTCTCGGACTCGGCCAGGTCATGGCCGTTCGCGACGTGCTCGTCCACGTTGAGCCGACCCCCGTCCTTCCGCCTTGCTGAGTTGAGCGGTCATCACCCCAGCAACTGACCGCGATTCTCAAGGGCCCCACTTCCTGACAGGGGCGGCCCGCATGGGTTGCGGGTCGCCCTTTCGATTCTACTCTACCCGGTGGCGTCGATCCGGAACGCCCCTATCTTCCCTTGCTCCCCTTGCTCCGGATCGTCCAGATGGTGACCGAGTTGGTGACGTCGTTGACGGCGGCGAAGAATCGCCCGTCGGGGGATGTGGTGACCCCGAACGCGCCGCCTTGCATGTCGCTGATCGAGAACTGGCCGATGAAGCGGCCACGCGGAGTGAACTCCACGAGTTCGCTCGGGAACGCCGGATCGCCGTTGACGGCGTCGCCGTTGGCGACGATCAAGTTCCCATCCGAGGTTCTGGTCATCCCAAGCGGCCCGCGAAGGACGGCGTCGTCTTGAAAGATGATCTGCCCGGTCCCCCGATCGGACCGAGTACGGGCGGCGTTGTGGACCGCGAAGATGGCATTGTCGGCCGTCGAGGCGACGTAAAGGGTGTCGGTCGCGCGGTCGTAGACCAGGCCGGTCGGGCCGAGTTCGAAGGCCATCGGATCACCGCGATGCATGTATCCCGAGGCGATCTGGGTCATAGAGTCCACCTTGACCCCGCCTGTCGCCGGGAGCCGGAGGTCGATCCGGGTCACGGTCCCACTGAGCACGTTCGAGACGAACACCACGGCGCGGTTGCCCTCGTCGTCGATGGCCAGATCCCAGGGGCCGTTGAGTAGAGTGGAGTTGGTCAAGTTCATGACCTGGTTGCCGTTCTTGTCGATGATCATCAACGAGCCCTGCTGGACCGTGGCCGACGTGCCGTCGGTGCTAGGGACATTGCCGACCAACACGAAGCCGCGCTTCAAAACCCCTAGCGCGGTCGTCAGGCCGGACCCCGGCGGGGCATTGAAGAAAACCGAGGTCTGGTTGTCCGGCGTGACCCGCACGATCGTCGTTCCGGTCCCCTGGAGATTGGAGCTGTTGTTGAAGTTCGAGACCAGCAAATCGCCGGGCTGGAGCACGCCCCCTCGGGCGAATCCGTTGGGTATGAACGTGACTCCGTAGGGATTCTGATCACCGTTGGCTGGGACCGTCAACGCCGTGCGGCTCGGCGCGGTGGCCAGTTGATCGATGACCGGGACCTGGCGATGCTGCGCCGATCCTACGGCGGCGAACTCCGCATGGATCGGATGCATGGCGCTCAAGACTTCTCGGGCTTCAAGACCCTCCAGGGACGGGCGAACGGCGTGTGATCGAGACGGTCGTGGATGATGAAACATCACTGATCCTCCATATTGACAAGGATCGATCAGGCGCTTCCGTCACCTTCCGATGTTCACCCCTCCCCGTTCACAATTCAAGCCACAAATTTAAATTTTATTAATGCGGCAATCGCTGATATGAATCCATCATGGAGCTGCCAGGAGCGATCTCGGCTCTCAGCTCGACTTTTGCCGTTTTTCAGACCGCCTATCTCGTTTTGCAGCCCAAAACCTGAGGTTCTCGAAGATTCCGAACGAATCGTTGTGCCCAGGGGTGTGCGAAAACTACCCCCTAGGTGTCTAAAATCCCTTGTTTTACAGCGGTTTTCGCTCGGATGGCACGCGCCGAGGCAAGAGAGTGACCCCATGGCAAGATCGACATAAAGAGGCATATTGGGTGGTCCTGATAGCTTGCTCACCCGTGGCACAAGCCTGGGCCCACGGGTGGGCAAACCACCAGGACCACCCAACCGGCTTATCTACATCGCCTGAAACTTCGTACACAACGCGCTTGTAAACCGCGATAAAGAATTTCCGAAGGTCCCAAAACGGCAAAAGTCGAGATAAGAGCCTGTCCCATAGTGGCGTGATGCCGCTCGACGGTAGTGGAATGCCGGATCCCGATCCGAGGGACAGAGGTGATGAAGCATCAGAGGTCTCGTTGTCATTCCTGAGGAGGCGCGATCGTGCCGCGCCTCCCTTTGATCGCTCACGACCGATATCATCGAGCTGCCGATCGGCGTCTCAGCCTATGCGGGTGAGGATCCCTTTGCAATTGGATGAGGGCCGTCAAGAAGTTCATGCAGGAACCCACTCTCCGTAGCTTGTGTAGATCTGGTCGGGAACGAGGCCGCGACCCCCTACACCACGGTCAGCTAAGCCGCGGAAGATGTTATCCTCGGGCGGCCAAGGGTGCGGGAACATATCAAATGGTGAGAAGGCAACCGTCAGGTTGGCGCTGTCGTCGAGCTGGAAACTAATCGTAACGAGCCCAGGCAATGGTTCGGAATAAACAAGTTGTCCATTGTAAAAACCTTCAGTGTTCTCGAGGTTCAGTAGCCGTTCACGGGTCAGTCTATCCGGCGTTCGGGCCGGTTGGAGACTCGCCTTCCGCCGCACTCACAGGAGTGAACGGCCCGTCCTCATAGACCCAACCCTTGCTCGTGAGCGGAGGATTCCGCAACCCGCCCGGGTCGAATGTCGACCCTTCCTCGACCACGACCCGGACGGTGCGTATGGTCGGGAGGGGTAGCCCACCCAGACCGTGTGCGTCCATCCCTTGGCGGAGATCCGTCCAGTATCCCGCGCCCCGGATATCGCAGTGGCAACCCAGCTCGGAGCAGCAATATCGCTCGCCGGAGCGGAAGGTCAGGACCAGATCGAGTTCGGAGCCGTCCTGGGCGACGTTCTCCAGGCTCACACCGTAGTAACCCGGCCCGCCTCCGCCGAAATACGGAGTGTTCCGGGCGAAGTGATCGGCGAACACTTGTTCGAACCGACGACCCAGGTCATCCGTGATCCTATCAAGGCGAGATGAATCGGCCATGAGATGTCAACAAGATTGGCCAGGGATCGCTGCTGGCCCGGGCGAGGAAGCAGAGGATCAGACTCCAAGACGTTCCGACCCTACTAGCGGCATGTCAACGCCACGCTCAGAACGCGCTCGACGAAACGACTGCCCCATTCGAACGCCGTCTCGCCGCTCATCGTGCGCCATAACACGGCGTGACGCAATGCCCGCTCGGGTTGACTGTCGAAAGCCATCTAAGAGGTGAAGCCAAGGTGAGGCGCCATTGTCTAAGCAGGAGGACTCTGCTTTATGGAGGAGTTTGGACTTTTTTGGGGAGGACTTCCCCCGAGTTGAAGATAGACAATCCGGCTTCCGTCGTCACGTAAATCACATCGTTCTCGGGCTCGGCCAGATTGTGGATCCCGAGGTAATGGAGGTAGGCCTCGTTCTTCTCAAGCGATTGGCCGATGATCCGGTTCGCCTCGGCGGCACCTTTGGCCCTCTCGATTTCGGCTCGAGACAGCGACCTGGCCGCTTCCTCCTTGGCGTGCGCCTCTTGCACAAGGGTTTGCTTGGAATACTCGGCCTTCGAGCAGGCACTTAACCTTCCGGTTACGAGCTGGCCCAGCGAGCCGGCCTGAACCGGTCGATCGTCAACCGGTTTCTTGCCGGGTCACCGGCGAGCGGAGATACGCTCGATGCCCTCACCGAGGTCCTCGGCTTGAAGCTGGTCGAACCGACACGCCGTGCTATCTCAGGGAGAAGAACATCGCTCCCAAATAACCCCAATGAGACCTCATAAGACCGAACTCTGCTGGTTGCCGGAGCTGAGTCCTCTCTCACCAGGACTTCAACGCTCGGAACCATCTTCCTGCGGAATCGGTATGGGATGTCCGACCAAGGAATGGGTAACATGCGCGAAGCTTCACAACACCCGAATAAGAAGGTCGTGAGTGATTCACTTCCGTGTCTCAATCGGCTGGCTGATGCTCGCTGTCGCCCTGATCGGGTTTCACCTCGCGGTCGTCTGCGCCTATCGTCCCCCGCTTGGACTCGACAACTTAGAAGTCGGCTTGTTGCCGGGAATGACCGCGCTCGCTGTCATGCTTTTCTCAACAAGCGGATGGCGTGGGAAGCGGAGCCGACCCTTCGTATGGGGATTCGTGGCATCCCTCGCGGTCGTGACCTGCACCTATATCGACTGCTGCCTCACGACTCCGGAACTTATGAGGCGGCCCGTCGTGTACTATATCAACGAGATCGAGCCAAGCCTTTATGATGCCGATCTGTCCGTGGTATATCGGCTGAGCTTGGAGATCCAAGGCCTGATTCTTGGCTTACCGCAGTTGCTCCTCTCGCTGTGCGTAGGTGCGGTGGCAGAAGTGATAGCCAGAGCAGACTCTATGGCGCGTGATCGAGGCTGATCAAGCCAGCGCGTCACGGCCGCGCGGAGAAAGATCGCTTCACGCGCGGCAAGTGAACCGGGAGACAGGATTCTCCAGCGTCAGGAGCATGATTTCCTTCGCGAGATGGGTGGGTAACGGAGTAGTGTTAAGATAGCCAGCCCCTCGAGTAACTCGGAAGTCGATCAGGGTTCACACATGCGTATCAAGTTACGCGACCTCCTGACACTGACTCTAGCGAGCGGTACCTTACTCGGTCTCCTACTAAGATCTCCTGGCGTAACCCTATTCGTTCTTTGGTGCATTTGGACATTTGCATTTCCTGTTTATACAAGCAAAGACTCTAGGAATTTCGGTCTCAGAGCATTAGCCATCTACCTAGCTGGGTACGTGATCTTATGGTTCGCCCTCATGATGGTCGCCGGTGGACATTGACAGGAAAGGTTCCGGAGGCACGCCGGATATCGACCCCTAAGCGTCAGCTCAGCAAGGGAACCCTCCCGATTCTCGCATGGCTGTCTTTCTGTCTCCAGAAAGCCCCTGCCGAAGCCGGGGCTTTTTGAACTTACCAGAGATTTCGCCTAAAGCCCGAACACTTTCGTGATTACGGAAAGCATAACCAATACGACAGACCCTAGGACAAGGACTATAGCGAGCAAGCACAAGGACATCGCAGCGATTAGCAATTTCCCAATTATTCCCGCGCCAGTCTTTGTCGTTTTGTAACCTCTTCCAAGATCGCTGTTTGCGATCCAATCGCCGATTCGTCGCATGCCTTTTACCCCCCTATCGATCAATACAATAGGTGTATATCCTATCTAGGAGTGGTGCGGCAAACAATCAGGTGTGGCTCCGGGACATGCAAAGTAAGTGGGCCTTCCGATTCAGCCGGTACGCGAGTGCGTCGTGCGTTGAGCCGGCTCGAAGTTGATCGCGTGTTGCGTTCCCACGATCCCAAACCGTCCGCGCTGGGGTGGTTCTTTCGGGATCGGTACGGAAATCCTGGAGGAACCACAACGCAGGAGCCTGGGGCGTTGCCAAGCGACGACACGAGGAGGGAACAGGGCCGATCCTGCGTGACCCCATTCTTAGGGGGCAGGGCAGCCGCTCACGTTCGGGACGCGGCGCAGGCCGAGACGCTCGGCCACCTCGCGCAGACGTTGGCGGCTCGACGCCAAGAAGCGGCCCAGCAGACGCCCCTTCCTCAATCTTTCCAGCCGCGCTTGCCAACTCGCCCCGTTCGATCCCAAGCGATCGAGGATCTCAGACACTTCGCGCGCCAGCGCGGCCTTGCCTTCCCGGAAGAGGCGGGCCGTGTGATCGACCAGGAGCAGATAGCTTCCCAGCGCGAACCCTGGCAGCATCCCTTCCCGCGACGAATCCAGGCCCCGCCGATCCTCAATGGGACAGAGCCAGAGCGCTTCCTCCAGTCCCGACGCCCAAGCCGAACCTGCCACACTGCCCTTCCGCGCCGCTTCGAGATCGTCGCACCGATCCTGGGCCTTAACGTGATCGACGCGCTCTTTGATCGAGGTATGGGCGCTGGCTTCGGGAACCCTGGCCAGACCGGCGGCGAGCGGGTTGAGATCAATGTAGACACAGGTGGCCAGTAGCGCTTCTTCGTCAAGAATGGCGACGCTCTTGAAGCGTCCCTCGAAAAACGCCCCCCGGGTTTGGTCCTGACGATTGGCCAGACGCGCCAGGGGTTCCTTGAGGCACTTCATGAACCAACTGAGGCTTTGCAGCCGCTGTCGAGCGGTGGCCACCCACTTGGGGTCCTGGAGCCGCGCTTGCACCCAGTCATCGGCGACGGGGATCGGCTGCCGAGCTCGGTCGCGGGGCGGAAAGAGTCGTCCCCACCGCCGCACAACCTCTTCATCCGACCATTCCCCGGCCACGTCGGCATCCAAGCGTACGAGCAGATGGAGGTGGTTATCCATTACCGCGAAGCCGGCCACCGAGACGGCGAAGATCTGCGCGAGTTCCTGGAGCCGATTGTCGATCCAAAGTTTCCGGTCGTCGCCCGCTTCTCCAAGCAAGTAGGCCCGGCGCACGCAACGCGTGATGCAGTGGTACCAGCGTGAAAGAGCAGGATCGACCAAGTGGGCTCGCGCAATCGTCATGATGGAATCTCCTGGAGATGATTCATCCAGGTTATGAGCGTCAATGATCGACGTCAAGGCTACATTGCATGTCCTCCTCACTTCTGCAGTGGTACCAGCGTGAAAGAGCAGGATCGACCAAGTGGGCTCGCGCAATCGTCATGAGGGAATCTCCTGGAGAAGCTTCATCCAGGCTATGAACGCCAATAATTGATGTCAAGGCTACTTTGCATGTCCTCTTCTCTTTGTGATCATCCACCAGAGTGCCGGATGTCCCTCCCGTGCTCAACAAGCTACAAATTGTTCACGAGTCAGGGTTTGTGCGCCATCTTCGTAGCATTCAGCTAAGTCCCCGTTTTGCCCCCGCTTAGATATCGAACTCATTCCATCGCCTAAAGATCTCCCGCCGATTTTGATCTGGAAGTGCAGCTTCCACACCCCGAAGACCAGCAAAGACATCGAACCATGAACGATCTTTTTCATCTTTTGATTGAATTGTTGGCCGAATCTCATCTGGGTAATATTTCAAGCTAATAAGTGTTCGGCCAAAATGATAGTGCCATGCAGAGTGCCTTTTACACACAGGAAAAACATCGTTTCCCAAGGCGTTATCCGGGTTAAAGTCTCCGGAGCATCCCAACTTATGAAAAGCGATCGCCTTCGGTGCAAAAGCAGCTTTCCAACCATTGAGCTGCGCGTGGTAACCTATTTCAGCACAGTTCATGGTTCTAAATTGTCGCGGATCAGGAAGACCAACCACTTCAAACATTCTTGTACTCCAAAGTCCGGCGCAGAAGCACGCAGAGAATGGAGCCGCTGCTGGTTTCGTCTCGAGAGTGTCGACTACACTTTTGAAGGACTTGCCTGCAAAATGTGATCGCCAGACATAAGGTACACCGAATACATTCAAGCCATTGACCAGCTTGGGGTAGTGGCCGGCTTGTCCAACAATCTCGCTGTCTGTCACAGGAGATTCAAAATCGTCATTCTTGCGACGCACGAGAATCATTGGAGAGACCATCCCAAGCTCTTCCCTATCCTGGACAATGTTTAGCATTCTATGGATTGCCCGAGGTGCAAACCGCGCATCAGGATCCAAGGAAACCATCCAAGGGAATGGGTCTACCAAACGAAGGTTAGCTTCCACAGCGGCATTAAACGCAGCAGTATGGCCATTGTTACTATTTAGATCATGATAATTTTCAGGTGATAACTCATTATTGGCGATCATCCAATCAAAGAAGATTCTCATAGTCTCGATGGCTTCCTCACTACGATTTAGCACAATTATCGGAACAGGATCTATCCCGTCCTCCCGTTGCGCCTGCACAGATCGAAACCATCCTTCAATTTCATGGACTTCGTTAAAAAAAATTCCGACGACCGGCACTTTCATCTGAAGCTCCAAAAGTTACTAGACCCTACAGATTTAGGCGGGGAGAATTCTACCTCCTCAAATCGGTCAAATAAAGGTAGGGCGTCGCAGGATCTGTGTGATGCCTTCGGCCCGGGCCGTCCGGGACTCACTGTTCGATCGGTCGCTGATCGACTAAATCCCTCCCATCCCTATCGCGGTTCAGGGGATCCGTCCCTCTCGCCATCAAGGCCACGCCGTTCGGGTGCCCAGCCGACTAATTTCCCCTCCGCTGCGCGGATTCCTCGCGAGACAAATTATCCGTCCGGTCAGCCTTGACAGCTCCACCCCGGTCTCGCCAACGGGCAGAAGGTCAGAACCGGGTTCTGACCTTCATAACCAACGGACGAAGAAAATCATGCAGAAACCCTACCGCTACTCGAAAGATGCCGACAGATGCGACCAGACCTGGGACATCTACGCTGGCGACTCGCTGACGCCGATCATAAGCATCCCATTCTGGGATGACGAGGTAGAAACCGAGGCGCTCGCTCGCCACGTTGTCGCTGCCCTTAACGCCTATCAACCAGAGGAGTAACCACCATGCAAATCACCATGCTCGAAACCCGCCGAGGCACCGAGAACGACTTCACCGTGAGGCGGTTGTACGAGGGCGAGACTCACGAAGTGATGGAAACGCTGGGCCGCACGTTCATTGCGGATGAGAAAAGGGGACGTTCTGGTATGCAGGGCTATATCAGAATGTCCCCTTTTCTTCACATCGAGCATAGTTGACGTGTTGCGAATGGAGCCAGCGGTGAAGTTGTCACCTCCATGAGCGTAATCAGTCGCGCTCTCGCTCCTCGAAAGTTTGCCAATGCTCGATCTGAGCTTCGAGAGCCTCAACGTACTCATCTAAGAATTTTATAAGATTAGGCTCAGTTTCGCTCTTTCTCATTTCAACAAACCTATTTTTCTTCGTTTGATAATAAACGCTCGCTTCACCGCTCCAACCTTCGGTGCCAAAGTTTGCCATCAACTCATTACGGACCGATTCCTCCGTGCCATATCGCTTGAGAAACTGTCGCGTAAAATTCCCGGCGGGAGGCTCCAATGTCTTGGGCAGATATCGAGCAATGAAGGACGCACGAGGCTGCTTGGACTTGTCAATCCACTTGGCTACCGTCTCGAACTTTACGAGACTAAAACCGCCAAAGGCAGACGGATTACTCATGGAGTCGTACGCCTGGAACCAGGTCATGATAATCGAAGTGCGTATCCCTTTCAGATCAGCGATTAACTTACTGATAACCTCCCAAGCGCCTTCGGGATCGGCTCGAACGATTTTGAATAGAAGAAATGCTATATGATTTGCTCTAGGGCTGAAGTAATGCTCGTAAGAATCCCAATGCATAAGTACTTTTTCGAGTATCTTCACGCCAAAGCCAGGATCTTGGACGATGATCTTTTTGGCAACTTCAGCCCAATTGTAATCGCCTATGCTTCCGAGTTCAGCGCTCTCTAAAAAGTCTCGATGCAATAGGAGTGTCTTCGCTAATTCTGCAGGAAATTGGTCCAATGTCTCATTGTCATAGTAGTAGCGATGGAACAACTCGAGCCCGATCGTGCGGCAGACGGGCATATCACAAATTAGCAGATAGTCGATCCATTGCGTGAAGAGAGAGGGGGAGAGCGTTCGAATCTCCGTTCCGAAATTCCACAGTCTAAGGTGACGGGGGTCGATTGCTCCACCTTTTGCCAGCCTGAGCACCCTCTCCCCGGCTTGCTCAGTGAGTCCCGTCCGCCACGTGATCTCAGGAACGTAGTAAGCCAGACGATCATCGGACGCCATCGAGTCGAGCGTCGCTTCCCAATGTTCAATGTTCGATTCACGTAGCGGTTTCAAGTAGCCTGCCAGGAGACCTACAAAAGCCCCTTCACCGGCGGAACGGTAGGCCTCCAGAAGGATGGGAAGGAACGTGCGTTTGACGTCTGTCCGGCTCAACTCGACTCCGAATGGGAAGGCATTCTCGGCGGCCGTACTCGTCGCCCAAGCGAGCTCGTTGACGAGGAGCGATGGCGATGCAACGACTTGCTTTGCCAGATTCTTGAGTACCTTCGCAGTCTTCTCACCCTTGTCCTCACCGAGGGAGTCATTCCAATCGATGATACCAGTATATCTCTTAAGCGTAGACGAGAAGTCTCCTCCGGATAGCTTGTCGCGAAGAGACTCCAAACGCTTGTTCACTTCATTATCAAATTTGGTATGTTGAATCTGCAAAACGTCTAAAACTTGTTTCGTAAGAACCTTCCGCATATGGTCGTTCGAGTCGGCCACTCGTTCGAGGGTCGCGAAGACCATGTCCCTAAGTTGATGTACCCCGAGAAGATTCATACTCTGCTCAATGAGGACCTTCTGAGCCTTCTCTCTCTCATCTTCATCTGGGAGATCGACAGCTTTGACTTCAAGAAGTCGCCAGATGGCGGTAACGGCATCTAGGAGCTCCTGTTGATTCTCCGGCCTCCAGGGTTCTATGTGCTCACTTCCGAAAGGTACGGAGCGGATTGGCCGCAGTGCCGGCATTGGATCTAGAACCACCTTACAAGCTTCGACTGCGACCTCACGCCGCCGCTTTGAAGCGGAATCCATCGCCTCGAACAAGACGGGGAAACGTTCCGCGGGGCTGGCAGCAGTCGGGGCAAGCTGCCCCTGAGCTAGCGTGAAGAGCTGCGTGAAGACACCGGTGGCGTTGTTGCTCCAGAACTCGTTCTCCGCCTCAGCAAGCGACAAGAGGATTGAGGCAGCCCGTTCAAAGAATTCCCTGTGGAAGACGATATTATCCAGAGCCCAAATGACCTCTCGCCTACCTGTTGTGAACTTCTTGAGTGTGCTTTGATCCCAGGTGCCAACCGTCCGCTCCAGGCATTTGAGGGCCCCTTTGGGGCTCGCCTCCGCCAAGGATAAAAAAAAACTCGCCCCCAAGTCGGTACGAATGAAGTCCCCGGTCTTGAATGGCCCCTCGGACCCCAGAAGGGTGTTCACCTGGGAGACAGCATCGCCAAAGCCTTGAGCGTAGCGGAACATCTGCCCAAACCAATCAAAAAGGGAAGGGGGCAGCTTTTCTGTGAGTTTGACAACATCGACACCTTGGCCATGCGTAACCCACCACTCCGACCAAAGCCAAAGATGAAATAGCTTAGGAGTTATGTAAAGAGTTTTGTCTCCTTGTAGAATCTTCCGTCTTTTGAATTCCTGAATAGCGCTGTTGAATTCAGCGAGGCCGAGATTGGGCTCGAATTCTTTAATCAGGGCGAGAACGGCCTCTCTTTCATGATGGACGGGGGGAGCAAACCCGCACTTCTTGAAGAGAGCTATAAACGAAAGGAACATCTTTCGACGCTCCACTTTATCGAGCGATAACTTGTCATATCCGCTAATGTATCGAGTCCATACATCACCTATCGTGGGCAGAGGATCGGTAAGCGTCGCTGATCTTCTGAGGTTCTCCCCTATAATGTGTGCGACTCGTGGAGATCCGTCACAGAGCTCGCTGTACCTTCGGGCTACCTCGGGTGGTGCGCCGTATCGTTGCAGAATGGGAAAGACTTCGTCAGGTTGGAGCGGCTTGATATTCGGGTAGACTACTTCCGGAGACGTAGCATTTTCGCTTTCATAATAAATGGTAACTATACGAACAAAAGGCGAGAGATTCTTGAGTGCATTCCATATCCTAGCAGCGTTCTCGAAGTCGCACTCGTCGACAATCAAGATTGCGAAGTACTTAGCATAGCCCGTTTTGAAATCGAGGAATTGCTGACTGTTAGTGAAGTCCCCGGCCTTCTCCCAATAGACGACCACCGGTGACAGTTCGGGGTCTGCCGTAGCTTCAAGAACCGTTCGAGTCTTTCCGATTCCTGGTTCGCCACATACGCGAATATGAACCGACTCAGAACTACGCAGCGAGGCCTGAATTTGCTCGATTGCTTTGGTGCGTTCCGCACTGGGCTGGAATTCTCGCTTCATCTCTTCTGAACTAGCGAGCCACTGTCGATGAGACAGAAAGCCCATACTGTGCCCAGAGATTTCGAGGCATAGAGCGGGGAAAAGCTCGAAGCGGTTCCGTAGCTCACCTATGCCCCAAACGTCAATGTTTGGGTCATTATATCCACAGTCGTTCAGCAAGGTTTTAAGCTGATTCTTCGCATTGATCCTGTCTTTTTCGACGATATCAATGCCGAAGGTCACGATTACATAGCTTCCACCCTGGTCGAAGCAATTGCGAACGCTCTCAGCGAGCATATCGCGGCTCGGTGTTTGCGTACCCTGCTTCTTCTTCCTCGAAGCTTTCGTTTGCGGTGCCCTCTTCCTCTCGGCCTTCGCAGGTGGCTTGCTGAAGAGCTCCTTTTTGAGTTGCGAGAGCTGCCATGGCTTGAAAGCATCGCCGGTTTTTATCTGATACTTAGTCGTCGACGAGAGAAAGATACTGCTTTGGATGTCCGGCGGCAGTTCGTCGATACTCGCGTCGACTCCACCATCGGCGACTGTTATCGCTTCACTCACGTGGACATGTGAAGGCTGTAAATGATGCCGCCACGCCTCGGCTAGGAGTAGACAACGGAACATCGCAACGGCTCTCTTAGCATCAAGCTGGGCGAGATGCTCGGGTTTCAACGAGTACACAGACGTTGTCATGATGCTGGCCTTGCGACCTCTGAGAAGTTTCGCTCGGAAGGGTACTTGAAGGGACTACCTATCGATCTCAACATTGACTCCAAGATTCGACCAATCCTTGGTGCCGCCTGTGACGCCGAATAATTTTTTGATGCTCTCTTTCACCCGAACTCTCGTACGCGAGTCCGACTACCTTCGAATGAATAATACTGCTTGCCATAGCTAAACTCAAAAAAGAACGCCCCCGCCGGTCCGTAACACCGGTGAGGGGGCACAGAATCGGGAACTGGTCCCGATTCTTTCGTTGCGTGGTTACGGCACGCGAATAAACTCAGTTTATCTCATGGATGGATGGGAGACAATAGTCGGGATGAGAGGTGCCGCGAGTTGCGGTGCGGACGAGCCGCGTCGCTCGTGAAGAGACATTGCCGGTTGGATCAATCGGAGGAGGTGGCTGAAGACAGGAGCTTATGACTTGGATGAGGTAAGATTAGACTTGCGTTCGCATCGACATCGCAGGGGCAGAGTTCGGCGACAACGCCTGGCCGAAGCAATTCCTGCAAGGTAGAGGAAACCTCTCCTTGGCCGAAATCGCGGCGAACGCAAGCTTCGCCGACCCAAGTCATTTCTCGCACCCTTTCGAGCGACTCGTCGGCATTACCCCGGGACAGTTCCGGTCGCTCGCCAGATTCGAACCTCGTCCGACGACCCGTTCTTGCCGAAAGCGCGAGATGGAAATGGACTTCGTCGACCGGTTGACGGCCCGAGGTATGCGGCTGTCGAGCACCAGGGAATACATGAGCTGACAGCCCTCGGCGCCATTTCGAATGGAAAGCTCTTCGACGCCCGAGCTTGAACTGAGCGACACCCCAACGGTGGCCGGCACGCTGCCAGCGAGTCATTACAGCTCCTGTGGACTCAGATCGAGGATCGAGCATCAAGAACACCTTGGTCTCGATCCAAGCGGACAACTCGAGATCGACGAACTCCTTTGATTCATTTTCCGATCTCGACGATCCTTCCGTGTTGGCCGACTTTTCCGTGGCGACTCTCCCTCGTTCACAACCCTTCGGTCGTTTCCTGAATCGTCTTGCATCATTCTAAAAACATGGACACAATGATCGTTTGTATCCTAAATTTCCGTGGCTTGGGACTGCGGGTCATTTCGAAGGATTCTTACAGAAGAACACAGAGATTAGATCGAATTTCATGCGACAGAATTCGACAAGGAAACGTTGATGCGACACTTTTTGCAACACAACGTCGCACGGCTTTATTCGAGGTAACCTTTTCTGCCACCACAGACTTACAGAAGATCGTCCGTCTGTTTCGCGTACACCGGAAACGAGACACTTTCTGAGAACTGTTCTATGTTGATGACTAGGAACGTCGATAGATTTACCTGGCTCAACGAGATGTCCGGATTACCCGGATTTTTCCCGATATTCGAGATCGATGGCCCGAGGCCACACAGCGCTCTGATGCACCGGATCGGTGTTGAGGAGGATCGGCCAATAAGGGTAGGGGCTTTGGGGAGGTGATTAGTGGGTGCTTCGAAAACAAAATCGGCAGGCCAAGGCCTGCCCTACGGGAATGTGTTCTAGGTTGGGAATTTGCGGGTCGAGAGGGTTTGCTGAAGGACTCTCGATAAGGCCAAAGACAGGCTGAGTTTACGTAAAGTGGAGCGGACCGGGATCGAACCGGCAACCTTCGCATTGCGAACGCGACGCTCTCCCAATTGAGCTACCGCCCCTCTCGTTCGTATGGTCCCAGATTAACTTCCAGGGTCGCGAGACGCAAGGTGATTCGGTGATTTCCCCACGCTTTTCCGTATCGTACTGGTGAGAGGATTTCCGGACTCTGGAAGGGTGGACACGGTTACTTGGCCACCAGGATCTCGACGGCGCCGTCGCGGCGGAGGACGCTCACGCCGACGTCGTCGGCGTGGCGTGCGAGGAGGAGGTCGACAGTGGCGCCGGCAACCGAGAGGTTGCGGACCGAGATTTGGCTCAGGAAAGAGGGGAGTTGGGGACGCGTGAGCCAGATTTGAGATTCGTTGGCCAGGACGCGCAGGCCGAGGCAGGCTTGAAGGAGCAGGAAAACGGCTCCCGCCGCCCAGGCTTGAGGGGCGCAGGCGACGGGGTAGGGGGTGGGTCCTTCCATCGGTTCGCGCGGGAAGCCACAGAAGAGTTCGGGCATCCGGTGCAGGTCGAAGTAGGTGCCAGCCTCGAACTGAGCGGTCAAGACGCGGACGGCCAGATCTTGAAGGCCGTAGCGCGAGAAGCCATAAGCGATCAGGGCGTTGTCGTGGGGCCAGACCGAGCCGGCGTGATAGGCCATCGGGTTGTAGCGAACCTCGCGGGCGGCGAGCGTGCGCATCCCCCAGCCCGAGAAGAGGTCGGGGGACATCAGGCCCGCAGCCACACGCACGGCGCGGGCGGGGTCGGCGATGCCGCTGAAGAGGCAGTGGCCGGCGTTCGAGGAGAGCACCCGGCAGGGCTTCTTCGCACCGTCGAGCGCAAGGGCGTAGGTCCCCAGATCCTCGCACCAGAACTGCTCCTCGAAGCGTTCCTGGATCTGCTCGGCCTGCTGATAAAGCACCGCGGCTCGCTCGGTGTGGCCGAGCGCCTCGGCCAGGACCGCGCCGGCGCGCTTGGCCGCGTAGACGTAGCCCTGGACTTCGCAGAGGGCGATCGGACCCTGGGCGTGGCTACCATCGGCATGGCAGATCGCGTCGTCCGAATCCTTCCAACCCTGGTGGATCAGGCCGTCGACCGCAGCGCGTTGGTATTCGACGAAGCCGTCGCCGTCGAGGTCCCCGTATTGATCGATCCAGCCCAGAGCCGCTTCCACGTGCGGCCAGAGCTTGGCGACGAACGGCAGGTCGCCGCTCCGCTCGTAGTAGGCGCCGGCCAGGAGGACGTAGAGGGGCGTGGCGTCGACGCTGCCGTAGTAGTGCCCGAACGGCATCTCCTTGAGCACGGCCATCTCGCCGTTGCGGGTCTCGTGGAGAATCTTGCCGGGCTCGGCGTCTTGCTCGGGGATCCGCTCGGTCGCCTGCGTGGCCGCGAGGTACGAGAGGACGCCGCGAGCCAGCTCGGGCTGCCACCAGAGACATTCCAGGGCCGTGACAATGCCGTCGCGCCCGAAAGGCGTGTTGAACCAAGGAACCCCCGCGTAAGGGTAGGGGCCGGTTGGCATGTCGGTCGTGAGCATTTGAAGATCCGACTCGGCCCGGCGGACCCAGGCGTCGAACCGGCCGTCCGACGACCGCAGGCAGCAGGCTCCGATCTGCTCGCGACGGAGGCTGGCCTCCGCCGCGTCGCGGGCCTCTTCGAATTCAGGAGGCTCAGGCTGATTCTGGCCTCGCCAGCAGGCAATCGCCAGTTCGACGACCGTCTCCGCGCCGGAGCCGAGTTCCAGGTCGATCCGGGCGCCGTCGACGGTCAGGTGGGCCGAGCGAGGGGTGAACCGGATCAACGTCCGGCGCTCGACGCCATCGAGCCCTTCGTAACCCAGGATCACGCGGCCGTCGGCCAGTTGCGACGGCAGGTCCCGCCCTCGCGCCTTGCGGCTCATGCCTCGGACTTCGAAGATGTCCGCGAAGTCGGTGCGAAACCGCCATTGCAGCGTCGAGGTCACCGGGTCGAGCCCGTGGTTCTTGACGCGAAGATGCCAGTGACAAACGCCTCCCCAAAGAAACGCCTTGACCGCCAGGTGGAGCGCCCCGAGCGGCACTTCGATCCGGCCGTCGCGGACCTCGTCCGGGTTCGTGAGCGAAACCGAAAGCTGGTCGTTTTCGTCCCGGACCGTCGAACCGAGGTAAAACGGCCGTCGGCCGTCGAGCATGAGCTCCAGGCGGGAGAGGTAACGCGTGCCTTCGTGGTAGATCCCTTCTTCCCCCAACCCCGCCGGCTTGATCTGGCCGAAGTGGTCGAAGACGGCGAACGTGTCTCCGTGCTTGAGGACCCTCGTACGATCGTCGGCCACTCCCGACGCGGCCAGCACGTGGTGGGGATCCCCCTGAGGAGGTCGCGTCGATTGAGAAGCCACGGGTTCCATGATCCTATCGACCTCGCGCACGGTAGCCCCGGGTGACTGGACCCAGCAATTCGAGGGAACGATCGCCGGAAGGCGAGACGATCAACCAGCTCGCGAGGCTCAGGGTTTGGCTTGAGCTGCCGGCGATCTGCTTTCGATAGACCTCCAGGTAGTCGCGAGCCATCCGAGCCGCGTCGAAGCGCTTCAGGAAAACCTGGCGGCAGGCATGACGGCTCAGCGTGGCGACCTGGTCGACCGCGCGCACCGCTTCGTCCACGTTGTCGACGACGAACCCGGTCACGCCGTCGGTCATCACCTCGGGGACCGAACCCCGGCGGAACGCGATGATCGGCGTGCCGCAGGCCATGGCTTCGATCATCACCAGGCCGAAAGGCTCGGCCCAGTTGATCGGGAAGAGCAGGGCGCGGGCGTTGCCGAGGAACTCGTCCTTGGTGCGTCCCCCCACCTCGCCGACGAACTCGACCCAGGGAGAAGCCCGGAAGAGCGGCTCGAGGATCTGCTCGTAGTAAGGACGTTCCTCGGGATAGATCTTCGCAGCCACGCGCAAGGGGAGGCCGGAACGCCCGGCGATCTCGACCGCCTGCTCGATCCCTTTTTCGGGGGAAAGCCGGCCGAGGAACGCAAGGTACGAACCGGGGGCCTCGCGGAAGGTGTGAAGGTCGCGCGGCAGGCCGTGGTAGACGGTCCCTTGCCAGTTCGCGCAGGGGATCGGCCGCCGCTGGTCGTTGGAGATCGAGACCAAGAGGACCTCGGGAAAGGCCTCGAACAGCGGCTGTTCGTCCGGAGGATGCAGCCGGCCGTGAAGCGTGGTCACGGTCGGGCAGGGGATCCGGTCGACCATCGGGAAATGCAGATAATCGAGGTGAAAATGGATCACGTCGAACCGTTGGGCTTCCCGCGCGACCAGATCCACGAGCCGCACATGATGCGGCAGAGTCTCACGGCAGGTGGGGTCGCTCCAGAGCGCTCGGGGACACCCTGGAACGAGCCGGGCGCTGGTCTGCGAGTCACCGCTCGCAAACAGCGTCACCTCATGCCCCTGCCGCACCAGTTCTTCGATCAGGTACGAAACCACCCGCTCCGTCCCCCCATACAAGGTCGGGGGAACGCTCTCAAAGAGCGGGGCGACCTGCGCGATCCTCATGAGATTTCCTCATGCCTTTCGTCTTCCGATGGGATCGAATCAACACGAGATAATTTGTGGGGTGGACATTGCCCACCATCTCTCCCCATGTCTCACAAAGAGCATGGCAAGCGGCGCCCACCCCACGAAAAATCAAGAAAGAAGAATTTGATAGGGTGGGCATTGCCCACCGTTCCTCTCCTCACGCCCCGCAATTAACCGTGGTGGGCGTTGGCCACCATGGCTCTCCCCATGCCCCGTAATGAATCATGGCGGGCGATGCCCGAACCATGGGATGAATCAACGGAAAAATGGGTGATCAGGTCTTGCGCGGGTTGTTAACGCGGGTTTGGGGTAGGCCCATGCGATCTTTTTGGAAGTAGCAAATCTCGATCAGGGTCGGCCAAAGCTCGATCGACCCCTTGATGACGGTCACGACGTCATCGACGATCCGCAGCAGGTTTTGGTGGAAGAAGTCGGGTTCAAAGCCGTAGAACGACTTCTGGATGTTGGCTGCGAAGACGCGAAGGGCCTCGGCTCGTTCCGGCCTGGTGGCGCTTTGAGCGGCCTCGAGCGAACGCCGGTGCATGCTCGCGACTTTGTCCAGGATCTCGTTCGCATCGTCGGCGGTGACGTTGCCGTCGTAGTCGAAGGCGATCCCGAGATCATCCACGCGGGTCAGCGACGCCTTGATCTTACGCTTGAGGAGGTTCGACACCTCTTCATTGAAGATCTCGGAGGCCACCGGGTTCCGCATGTAGTTGCTTTTCGTATGGTTCTGGGCGGCGTCGACGTGGGCCGCGGCGATGCCGGGCTGCTGGATCCAGAGCCGGTAGATGTAGTCTTCGAACCGGAGCCGGGTCGGAAAGAACGGGGGCAGGCCGAACTGGTTGTCGTAGCCGGCCACGCCGCAGTCCATCCGCCAGTTCTTGCTCGTCACCGCCGGCCGGAAGTTGACCAGGACGTAGAGCTCGTTGAGGTCGTCCGGATCCATCTGGTCGTCGTTCGCCAGGAAGAGCTCGGCGAAGTCGAGGGCATCGATGTCATTCGTGCCCGAGCGAAACGTCTGGGCCATCTTGACGATCACGTCGTCGGCCACCGTTCCGCGTTCGACCAGGACCGAGTTCTCGCGAGCCAGGCCCTTGGAGACATTCGTCTCCAGGTCCATGGCGGTGTCGACCAGCATCTCCCCCTTTTCGTAGTTGTCCGGCGCGTCGGCCGCGCACTTGCCAAGCACGTCAAGGAAGGAGCCGATGATGTCGAACGACTTGCGGCTGTATCCATTTCGCCCCGCGCGATGCAGGCGGCCCCGGCACACCTCTCCCTCGGCCAGGGATTCAAGGCTGTGTTCCATCAGGGCATACGGACGCATATCATCGTCCGAGCTGACCATCAGAGCGCCGAGTGTGTACATCAAAGTGAAGTTGCGGTTTCCGCCGTAGCTGGGACGGAACAGGTTCTTGACCAGACCGTCGAGCCGCTTGTCGCGCAAACGCTGGCTCAGGTAAGCGATGAACCGCTCTTTCTCGCGCGGACCCACATAGAAGAGTTCGCAGTGGGTTCGGGTCTGCTCGAGAAGCGGGTAGTACTTCTCTTGCGCCACGGGACTCGAGTCGTCGAACACGATGATGGTGGGCGAGTGCCCGTTCCGCCAGAAGTGTTCGTCGTACTCGGCGACTGTCTCCCCCACATCGCGGAGGCGGTAGGTTGGAATTACGAAATAGAGGTCGCGGGCGTGCATCGTCTTTCCTTGCCGAATGCGAGGGCCATCCCCTTGAGAGTGCCTCGCGGAACCGCAGGCCGACCGGTCCTCGGCGTCTATCTCCAAGACGATTGCCAAGTCGTAGGGAACGTCGAGCCGCTTCCGGGGAAGGCCAAGGCTTTCCCTACTGGTAAGCAAGCCACCCGAAGTACCTCGCGCTTCGATCTCACGACTTGGAAATCCTCCTGGGTTCGCCCAAGCGTATCTGCTCGACGACTCGCCGGAGAATCGGCCTCGCTCTCGTGGATCCTCAACCAATGCATTGAAGATGCCAGCACGTTCTCGAATACCCTAAACCCCTACAGGACAAGATTTAACAAAAACAACCAAAGAAAACGTCCAAGGCCTCGCTGATTGCAACTTGCCCGAACCGGCGCGCACTCTGCATGATTCGGGTGAGCGTGATCGGTAGAGGGTGCGGACGGAGTTGAAGAATCTGGGTGGAGCTTCGATTCCCTTGAGGAAATGTCTTCTCCATCTGGTATCTTCATGGCGGGTCGGCCCCTAAACACCAACCCATTCTTGAATACGATTTGCCTTGACACACGAGGGAACCGACGCGATGCGATTCCGCAGCTTGGCCCCACCGGCCCTGATCGTCCTTGTCATCGCGACCAGCGCGGTGGTCGCGGAGGAATCTCCCAAGAAGGACGAGTTTCCCAAGGAATTGGTGGCGTGGTCACCCATTACCGCCAACCCGGTTTTCCAAGGGTCGGGAGCCGACGCCTGGGACAAGAAGATCCGCGAACGCGGATACATTCTGCTCACAAACGGGACATATCACCTCTGGTACACCGGTTACAACGACGACCGCTCGCCGAGCAGGTTTCTCGGCCACGCGACCTCGAGCGACGGGATCCACTGGAACCGAGACTCCGCGAACCCAATCTTCGCGAAGTCATGGGTGGAAGACGTCTGCGTCGTCCCCCAAAACGGTCAGTACCTCCTCTTTGCCGAGGGAAAAGACGACATCGCCCACCAGATGACCTCGCCCGACGGGCTCCACTGGAACGACATCGGCCCACTCGATGTACGCAAAGTCGACGGCAGTGCAATCAATCCCGGCCCTTACGGCACGCCGGCCGTCTGGTTCGAGAACGATACCTGGTACCTCTTCTATGAACGGGGCGACCAAGGAGTCTGGCTCGCCACCTCCAAGGATCGCCGCGTCTGGACCAACATCCGAGACACCCCGGTCCTCGCGATGGGTCCCGAGCCCTACGACCGCACCGCAATCGCCGTGAACCAGATCTTCAAGCGCAACGGCGTCTACTACGCCCTCTACCATGCTAACGCCCATCAACCGTGGAAGGATTGGACGACGAACATCGCCCGCTCCAAAGACCTCGTCCACTGGGAAAAATACCCCGGCAACCCGATCATCCAGAACAACTGCTCGAGCGCAATCCTCGTTCCCACCCCCAAAGGGGACCGGCTCTACACGATGCATCCAGACGTGAAAGCTTTCGAGCCGGCCGAAAGCACGAAATGATCATAACCCGGGCCTGTCCAACAGCACTGGACAGGCCCGGCACTGAAACCAAATTCGGACATCAGCAAATTCTGCAATCTCAAAACATTGTCGCAATCCATGAAACGTGTCACGATTACTGGAATCTTTTACGTAGGGCTTCTGAGTCTGGGTCCTCGATTCCAGCTTCCTGGAGTTCCTGATAGATCCCGTTCACCGAGCTGATGAACAGTAGGCCGTCCTTGACGCAGTAGGCCAACCTCTTTTGCTTGAGCAACAGCCGCAATGTCGTCTTCAGCGGAACTCCCTCGAGATCCAGGATAATCGGCGAAATTAATGTAACCTCAGCCTCATTCAGTCCGACCGGATCTATGTAAATAGGAATGCCACTGTCTTTCGAACCCGTGGTCGCCGTCTTGATGTACTTGATAATCTCCTCCAGGGGAGTTTCGTTGGGAAAGCTCATCGTAATCGGCTCATCGAGCTTTCTCAGGATCGCGGCGTTCTTGGGAGACTTGTCTCTCTCCTCAAGCTGGGCCGCCATCTTCGCGATAGAGACCCGCATCTTCTGTTCTCGCTGAGTCACCAGGGATCGATCGGTCTCTCCTGTCATCCCACCCATCATGCCCATCATTCCGGGATTGGCTTTCAGCCCAGGCTTCCGCCCCATCTTGTCCAACGGGCCCGGAGATCCCTCTTCTTTGAAGAGAGTCCCACTTGGGGTTTGATTGGAACGCGGTTGGCTTTGGTTCGGGCTCGCCTTGGTCTTGGCGTTAACAGCCTCGGGCTGAGCCACAACAGGTTCTGGAAGCACGGGGGCTGGAGCTTTGGCGTTGGCGTTCTCTTCCGAGGGTGCCTGGCGAGCGAAGACGCCTGCGCCGGTCGTGACGACCGCTCCGGCGACCAGAAGAGTGGCGGCAATCCCTTTCACCTTGGTCAGCAACATCGTGGACAAGACCCCTTCCGACAGGGCGACGGCCTGCGCCGAGAGCAGAGCAGTGGCCGCCGACTGGCCCGCCGCGACGGCGGTCGCGGCTTTGATGGTGGATGCGACGAGAGGAGCCGGGACCGCCGCCGAAGCGCTCCCGGACAGGTTGAACGCAAGCAGTCCGGTCGGAAGTGCCAGTCCTCGGCGGGTCAAGCGGGAGCGGAGGAGATCGCGAGCGCGCGAGAGACGCCCCTTGACGGTGCCGGTCGGCCAGTGGAGCTGGTCGGCGGCCTCCTCGTGGGTCAGGCCTTCGAGGTAGCAGAGTACGACCGGCACCCGGTATTTCTCCGGCAGCCGGTGAATCTCTTCATGGAGCCACGGCCGAAGCTCATGGTGCGTCGATTCGCGATCCATGGCCAGCTCCTCGATACCTGTCGTCTCGGTGGCGTGCCGGCGCGCCGCAACGGTACGCGCACGGACCGCAACCCGGTAGGCGACCCCGTAGAGCCAGTTGCCCAGCAGGTTGCGGTCGCGAAGCGTGGCCGCCTTCCGCACCAGCACCAGAAACGTGGCCTGAAACGCATCCTCCACGTCGTTCGGATCACGCAGGAATTGCCGGCAGACCCCCAGGACCATCGGACCATGCCGCGCCACGAGCGCCTCGAAGGCCGCCTCGTCGCGCTTCGACACGAACCGCTCGAGCAACTGCCCCTCGCTCATCCCCGTGACGCCGCCCGCACCGAAGAGCCGCTCGATCTGCCGAACGACACCGTTGAGCTGCCCGGCCGCCATGGCTTGCCCCTCCGATTCGTTGACTGCTCAGCGAGGTACTACACGGACGAAGGGTTGCGGATACAGATTTTTTTGGGAAAACAGGTGCTCGCCCAAAAAGGGAGACCGGGACACCGCTCGTACCGGCGACATGCGCTACGCCCCGACATCCCGCCGTACGGCGCGGGCGATGCCCATACAAAGCGTTATATCAAGAATGGATCGGTGGCCAAAGCGAGAAGATGGGTGGGCAAGATCAGCTTTCGCAACAACATATTCATGCCAAGTGGAGCATCCGGCAAATTCTTTGTAGGGCAGGCCTTGGCCTGCCGAGGCTCTGGCGGACAGCCCTGGCAGGCCAAGGCCTGCCCTACGAGAAAACATCTTTTGATGGATTGTGCCCACCAATCTCGTGGCTTCGACGAGGGTTTAATCCCTGGTGGGCAATGCCCACCCTACAAGAAGGAGATTTGCCGGATGATCCACTAAGTCGCCGCTTGCTCCGGGCATGTCACCATCGACACGTCCGCATAGGTCCCGGCAAAGCGGGATATAAAAGCTTTGGGTGGCATGGACAAGCGTGTGCACGCTTGTCCAACCACCCTGAATATCAAATAGAGACGCCGTCCCAATAGCCTGGAGCAATTTATCGAGAGTCAGAAAAGTCCTGCACGGCTTATCGATCCGCGTAGGGTGGGCACCGCCCACCAGGCCTTCCGGGATGCTGGTGGGCGGTGCCCACCCTACGAAATGCGATACGATCGCGCGTGCAGGACTTTCCTGACTCTCGATAGCAGGGTATTCCCCGCAACCTCACACCTCGCTCGACACCGCCGCATCTCGGATGCGCTGACTGCCGGCGGAGTGGAAGTGCGGAGGATTCAAGGCCGAGTAGGCTTCGGTGGCAACGGCCTCGGTGAGCAAGAACGGGGCGGCGCCTCGGTGCACGGTCTGAGCGACGGCGCGGAGCCCCGACTGGGTGAAGAGTTCGCGGAATCGCTGGGCGGAGGCGTGGTGCACGTCCCCTTCCACTCCAGCGACGCAGACGTCGTAGATGAACCAGCCCCAGAGACCGTCGCGCCAACCGTCGACGATCATCAGCCGGCCTCCGGGTCGAAGAACCCGGTGCATCTCGGCGACGGCTCGATCCTGGTGCGGATAGTGATGGAAACTATTGGCGCAGGTGACGATGTCGAAGCTGCCGGAGGCGAACGGCAAGCGTTCGCTGTCCCCCTGCACGGGCTGGACGTGGCCGGCATGGCGCTTCCAACGTTCTTCCCCCTTGGTCAACATCTCGGCGACCAAGTCGATGCCCCAGATTTGAGCCTGAGGCAACGCGTCTCGGATCCGGGAGGCGAAGACCCCGGTGCCGCATCCCACGTCGAGGATCCGGGCCGGACGGTCCCCGATGACCGCACCGATACGCTGAATTAAGGCCCGATGTGAGGGGCCGAACAGAAGCCACTGGAGTATCGAGCGATCATAGCTCTCGCTCCAGCGGATGAATTCGTGCGTCGCCTGGTCGCGGTCGTACGCCATGGAGCCTCCCTGCCGTTGTCGGTCTTCGTGTTATGTCGGGGGTCAATCCTGCCCCCCGCTCCTTCCGCCGCACGCGATCGCTCCCGAGCCTCGTTGCTCAGGAGCCGGTCTTCCTAAATCCCGAGGTCACGCCGATTCCCAAACCCAGGGGGTGGCCGCCTTCCCTGATGATGGTCAAGTCATGCGGAACGTCGATCCGGGTTCAGGGGTGGACTGAGTCCCACGCCAATGATAGGCACGTCCCAACACCACCCCAAGAGCGAACCGCTTCGAGCTCGCGACGTTGCCATCCTCCTTGGTCCGCGTTCCGAAGGCTCCTGGGATTGCACCCTGGAGCCGGGCCGGTCTCATTGTGCCTTGGGTTGATACCTTAGGGAATTCCAACTACGATAAAAAGGTCGCGGTTTCGTTGGAGAGTCGTTGTGGAGACGATTCGCCATCTCCTCCGTTCTACCACCGCGAGACTCACCGAACGTGCTCACCCTTCCCGTTTACCTCGACAACCATGCCACGACGCGCGTCGACCCTCGAGTTCTCGAGGCGATGTTGCCGTATTTCACGACGGTCTACGGAAACGCCGCAAGTATTTCGCACAAGTTCGGTTGGGACGCGGCTGAGGCGGTCGACCGAGGGCGAGAGCAGGTGGCCGCACTCATCGGCGCCGAGTCCCGAGAGATTATCGTCACTTCAGGGTCCACCGAATCGAACAATCTGGCCCTAAAAGGCGCTCTTCCTCACCTCAAGCGCAAAGGGAACCATCTCGTCACCGCGGCCACCGAGCACAAGGCGGTCCTCGACCCGCTCAAACGCCTGGCGCGTGAAGGGTGGGACCTGACGATCGTCGACTCCGACTCCCACGGCTTCGTCTCGGTCGACGCGATTGCCGCCGCCCTGACCGATCGCACGATCCTCGTCTCGGTGATGGCCGCGAACAACGAGGTAGGCACGCTCAACCCGATCGGCGAAATCGGCCGGCTCTGCCACGAGCGCGGGATCCTCTTTCATACCGACGCCACCCAGGCCGTTGGCAAAGTCCCCCTGAACGTCGTTGATGACTCGATCGACCTCCTGAGCCTTTCCGCTCATAAGTTTTATGGTCCCAAGGGGATCGGTGCCCTTTACGTGCGCCGGCGCGATCCCCAGGTGCGGCTGACGCCGCTCTTCGACGGCGGCGGTCATGAGCGTGGGTTCCGGAGCGGGACGCTCGCCGTGCCGCTCGTGGTCGGGATGGGGGTCGCCGCGGAACTGGCGATGAACGAACGCGAGGAGGAAGCGGCCCGGTTGCTCGCACTCCGCGAACGACTGCACACAGGAATCGCCCAACGGGTTTCCGGCATTCAGCTCAACGGCCATCCGACGCTCCGACTGCCCGCAAATCTAAATTTGAGCTTTGCTTACGTCGACGGCGAAGCGCTCATGATGGCGATGCGCGACGTCGCCGTGAGTTCAGGTTCCGCGTGCACGGCCGCCGATCCCGAACCCAGCCACGTATTATTAGCTATGGGCGTTGACGAAGACATGGCCCGCGCCAGTCTTCGCTTCGGCTTGGGACGATTCACCACGACCGAGGAGATCGACTTCACGATCAAGGTCGTCGCCGACGCCGTTGCCAAGCTTCGACCGCTCAGTGCCGCCTGGAATTCCAACCTCTGACAAGAGATGGGATTTGACGCGGCGTTATGATAAGATTATCTCCGGCGACACAGTCGTCCCGGGACCTTTCGCGAGAGAAAAGGAGACACGTCCATGGGTGTGACCCTGAGTGAAAAGGCCGCCACCGAAGTCAAGAAGATCATCACCGAGCAGAACCTGCCCGAAGAGACGGTTCTCCGCGTCGGGGTCCAAGGGGGCGGCTGCAGCGGTTTCTCTTACAGCCTGAACTTCGACACGGCCACCTCGGAACGGGACCGAATTTCTGACTTCCACGGCGTCAAGCTCGCCGTCGACAAGAAGTTCGACCCCTACCTCGACGGCACCGTCGTCGACTTCTACGACGGCCTCGAAAAGCGCGGGTTCGTCTTCAACAACCCGAACGTCGTCAAGTCCTGCGGATGCGGCAGCTCGTTCCAGGTTTGATGCCCTCGCCATCGTCTTCCTAGGAAGGAGCGCGGATCCTCCGCGCTCACTTGCCTGAACCTTATACGAAACGATCAACGGCCGAGCCCCGGTCCAGGACCAGGGTTCGGCCGTCGCTTTTTTAGCTCACTTCACTCCTGAACCCAGGGGTGGGTTCTTTACCACTTCCAGCCCGGGGCGATCTCCTGGTTGACGACGCAACCGTCGGGCCATCCCCCCTGGTAGAGGGTCACGATGCAGCGGGCGGCCATTTCCCCCATGTCGGCCATCCCTTTGAGATCGATCCCGCCAAGGTGCGGGCTGAGAACCGTGTTGGGCAGGGCGAGGAGCGGGTTGCCCGGTTCGGGGGGTTCCGAATTAAAGACGTCGAGCCCCGCGCCCCCGAGGTGGCCGGAGGCCAGGCTCTCGGCGAGGTCGGCCTCGACGACCAGGCCTCCACGCGAGGTGTTGATGAGATAAGATCCGGGACGCATCTTCGCGAGGGTTTCGCGATTGATCAGGCCTCGTGTTGTTGGCACGAGCGGCAGGTGAAGGCTGACCACGTCGGACTCGGCGAGCAACTCCTCGAAGGTTCGGCGGCTGATGCCGAGCTGGGTGTCCACCTCGGGAGAGGAGACGGGGTCGAACGCGACCACGCGCATCCCGAAGGCGATCGCTCGACTCGCGACCGCCCGGCCGATCCGGCCCAGGCCCACCAGGCCCAGAGTCTTGCCCCGCAGCGGTTGCACCAAGGCGCGGCTCCATCCTCCGCCTCGGATCGTCCGGTCGTTGTTGACGATGTTGCGCGCCAGCGCCAACAGGAGCGAGAACGTCTGCTCGGCGACGCTCTCCTGGTTCGCGCCCGGCGTGATGGTGACGGCGATCCCTCGCGCCGAGGCCGCCGCGACGTCCACCGCGTCGTATCCGACTCCCGTCCGCGCGATCGCTCGCAGCCGAGGGGCCAAATCGAGCAGGGCGGCCGTAATCAGCTCGCTGCCGGCCAACATCGCGTCGACCTTGGGCAAGACTTCGCGGAGCTGCGCCTCGGTCGTCGTGGGACCGGGCGGGATCTCGAGACAATCAAACCCGGCCGCCTCCAAAACCTCGCGGAACGGCCCAGGCTGATGACGTAACGGTTCGGGGCTAATCAGGACGGTCGGCATGGTCGGCTGGTGTACCTGGAGCAGGGCGGGATCAACGTTCAGATCAGACTAACCGATGAAGGTCCCACCGCCAAGACGCCAGAATTCCAACAACTCCACGCCCCTTACGCGAAGCCATGGCTTCGATCTGTTCAAGACCCAACTGCGCCTCGTAAGATGGTCCCCAAGCCTCTCCCCGCCGACGCGCCACTCGCCCGGTTCCTGACCTGCTTCGGGACGATCGCATCCATGAAGAAAACCCCCATGCTGATCTTCGACGCCCACCTCGATCTTGGTCTCAACGGGGTCGACTGGAACCGCGACCTGAGGATGGACGTCGCCGAGATCCGAGCCTCGGAGAAGACCCTGGGAATGACCGACCCGGGGCGTACCACGAACACGGTGTCCTTCCCCGAACTGCGCAAGGCCGGCGTGGGAGTCGGCGTGGCCACGGTCCTCGCGCGGATCGAGACGCCGATCAACCACCCGTTCGGTCACACCACCCCCGAAGCCTGCTACGCCTTCGCCATGGCTCATCTCGCCTATTACTGGGGGATGGAGCGCTGCGGGGCGATGAGGATGATCAAGACGCCATCCGAGCTCGAAGCTCACGTGGCCGCCTATCGAGCCAACCCGGACACGACCCCGTTCGGGTACATCCTGAGCATGGAGTGCGCCGACCCGATCCTCGACCCCGACCAGATCTTCGAGTGGCATGCCAACGGCTTGCGGGCCATCGGCATCACGCACTACGGACCGAACCGATATGGCGGCGGCACCCGCTCCGAGGCCGGCCTTGCGGCCGAAGCCTTGCCGCTCCTCAAGAACATCGAGGCGCTGGGGATCGCGCTCGACCTGACTCACCTCTCGGACCGCGCCTTCGCCCAGGTCGCCGACCAGTTCGGAGGTCGTGTCCTGGCGAGCCACCAAAACGCTCGAGTCTTCTGCGACTGGCAACGGCAGTTCAGTGACGCGCAGATCAAGTTCGTCATTGAGCGCAACGGCGTTCTCGGGGTCGCGCTCGACGCGGTGATGCTCCAACCCGGCTGGGTCCGTGGAACCTCCAAGCCTGAGGTCACACTCGAACGAGCCGTCGACAACATCGACCACGTCTGCCAACTGGCCGGCAACACCCGACACATCGGCATCGGCAGCGACCTCGACGGCGGCTACGGCAAGGAGCAAACGCCCGCCGACCTCGACACCATCGCCGACCTCCAGAAATTCCCCGAGCTCCTCCTGAAACGCGGCTATTCCGAGACCGACATCCAGGGGATCATGCACGGCAACTGGCTGCGATTCTTCAGCGAAGTCCTCTCGTTCTCGCCCGAGTTCTGAGACTCACGACACGCTCGGCCTGGCCGCGACCGGCACGGCTTGGTCGCGGGGGCAGCAGAGGCTTCGTCTTTTCCCCGCGACAAGCACGAGAGGGAAGGGCCGAACCCATGCGAGATTGGATCATCGAAAAACGGTCTCCACCTCACTTGGGGGAAAACGGCCCTCGCTCCCTGACCTCTTTAAGGCCGGTCGCTTCCGTTTCCTTGGCTCCTGACTTAAGGAACACGGAGACGAGGAGGACGAACTCGACGCGCCATCCAGAGCAAAAACTTGCGGCCGTGAGGGTTGAGACGCGGACTCCAGTCTCGTACTCCGCGCTCGCACGCGGATCGCGAAGGTCGGAGTAATCCTTGAGGAAAGAAGACCAGGGAGTTTCCTCGCGCAGGAACTTTTTGTAAAAAGGATCGATTTCGCGGCGACGATGTGCGGCGACGATGTATTGATCCGCGTCGCCTCCTTTCGCACTAAGTCCTTGGGGTTCGTCGGGAAAGAGGGCGAGCCAAGGGATTTTTCGAGCGTCTGGCGAGACCGGGTTGTTTCCTCGTCCATTGGTGAATCTGGATTCTCGGGTTTCGCCTTCGGAGCGAAACCTGGGAATTGATCGGGTGATACGGCAAATGACAACGACTTCGTAATCTCTGCTTGGCATCGAGGGATCGGGCGTTTAGAGAAAAACGATCGTCGTTTCGTGGTCAAGGTTTTGGTAAGATCGTCACTTTCGTTCTCAAGAGGGGGGCGGAGCGGCATCGTGGTGGTTCCCACAACCTACGAAGAGACTTTCGAGCGCGCGATTCATCGTGTCCACGACTCGTTCCTGATCGCGGAACGAGGGGGTGGGCATGCGCTCCTGGAGTGGGAGCCCACGGCCCCGGAGACCCCCGAGGGGGAACGGATCGTCGGCGTCTTGCCTCCGTGCCGTCCCGAACAACTGGGTGATCGCTCGTTCTGCGTCGACCATCGGATTCGATTCCCGTACGTCTCGGGGGCCATGGCCAACGGAATCGCCTCGGCCGAGATCGTCGAGGCGATGGGCCGCGCCGGGATGCTCGGGATCTTCGGCGCCGCCGGCTTGCCCCTGAAGACGGTCGAGGCCGCGATCGACCGGCTGGGACGAACTCTCGGCCCCTCGATTCCTTACGGCTTCAATCTGATCCATAGCCCGAACGAACCGGACCTCGAAGCGGCGGTGGCGGCTCTGTACCTCAGCCGAGGGATCCGCCTGGTCGAGGCCTCGGCCTACCTCGACCTGACCCTGCCGGTGGTGCGCTACCGTGTGCATGGGCTGCGGAGCAACGGCGACGGCAATATCGTCATCCCCAACCGGATCATCGCCAAGGTCTCGCGCGTGGAGGTGGCCTCGAAGTTCCTCGCGCCTCCACCGGCGAAGTTCCTGCGCGAGCTGGTCGCCTCGGGAGAGATCACCAGCGAACAGGCGACCCTGGCTGCTCGGATCCCAATGGCCGATGACGTGACGGCCGAGGCCGACTCGGGAGGACATACCGACAACCAGCCGGCGATCGTGCTCTTACCCACACTCCTGGCCTTACGCGACCGGCTCCAGGCCGAGTATCGCTACGAGCGACCGCTCCGCATCGGCGCAGCGGGGGGGATTTCTACCCCCTGGGCGGCGGCGGCGGCGTTTGCCATGGGGGCCGCGTATCTGGTCACCGGCTCGGTGAATCAAGGGTGCGTCGAGGCCGGGACCTCCGACGCCGTCCGCAAGATGCTCGCCGACGCCAGGCAGGCGGACATCGCCATGGCCCCTGCCGCCGATATGTTCGAGATGGGGGTCAAGGTCCAGGTGCTCAAACGCGGCACCATGTTCGCCATGCGGGCCGGCAAGCTCTTCGAGCTTTACCGGGCTTATGAAGCGATCGAGCAGATTCCCGCCCCCGACCGCACGATGCTCGAGAAGAATTTCTTCAAGGCTCCGCTCGAGACGATCTGGGAGCAGACCCAAGCCTATTTTCAAAACCGAGATCCGGGCCAACTCGATCGGGCCGCGCGCGACGCGAAGCATAAAATGGCGCTGGTCTTCCGCTGGTACCTGGGTCAATCATCGCACTGGGCCAATGCGGGAGAACCGTCGCGGACGGTCGACTACCAGATCTGGTGCGGACCGGCTATGGCCGCGTTCAACGAGTGGGTCCGTGGGTCCTTTCTCGAGCGGCCCGAGGAGCGTCGCGTGGTGACCGTTGCCGGGAACATCCTCTTGGGCGCAGCCGTCTTGGCCCGCGCCCGCGGCCTGGGAGCCCAGGGCGTGGCCCTTCCCTCCGGCACCCCTCGGCTGGCCCCCCTCGAACCCGCGGAGCTCGCAGAGCGCTTGAACATGACTAACGTATAAGAAAGAGCGTGACTTTCGTTCCCACGCCAGGTGCGGGGAAACCGCCCTCCACGTTCGTGTTTCCACGCGAAACGTCCCGGAGACGCCCTTCCCAGCCTTGACTGATGAGGAATGAGCTTCGGCCGACCAGCTCGGCAAACCCAAAGACCCCGTAGTTTTCGCTTCGCGACCATGAATGAGGCAAGGTGGTCGGACCTCGCCACGAACCTCCGACCCGACAATAAGACTCGGCGCTGAAAAGGGGACGTCACTTGAATTCGTCGGTCGATTCAACCCACCCGGTGCCGGTGGCGATCATCGGAATGGGCTGCCTGTTTCCCAAGGCGGATGGTCTCTCACGCTACTGGGCCAATATCCGCGACCGGGTCGACGCGATCACCGAGGTCCCCGCCACCCACTGGCGGCCCGATGATTACTTCGACGGCGACCCCAAGTCCCCCGACCGGACCTACGCCAGACGCGGCGGATTCCTCGACCCCGTCGACTTCCCGACGCTCGAGTTCGGGATCGCGCCCAACAACCTCGACGCGACCGACACCACCCAACTGCTCGGCCTGATGGTCGCCCGCGCGGCCCTCGAAGATGCCGGCTATGGGCCAGGCCAGGCACGAAGCTTCGACCGAGATCGCGTCAGCGTGATCCTCGGGGTCACCGGAGCCCTCGAGCTCGTCATCCCGCTGGGAGCGCGGCTCGGCCATCCGATCTGGCGCAAGGCCCTCAAGGAAGCCGGCGTGGACGACACCACCGCCGAGACGGTCGTCCAGGGGATCGCCGATTCCTACGTCGGCTGGCAGGAGAACTCGTTCCCCGGCCTGCTCGGCAACGTCGCCGCCGGCCGGATCGCCAACCGCCTCGACCTGGGCGGCACCAACTGTGTCATCGACGCCGCCTGCGCCAGCTCGCTCGGCGCCGTGCACCTCGCCGTCCTGGAACTGGCCAACCGCCGCAGCGACATGGTCCTGACCGGCGGCCTCGATACGTTCAACGACATCTTCATGTATATGTGCTTCAGCAAGACCCCCGCGCTCTCGCCCAGCGGTGACGCCCGGCCGTTCGACAACGGCTGTGACGGCACGATCATCGGCGAAGGGCTCGGTGTCTTGGCCCTGAAGCGGCTCGACGACGCCAAGCGTGACGGCGACCGAATCTATGCAGTGATCCGCTCGGTCGGCTCGTCGAGCGACGGCAAGGGGAACGCGGTCTATGCGCCGAGCGCTCCCGGACAGATGAAAGCGCTTCAGCAGGCGTACAAGCTGGCTGAAGTCTCCCCCGAGACGATCGAGCTGGTGGAAGCCCACGGAACCGGCACGAAGGTCGGCGACGCAACCGAGCTTACCGCGCTCAACGCCGTCTACCGGAATGCAAAACCCGACGGAACGTGGTGCGCTCTCGGATCGGTGAAGTCGCAGATCGGCCACACGAAAGCCGCCGCAGGGGCTGCGGGTCTGATCAAAGCCGCTCTGGCGCTGCACCATAAGGTGCTCCCCCCCACCGCGAAGGTGGATCGCCCGCTCGACGGCGCCGCCCCGGGCACCTCTCCGTTTTACGTCAACATCGAAGCCCGCCCCTGGATGCCTCGCACCGGCTCCCTCCGCCGCGCGGCGGTGAGCGCGTTCGGCTTCGGCGGCAGCAATTTCCACTGCGTCCTGGAAGAGGCCGACTCTTCCAAGTCGGAAATCGACTGGGACGGCGACACCCAGATCCTGGCCTTCTCCGCCAACCGTCTCGAAGACCTGCGTGAAGCGCTCGACGCCTGGCCCGCCACGTCGACGTGGCCCGAGCTGCGCATCGAAGCCGCCCGCTCGCGCGGACGGTTCCAGCCCGAGGCCACCTGCCGTCTTACCCTGGTGGTCGAGCGTCAGGCCGATCACCTCGAGGCCCAGCTCCAAAAAGCGAAGGCCGCCGTGGCGCATCGTCTCGAGGGTCGAAAGGCCTCGACCAACGGAGACGGTCGAACGCCTTCTCGCGATGGAATCTACCTCGAGACCGGACCGGCACGAGGGGAACTGGCGCTGCTCTTCCCCGGGCAAGGTTCGCAATATGTGGGCATGTTGCGTTCACTGGCATGCCGATTCCCTCAAATGCATGAGGCGCTGGCCGACGTCGACGCCGATCCGCTGCGTGAGGGCCGACGGCTGGGCGACCTCATCTATCCCCATCCGGCCTTCTCCGATGACGCCAGGGCCGAGCAAGAGCAGGCGCTCCGTGCCACCGAGGTGACTCAGCCGGCTCTCGGGGCGATGAGCCTGGGGCTCTATCGCATCCTCGAACACTTCGGCGTGCAGGCGGCCGCGATGGCAGGTCACAGCTTCGGCGAGTTGACCGCCCTCTGCGCGGCCGGCCGCTTCGACGCTCCGGCGTTCGACCGCCTGGCGCGTCGCCGAGGCGAGCTGATGGCCGGCAGCTCCTCGCAAGGCGAGCGCGGAGCGATGATGGCGGTCTTTGCTCCGCTCGACCAAGTGGCATCGCTGCTTCGCTCGGAGGGGATCGACCTGGTCGTCGCCAACAAGAACGCGCCGAAGCAGGCGGTCGTCTCGGGACCGGCCTCCGAGATCGCCAGGGCCGCCTCGCTGTTCGAAAGCCGTAAGATCAGCACGCGAACCCTGACCGTGTCGGCCGCCTTCCACAGCCGGTTCGTCGCCGAGGCACGGGTTCCCTTCCTCGACGCACTCCGCGACGTCCCGTTTGCCCCCGCGCGGATCCCGGTTTTCGCCAACACAACGGCCTCCCCTTATCCCGACGATCCCAAGTCGGCCCGCGAACTCCTGGGCGGCCAGCTCGCTCACCCCGTCGAGTTCGTCGCCCAGATCGAGGCGATGTATGCGACTGGGATCCGCACCTTCCTCGAGGTCGGACCCGACGGCAAGCTAACCGGCCTGGTCGATGCCATCCTCGAAGGGCAAGAGCACGCCGCTTTGGCTACCGACGGCTCGAGAGGACGCCAGGGGGATCTGCACGACCTGGCCTGTGCTCTGGCTCGGCTTGCTGCGCTCGGCCATGCGGTCACCCTGTCGCGCTGGGATGACGGGATCGACCCCGAGCCCGCCGAAACCAAGAAGCCGACGCTCACCGTCAAAGTCTCGGGCGCGAACTTTACCCCCAAACCCAAACCGAAGTCTCCACAGCCTCCCGCAAAGGTCGAGACGAAGGCGGCCGCTTCTCCCCAGGTGGCGTCAGCCGTCTCCCCCGCAATCGCAACGCCACCCAGGATCAGTCCCTCGCCAACCCCTGCGCCGAAGGTCTACCCGCAAAACGGCGATTCGACCGCTCATCACGGACGCAATGGAACGCACTCCGGTCAACCTATGAAACCAACGAATGGCACCCCCGCGGCCGCCCCCTCGGCGACGCGCGAACAGGCCCGGACGACCCCCACGCAACCCATTCCGTCCCTCAGGTCAAGCGACCCGAACCTGATGGCGCAGGCCCTCCGCGACGCCCAGGCGAACCTCGTCGCGCTCCAGAAGATGGGCGAGCAGACCTCTCACCTCCACCGCCAGTATCTCGAAGGCCAAGATAAAGCCCAGCGCACCTTCCAAAGCCTGCTCGAACAACAGCAGCGACTCACGCTTGCCTCGCTCGGCTTCGGCGATCTCGCGCCCCCGGCCCCCATCTCCAGGCAGGCCCCGGCCCAGATCCCCACACGAACCGAGTACCCCGCGCGAATCGCCGAGCCCGCGATCGTCCACGAGACGCGTGTTCCCGAGGCGGTCCCCGCCTCGCCTCGGTTCCAGCCACCGAGCCCGCCGGTTCCGGAAGCTCGACGCGAAACACCCAGGCCGACGGCCCCCGCGCGTCCCGAACCAGCGCCGGCTCCTGCTCCCGCGCCGGCTCCGGTCGCCGTCCCGCAACAGGCTCATGCCGATTCCCACGTGCGCAACGTGCTCATCGAGGTCGTCGCCGATAAAACCGGCTATCCACCCGAAATGCTCGAACCCGACATGCAGCTCGACGCCGACCTCGGCATCGACTCCATCAAACGGGTCGAAATCCTCTCCGCCATCCAGGAACGACTACCCGAGGCTCCC
>Ga0153954_1000386_pt1 | contig 36344 bp, 37 predicted proteins | sample TSFL038MetaG_FD_102277 | JGI IMG/M metagenome (GOLD analysis project Ga0153954, IMG submission 102277) | Attine ant fungus gardens microbial communities from Florida, USA - TSFL038 MetaG | ecosystem: Host-associated > Fungi > Mycelium > Unclassified | place: USA: Florida, Wekiwa Springs State...
CGTCGGCATTCGCCGTGGCGAGATAGGCTGTGGTCTGCGCCGCAATGAACTGCGCGAGGTCGTTCGTGATCGTCGTCGGCCAGCCGCGCTTGGTATCGGCGAGCGCGTAACCTTCACGCGATCCCTTGCGCACCTGGATGGCTTTGACGCTGGGTGAGAAGGCGACGTCGCTCGACGGGGAAAGGGCGGTCATGGTGATCTCCTCTTGACCACCGAGATAGCCATTCCCGAAAAAAGGCATAAGATATGTATCTCGGTATATATCCTTCCGAAAAACGGAAATGAACACTTTCGACGCAATGTCCGTGCTGGTCGTGGTCACCGAGGCGGGCAGCCTGTCGGCAGCGGCGCGAAAGCTCGGCACGCCGCTCACCACCGTGAGCCGCAAGATCGGCGATCTCGAACGCCATCTCGGGGTGAAGCTGTTCGTCCGCACGGGCCGCCGCCTCGTCTTGAGTGAGGCGGGTAGCGACTACGTTGCGGCCTGCCGGCGCATCCTGGAGGAAGTCGGCGAGGCCGAACGGGCCGTGGCCGGGGAATACAGTGCGCCGCGGGGCGCGCTTGTCCTGGCGGCGCCCATCGTCTTCGGTCGACTGCACGTCCTGCCGATCGTCACCGCGTTCCTGAAGGCCTTCCCCGAAATCGACGTGCAGCTCTCCTTGTCAGATCGCACCGTCAATCTGGTGGAGGAGCATGTCGACGCCGCCTTGCGCATCGGCATGCTCACCGACAACAGCATGGTCGCGCTCAAGGTGGGTGAGATCCGGCGCGTGGTCTGTGCCACGCCTGCCTATCTCGCCGCCCACGGCCGGCCAAAGGTACCGGCCGATCTCGCCGGGCACGACTGCATCACTTTCGAGGGACTGCAGTCTCCCGCGTCGTGGCTGTTTCCGGGGAAGAAGGGGCGGCAGGCCGTCTCCATCCATTCGCGCCTCGCCGTGAACACGGCGGAGGCGGCCATGGATGCCGCCATCGCAGGCGTGGGGGTGACGCGCGTTCTCTTCTATCAGGCGGCCGCCGCTCTGAAGGCGAAGAAGGTCGAGCTGTTGCTCGAGGCGTTCGAGCCCGATCCGCTGCCGGTTCATCTCGTCCACATGGCGGGACGACAGGTGCCGTTGAAGCTGCGCGCCTTCCTCGATTTCGCAGCACCCCGCCTGCGCAAAGTGCTGGCTTCGGGAGTGGCTGGATAAAGCGTTCCGTCGGGCGCACAGTGCGCCTCAAGAGCAAAGCCAGTCTGTCCGGAGGAAGAAAGAGTGTCGTTTACCGTTCGCGTCGTCGCGCCGCTCATCGCTGCGCTTGCCATCGCTTCGCCCGCTTTTGCCTGGGAGCCCACCAAGTCCATCGAGTTCATCGCCACTGCCGGTCCCGGCGGCGGCACCGACAATTTCGCGCGCGCGGTGCAGGCGGCGATCGTGAAGAACAAGCTGGTCAACCAGCCGATCGTGGTCGTGAACAAGCCCGGCGGCAGTGGCGCCGAAGGCTACACCTACACCAAGGCGATGGCCGGCGATCCGTACCATCTCGTCTTCGGCACCTCGAACGCCTGGCAGCAGCCGATGGTGTCGAAGGTCGCCTTCAAGGCCACCGACTTCACGCCCGTCGCGGCGATGGTGCAGGACGAGTTCCTGCTCTGGGTGAAGCAGGACGGCCCGAAAGACGTGAAGGACTATCTCGCGGCGATGAAGGCCAAGAACGGCGCGGCCAAGATGGGCGGCGCACAGTCCAAGGACACCGATGAGCTGCTCACGCGGATGATCGAGAAAGCCGCCGGCTTCAAGATGATCTACATCCCCTTCAAGAGCGGCGCCGAGGCGGCCGTGCAGCTTGCCGGTGGACACATCGACAGCCACGTGAACAATCCGAGCGAGAGCGTCGGCCAGTGGAAGGGTGGCACGCAGCGGCCGCTTTGCGTCTTCAACACGCAGCGCCTGCCTGAGGGGCCGAAGGTCACGGCAACGGAGGGCTGGCATGACATCCCGACGTGTCAGGAGGCCGGCCTTGCGATTGCGCTGTTCCAGCAGCCGCGCACCGTGTGGTTGCCGCTCAAGGTGACGCCGGAGCAGACCGCCTACTACATCGACTTGATGAAGAAGGTGCAGCAGACGCCGGAATGGAAGGACTATGTCGAGAAGTCCTCGCAGACCAACGTGTTCCTGGCGGGCGACGAACTCACCAAATACATGAACGAGGACTCCGCGCGCGTGCACAAGGTCGCGGAAGAGCAGGGCTGGCTGGTCGGCAAGTAGGATGATTTCCCGGCGCGCGCTCGAAGCGCTGACGGCGGCGATCACCGGCGCGTTCGGGGTCGCCGTCGCCGTCCAAAGTCTCGACAACGGCATCGGATGGGGAACGGGTGGTGTCGATTCCGGCACGTTCCCGTTCATGACCGGCGTGATCATCATCGCCGCGAGCCTGTGGAACCTCGTGCGCGGCTGGCTGCGCGGCCGGGAGATCATCATCCAGCGCGCCGACCTGATGCGCACGCTGGCGCTCTTCGTGCCCGCCGCCATCTATGTGGCGCTGATTCCGTTCGCCGGCATATACGTTGCGTCGGCGCTTTATCTCCTGGCGAGTCTTCGCCTGCAGAGCCGGCTGTCGTGGGTCCGCTCGTTCGTGATCGCCGTCGTGGCGGCGGTCGCGCTCTACCTCGTGTTCGAGCGCGCCTTCCAGGTGGAGCTGCCGCACGGCCTGCTGGGCGCGGCGCTGGATCTTTGACCATGGAGAATTTCGACGCGCTTCTGCACGGCTTTTCGATCGCGATCTCGTTCAATCACATCGCGCTCATGATCGGCGGCGTGCTGCTCGGCATCCTGGTCGGCGTGCTGCCGGGGCTGGGCGCGCCCAACGGCGTATCGCTGTTGCTGCCCATCACCTTCGGCATGCAGCCGGTCGCCGCGATCATCCTGCTGTCGAGCATCTACTGGGGCGCGCTGTTCGGCGGCTCGGTGACCTCGATCCTGTTCAACATCCCGGGCGAACCCTCATCGGTCGCCACGACCTTCGACGGCTATCCGATGGCGCGCAACGGGCGGGCGACCGAGGCGCTGGCAACGGCCTTCGGCTCGGCGGCGTTCGGTGCGCTGGTCGGCGTCATGCTGATCACCTGCCTCGCCTCATGGATCGCAGGCGTCGCGCTGGAGTTCGGGCCGGCCGAATATTTCGCCGTCTATTTTCTCGCCTTCTCGAGCTTCATCGGTGTCGGCGGCGCACCGCCGATGAAGACGGTCGTCTCGCTCGCCATAGGCTTCGCGATCGCGGCGATCGGCATGGATACCGTCTCGGGCAACGTTCGCCTCACCATGGGCATCGACGAACTGGTGAAGGGCGTCAATTTCGTCGTCGCGGTCATGGGCTTGTTCGGTATCGGTGAGCTGCTGATCGCGGTCGAGGAGGAGATGCATGCCCGCGCCGTGTCCTCGCGCATCGACTGGCGCGAGGTCGTGCGCACGGTCGTGGGCTTGCCGAAGCATTGGGTGGCATTGCTGCGCAGTGCGGCGATCGGCTGCTGGATGGGGATCACGCCGGGCGGCCCGACGGCGGCGTCCTTCATGAGCTACGGCATCGCCAAGCGCGTTTCGAAGCGCCGCGAGGCCTTCGGCACGGGCGAGCCCGAGGGGATCGTCTCGCCCGAGACGGCCGACCATGCCGCGGGCACCAGCGCCCTCCTGCCGATGCTGTCGCTCGGCATCCCGGGCTCAGCCACGGCCGCGGTGATGATGGGCGGGCTGATGATCTGGGGGCTCAATCCCGGCCCGGCGCTGTTCGTCGAGCAGAAGGATTTCGTCTGGGGCCTGATCGCCTCGATGTATCTCGGCAACATCGTCGCCGTGCTGCTGGTGCTGGCAACGGTGCCGATCTTCGCCGCCCTGATGCGCCTGCCGTTCTTCATCATCGCGCCGCTGATCGTGATCGTCTGCGTGGTCGGCGCCTATTCCGTATCGAATTCCTATCTCGACGTCGTGTTGATGATGGGCTTCGGCGTCCTGGGCTACCTGTTCAAGAAGCTCGGATACCCGCTCGCGCCGCTGGTTCTCGCGATCGTGATCGGCGACAAGGCGGAGGACGCCTTCCGGCAATCGATGCTGATGTCCCAGGGTTCGCTCAAGATCTTTGTCGGCAATGCATTGGTGACCTCGCTTGTCGCGGCGGCCTTTGCGCTTCTGGTGATTCCGCCGCTGTGGCGCATCATCGGCCGCCTGCGTCGGCCTGCAGCCTGATTGTCTCAAAAAGACAAGGGCGATCCCCACGATCCTGAGCTAGTTTATCAGGAAGCGTACGGGCAAGGGGACGAGAGAAATGGCCGAGGGGCAGGTTCCGACCGCAGGCGCGCATCGGCGGCGCCGCATTTCGCTGATCTGGGCTGTGCCGGTGATCACCGCGCTCATCGCGGGCTGGCTGGCCTGGGATACCTTCTCCAAGCGCGGGCCCACTATCGTCATCTCGTTCAACAGTGCCGAGGGACTTCAGGCGGGCCAGTCGCTGCTCAAGTATCGCGACGTCACCATGGGCACGGTGAGGAGCATCAACCTTGCACCGGACCTGTCCAAGGTGCTGGTCACGGTGGAGACCGTCCGCGAGGCCGCGCCCCTGTTCACCGACAAGACGATCTTCTGGGTGGTGAAGCCGCAGCTCTTCGCCGGCAATATCCAGGGGCTCGATACGCTGCTATCCGGATCGTACATCGGCATGATGCCGTCGACGGAGGGGACCAAGAAGCAGCACCATTTCACTGGCAAGGAGGATCCCCCGATCCTCCAGACCGCGACTCCCGGCACGACATTCCTGTTGCGGACCAAGAAGATCGGCTCTCTGAGCCTTGGCTCGCCGATCTTCTTTCGTGACCTTCAGGTGGGCGCGGTGCTCGGCTGGGACGACACGCAGCTCGAGGAAGGCGTCACGGTGAGTGCCTTCGTGCGCGCGCCGTTCGACAAGTACGTGCACGCCGATTCGCTGTTCTGGAACGCCTCGGGCATTTCGTTCAAGTTCGCCGCGGGGGGCGTGCGCGTTCAGGTCGAGTCGATCAAGGCTTTGCTGCTCGGCGGCATCGCCTTCGACACGCCGGTCGATTCGAAGGCGCCGGTCGCCGACGCAAATCATCGCTTCACGCTCTACGCCAACTCTGACGCAGCGAGATCTGCCGGCTTCGGCCAGCACATGCAGTTCGTGTCCTATTTCAACGGGTCGGTCGCCAACCTCGATCCGGGGGCGGACGTGACCTTTCACGGCATCAAGATCGGAGAGGTCACGGAAGTCGGTCTCGTCTACGATCCCAAGATCAACAGGATAAGAGTGCCGGTGCAGTTCCGCGTGGAGGCAAGGCGAATCGCCAACATCGCCCCGGTCCAGGGCATACCGCCCGGCACGATCGCCGCCGAGATGGTGAGGCGGGGGCTGCGGGCGACCCTGCAGACGCCGAATTTGCTGCTTGGCCAGAAGATCGTGGCCCTGGTGTTCGAGCCCGATGCGCCGCCGGCCGAGATGACGCAGGAAGGCAACACCTTCGTCGTGCCGGCCGATGAGAACGGAGGCTTCGACAGTCTGATTGCCGGCGCCTCGGAGCTCATGTCCAAGATCAATCGCATCGATTTCGACGGGATCGGCGCGAGCCTCGCCCGCACCTTCAAGGGACTCGACAATACGGTCAACGGACCGGAGATGAAGAACACGCTGGCTTCGCTCAACTCGGCGATGGCCGACGTCAAGAACATCGCCCATCAACTCGACACCGATGCCGGTCCGGCGCTGAAGCGTCTGCCGGCGATCTCCGCCGAGCTCGAGGATTCGCTCGCCAAGATCAACAAGCTCGTGAGTTCGCTCAACACCGGCTATGGCGGCGACTCGCGGTTCAATCGTGAGACGGAACGCATGATCCAGCAGATCAGTGACGCGGCGCGCTCGCTGCGGTCGCTCACCGACCTGCTGTCGCGCAATCCTGAAGCCCTGATCACGGGCCGGCCGGCCGGAGGAAAGTGAAGATGGCGACGCAATTCCGCCGGCGAGGGTTCCTGAGCCTGCTGCCACCGCTCGCCGTGGCTGCCTGCTCCTCGACGGAGCCGAAACTCTATATCGTCGCCGTCCAGCCGGGCTCGACCCTGCCGTCAGGGCCGCCGGTGGTCCAGGTGCGCGACGTCGGCTTGCCGAGCTACCTCGATCGGCGCGAGATCGTGCGGTCGTCCGAGGACTACAGTGTCGGCGTCCGTATGAACGATTGGTGGGCCGAGCCGTTAGGCGGCATGTTGAGCCGCGTGCTCTCCATGGATCTGTCGCAGCGCCTGCCGGGCAGCAACGTCTATCGCGACAACGGCGCCATCAGCCTCGACCCGAACGCCATCGTGGCCGTGAACATCCAGCGGCTGAACGTCGACGCATCGCGGATGCTGCAGCTGCAGGCCCAGGCGGCAATCGAGTTCAATCGGCCAAGCCGCACCAAGTCGCAGAGCTTCAGCATCGCCAAGCCGGTTTCTGGACCGACGGTCGCGGCCGAAGTCGCGGCGACCAGTGAGGCCATGGCGGAGCTCGCCGACGGCATCGCCCAGATGCTGCAGCGATGACCGAACCGCAACTGCGGGAGTGCTCCGGCTGCGGCATGTTCCAGCTCGTGCCGGCGCTCGGCCCGGACATGCGGTCGAATTGCCTGCGCTGCGGGACGCTGTTGCGCCACACGCGGGCCAATTCGCTCGAGCACAGCATGGCGGTGATGTTCGGCGGGTTGGTCGCGTTCGTCGTGCTGTGGACGGCCATGCTCATGCAGGTCTCCGAAGTCGGCATCATCCACGACACCACGCTGATCTCGGGCCCCCTCGAGCTGGTGCGGCACGGGCTATGGCCGCTTGCCTTTGCGGTCGCCTTCACGACGGCAATCGCGCCGGTCGGCAAGTTCGCCGGCACGCTCTACGTGCTGGTCGGCCTCAGGATGAAGCACCCACCGCCGGGCCTGGCGCGGGTCTTCCTGTTCGCCCGCAAGATGGCCGTCTGGTCGATGCTCGAGGTGTTGCTGCTCGGCGTGTTCGTCGCCTACACCAAGCTCGGCGACCTGGTGCACATCCAGATCGGTGCGGCGGTCTATGCGCTGGGCGCGCTCACCGTGCTCACCGTGTGGGCCGACAACGCGCTCGATCCCGATGAGGTCTGGGAGGAGATCGAGCGGCGCGGCCAGGCGCACGATCCCATGCCGCCGGTGCCGCCCACCGCCTATCGCCCGGGCGCATTGGGTTGCGAGGCCTGCGGTCTGGTCAGCGTGCCGGCGCATCATGATCACGCGGAGTGCCCGCGCTGCGGCTCGGCGCTGCATGAGCGGAAGCCCGACAGCATCGGCCGGACCTGGGCCTTCGTGATCGCGGCCGCGATCCTCTACATCCCGGCCAACTACTATCCGGTGCTGACCGTCATCCAGATGGGGGCAGGCGCGCCCAGCACCATCATGGGCGGCGTGATCGAGCTCTTCGATTCGCACATGTATCCGCTGGCGCTGCTGGTGTTCTTTGCCAGCATCCTGGTGCCGATGTTCAAGCTTATCGCACTGAGCTACATGCTGGTGTCATCCAAGCTTGCTTCCACGCATCCGAGGGTGGCGCTGCTGTTGCGCCAGCGCACGAGCCTCTACTTCGTCGTCGCCTGGATCGGCCGCTGGTCGATGGTCGACATCTTCATGGAATCCCTGCTGGGCGCGCTCGTGCAGTTCGGCGCGGCGGTGAATATCGCGCCCGGCATCGGCGCCGTCGCCTTCTGCGCCGTCGTCATCCTCACCATCTTCGGCGCCGAAGGCTTCGATCCGCGCCTGATGTGGGATGCCGCCGCGCGGAACCCGCATCGTCTGCCCGCCGATCAGAACCCGCTCGCATCGTCGGAGGGTTCCTTCCCTTCGCGCGCTTGATAGAGTGCGGGCCTCCAACCGAGGAAACTTGAATGAAGCTCGCTTACTCTCCCGCCAGCCCCTACGTGCGCAAGGTCACCGCCTGCGCGATCAAGCGCGGCCTCGACAAGCAGGTCGAGCGCGTGAAGATCGGCACCACCGACCCGGCGCTGCTGCAATACAATCCGCTGTCCAAGGTGCCGACGCTCATCCTCGATGACGGCACCTGCCTCTTCGACAGCCCGGTGATCTGCGAGTATCTAGACTCGGTCGGCTCCGCGCCCAAGCTGTTCCCGGCGCCGGGTCCGGCGCGCTGGAAGGCGCTGACGCAGGAGGCGCTGGCCGACGGCATCCTCGATGCCACGCAGCCGCGCCGCCGCGAGATCGCGCTGCCTCAGGACGAGGGCCGCAAGAGCTACATCACGCTGCAGCAGGGCAAGGTGAAGGCCGCCCTCGCCGAGTTCGAGAAGCAGGCCGACTCGCTCGGCAATCTCGACACGATCGGCGAGATCACCATCGGCTGCGCGCTCGGCTATCTCGACTTCCGCTACGCCAACGAGCCGTGGCGTCCGGGGCACCCCAAGCTGACCGCCTGGTACGAGAAGGTCGCGAAGCTCGCCCCGCTGGCGGAGACCGTGCCGGTCGGCTAGCGCTATCCATCGGCTGGAACCGGCCGAGCGGACCGCATCCATTGTTCAGAATGGGTGGACAAAGGGGTGCCGACATAAACTCCCGTCGTTGAACTGCGCGACGGGAGTTTGCTCATGTCCATATCGACGGAAAATGTCGAGAAAACCGTTTTCGATCCATTTAGGCACCGTTTTCGACCATTTATCTGCGGGTGCGACAGCGGTGAAATGCCGTGGCGTCGAGCTTTTCGCCGCTTGGCCGTCATAGATGCCGTTTAAAAACGGCGAAAATGGTCGAAATGGTCCTGGCCCCTTGGGGAACGCTTGAGCGGTTCAACTCGGGCGCAAGCCGCTCTAGTCTTTTCGACCAAAGGCGGGAGGACGTATGCCGGCACGGACGGGTGAGCAGTTCCTGAAGGGCCTGCGCGGGCCACGCGCGGTCTGGGTCGATGGCGAGCGCGTGAGCGACGTCGTCGATCATCCCAAGCTCACCGGCGCAGCGCATGCGCTGGCCGAGGTCTTCGACCTGCACCACAAGCAGGCCGAGACCCTGCTGATGGCCGATCCCGAGACGGGCGAGACGATCGCCGTCAGCCACATGATCCCGCGTTCGCGCGAGGACCTGCAGCGTCGCCACAAGGCGCTGCGGGCGGTGGCGGAGTATTCCGTCGGCCTGATGGGCCGCACGCCCGACTACATGAACGTGACCTACGCGGGCTTTGCCGGCAGTCCCGTCGAATGGAGCGCGTACGGCAACGAGGCGGGCTACGAGCGGCTGGTCGCCTATCAGAAGTTCCTTCGCCGGGGCGACATCTCGCTCACCCACACGATCGTGCAGCCGACCGTCGACAAGACGGCGGGCGACGCGCCCAAGCCCGGCAACCCCTATGCGTTGCGCAAGGTGGGGGAGACCGAGCACGGCATCGTGGTGCGCGGCGCCCGCATCCTGGCGACCCTGGCGCCGTTCGCCGACGAGATCGCGGTCTATCCGGCGCTGCCTCTGCCTGAGGGCTCGGACGACTACGCGGTTTCGTTCTGCATTCCCATGAGCGCGCCGGGACTGAAGTTCCTGTGCCGCGACAGCATGTCGGCGCCGTCGTCCAACCGTTTCGATCATCCGCTGTCGAGCCGCTTCGACGAACAGGACGCCTTCGTGATCTTCGACGATGTCGAGGTGCCGCGAGATCGGCTGTTCATCGATGGCAATCTCAAATCCTACAACAGCGTCATGACCACGAGCTGGCCGCCCAACATCCAGCAGCAGACGATGGTTCGCGCCTCGGTGAAGCTCGATTTCGCCTGGGGCTTGGCGCTGCGCATGGCGGCCTCGATCAACGCCACCGATCCGGAGACCATGCGCATGATCGGCGAGCTCTGGGGCTATGCCGAGTTCACGCGCTCGGCGGTGATCGCAGCCGAGGTCGAGGCGCGCGAATGGCCGGGCGGGATGTGGACCCCGTCAGCCAGTCCGATGCATGCGCTGCGCGGCTTCCTGCCGCTCTGGATGCCGCGCGCGAACGAGATCCTGCGTCTCATCGGCTCGCACAACCTGCTCGCCGCGCCGATGCGGGCCGAGCTTGCCGACAAGGACCTGCGGCCGTTGATTGATCAGTATCTGCCCGGCGCCAAGGGCCAGGCGGCGGAGGAGCGCATCCGCATCTTCCGGCTGGCCTGGGATTTCGCCGGTTCCGCGCTCGCCAGCCGCAACGAACAGTACGAGCGCTTCTATCTCGCCTCCTCGCCACGCAACCTCGCGCGCCATCTCGTCTTCACCGACCGCAGCCGCGCCGACCGTCTGGTGGATCGGTTCTTGCAGGAACCGGTCTGATGTCTGTCTCCGGTTTCTTCCAGCCGCCATCGTCGGCGCGCTACGCGTTGCGTCGCGTCCATGTTCCCGTGAGCCTGCTGACCGGTCCGCCGCCCGGACCGGTGGACGAGGACGATCTCGTCCTGTGCGATCTCGTCATCGACGCCGGCAAGGTCGCCGACATCGTGCCGGGGGGCTCGCTCGCGGCGGCGGAGGGGCCCGACCTTGACCGCTCACTGGTGTTGCCGGGTCTGCTCGACGCACACGCTCATCTGGACAAAGGCCATATCGTGCCGCGCGCACGCAACCACACCGGCGATCTTCTGGGCGCGGCCGCGGCCTCGGGCCCCGATCGGGCGGCGCGCTGGCATGCCGAGGACGTGCGGCGGCGCATCGAGTTCGGCTTGCGGACCGCCTATGCCAAAGGCGTGGTGGCGATCCGCACGCATCTCGATTCGCTCGCGCCGCAGCCCGCAATCACCTTTCCCGTCTTCCGGAAGTTGCGCGACGAGTGGGCGGGACGGGTGGAATTGCAACCCTCGACCATCGGACCCATCGACATCTTCACGCGCGAGGAGGGGCGCGAGCTTGCCGACCGGGTCGCGGAGATCGGCGGCAATCTTGGCTGCGGCACGCGCTTCCTGGAGCTGGACAACAGCCCCGTACCGCCCGAGTTCGACATCGTCATGGAACGTATCTTCACGCTGGCCGAGGAGCGTGGGCTCGACCTCGACATGCATGTCGACGAATCGAGCGACGTCGAGGCCAGGACCCTGATCCGCATCGCCCGTATGGCCGTGAAGCGCGGCTTCAAGGGCCGCATCCTCGCGGGTCATTGCTGCGCGCTTGCCTTGCAGACCGACGAGCTGATCCGCGACACGATGGACGCCTGCAAGGATGCCGGTATCGACATCGTGAGCCTGCCGGCGGTGAACCTTTACCTGCAGGCGCGTGGAACGAATCGAAAGACTCCGCATTGGCGCGGCGTGACCCTGTTGCACGAGCTCAAGGCGCACGGGCTCAAGGTCGCGATCGGCGGCGACAATGTCCGTGACCCGTTCTACGGCTACGGCGATCACGACATGCTGGAAAGCTTCAGCCAGGCGGTGAAGATTGCTCATCTCGACCACCCTCACAGCGACTGGATAACGGCCGCGACGTCGGTGCCGGCGGCCATCATGCAGCTCACGCAGTTCGGCCATGTCGGTAAGGGCCGGCCTGCGGACCTGATCGTGCTCAAGGCACGCGATTTCAACGAGATGCTGGCACGTTTCCAGGCCGACCGTGTGGTGATCCGCAATGGCCGCGCCGTCGACACGACCCTGCCGGACTACCGCGAGCTCGACGACCTCGTTAAGCTGTGAGGTGCCGGAGCGGAGTGTGCGATGAGCGACATCGACGTCCTGAAACCCGACACGATCGCCAAGCCCAAGGTCGAGCAGCCGCGCATGTACAAAGTCGTGCTGCTGAACGACGACTACACGCCGCGCGAGTTCGTGGTGCAGGTCCTGAAGGCCGTCTTTCGCACGACCGAGGATCAGGCCTATCGCATCATGATGACGGCGCACCAGAAGGGCGTCTGCGTCGTCGCGACCTTCACGCGCGACATCGCCGAGAGCAAGGCGACGGAGGCGACCGACATGGGCCGCCAGAAGGGCTACCCGCTGATGTTCTCGACCGAGCCGGAAGAGTGACCTGTTCTCGGTCGAAGATTCCGTCCGGGATGGTACCGGCGCCCCACAATCACCTCGAAAATGCCCCGATGGTTACAGCGAAAGTCAGACCATTGTCAGCCAGCGGGTCATAGCCTTCGAGCTCCGGGGAAAAGACTGAAGTCTGATCTCAAGGAGGAAACGATGAACAAATCATGGGCTATCGCGGCGGCGAGCGCGTTCGCCGCGGGGACTCTCGTTGTCTCCATCGCAAACGCACAGACGACGTCGAGTCCGGCGTTTGGGCAGAACTCGACGGATTGCAAGGGCGTCAATGCCTGCAAGGGCCAGAGCGCTTGCAAGTCGGCCACCAACGCCTGCAAGGGCCAGAACGCCTGCAAAGGTCGAGGCTGGATTCAGGGTGTCAGCACGCTCACCTGCCAGGCCGAAGGCGGAACTCCCGGCTTCGCGGGCGGTGCGTGAGTAGAGTGCCGGGCGCTGCCGGAGAGCCGGCGGCGCCCTTTTCTCTTCCGCGATATCAGCGCAGGTCGGCGCAGAATTCCTGGATGCGCTTGCAGCCTTCGCGCAGGCTCTCAAGATCCGTGGCGTAAGAGATGCGGAAGTAGGGGCTCATGCCGTAGGCGGCGCCCTGCACCGTCGCGACGTGACGCTCTTCGAGGAGCGCGGTCACGAAGTCGGTGTCGGTCTCGAGCTTCCTGCCCTTGGACGTGGTCTTGCCGAGGCAGCCCGCGAGGTTGGGGAACACGTAGAATGCGCCCTCGGGCTTGTGGCACTTGATGCCCTTGGCCTCGTTCAGCCAGCCGACGACCTGGTTGCGCCGGTTCTCGTAGTCCTTGCGATGGCTCTCGACGATGTCCTGCGGACCGTCGAGGGCAGCGGCCACCGCGGCCTGGCCGATGGTCGAGACGCCGGCCGTGGCCTGGCCCTGCATGTTCATCATCGCCGCGATCATGGCCTTCGGCCCGCCGGCGAAGCCCACGCGCCAACCCGTCATGGCGTAGGCCTTGGACGCGCCGTTCACGGTGAGCGTGCGCTCCTTCAGCTTCGGTTCGACCTCGGCGATCGAATGGGTCTTGGCGCCATCGTAGACGAGATGCTCGTAGATCTCGTCCGACATGATCAGCACCTTGGGATGCCTCAGCAGCACGTCGGTGAGCTGCTTCAGCTCCTCGCGCGAGCACACCGCGCCGGTCGGATTGTTGGGGAAGTTCAGCACCACCCACTTGGTCTTGGGCGTGATCGCCGCCTCGAGATCCTCGGGACGCAGCTTGAACTGGTTGTTCTCCGGGCACGACACGCTGACCGGGACGCCGCCGCACAGCCGGATCTGGTCGGCATAGCTGATCCAGCCGGGCGAGGGGACGATCACCTCGTCGCCCGGATTCACCGAGGCCATGGTGGCGCCGAACATGATCTGCTTGGAGCCGTTCGACACCATGATCTCGTCCATGGCGTAGTCGAGATTGTTCTCGCGCTTGAACTTGCGCTGCACGGCTTCCTTCAAAGCCCTGGTGCCGTCCTGCGGCGGATATTTGGTGTCGCCGGCGAGGGCGGCCTTGTAGCCCGCCTCGATGGCGTGGCGTGGCGAGGCGAAGTCGGGCTCGCCCGAGGAGAGACCCACGATCTTCACGCCCTGCGCGCGCAACTCGCGCACCTTGCGGGTCATGGCAGCGGAGGCGGAGACTTTGACGCTCTTCAGACGCTCGGCGGGCTCGAACATGGGTCCTTCCAGAAGGGGCGGGCCAGGAATGGGCGGGCGAGCATTACGGCCCCGGCGGGCCGTCCGCAACCATCCTGGGATGCTCTCCTGTGAGGGACCTCCTATGCCGCCCGCTTGGCAAAATGCGGCAGGACGTGCTGGCCATAGAACTCGATGGCGCGCTTCTGGTCGGCCTGGCCGGCGTGGATGTTCACGATCGTGGCGCCGCTGTCGAACAGTTTCCCGATCGCCTCGATATGACGTTCGGGATCCGTCCCGACGGCCCACTCGGCGATCAGCTTGTCGATCGGCACCTCGGCCTCGGCGCGGCGCTGGATCTCGGCCGGATCGCGGATGGCGTGATAGCCCTTGAAGGCCTTCGGCAGGAAGCGCCACAGCTCGGCCGCCTGCTCGGCGACGCTCTTGTCGCCGACGGCAACGAACTGCTCGATCAGCACGGGCATGCTGGCCGCGACCTTGCCGGCCTCGCGCGCGCCCGCTTCCCATTCGCCCTTGTGCTGCCGCCAGGTCTCGGGATCGGTGATCAGGCCGTCACCATGTTTGCCGGCGAGCCGCATGGCCTTGGGACCGTTCGCCGCGGTCAGGATCGGGATGGGCTGCGGCGGCGGATCGTAGAGCTTGCCCTCGACTGTGTAGTGCCGACCCTCATGCTTCACGTCCTTGCCCGTCCACAGCGCGCGAATGATTTCGAGCGCCTCGATCAGTCGTTCCCAGCGCTCCTGCCATTTCGGCCACTCGCCGGTCGCCGCCCGCTCGTTCAACGCCTCGCCCGAGCCCACACCCAGGAAGATGCGGCCGGGATTGAGGAGCGCGAGCGAGGCGAAGGCCTCGGCGACGATCGCGGGGTGATAGCGCACGGTCGGACACGTCACCGTCGTGCCCATCCAGGCTTTCGGTGCGCGTTCGCCGAGCGCGCCCAACGTCACCCACGCCGCACCGGAATGACCTTCATTGGCTTGCCATGGCTGGAAATGGTCGCTTGTCGCCAACAGTCCGAAACCGGACCGAGCCGCCAGCGTCCCGATCTCGCGCAACTCGTTCACGGGGAACTGCTCATGCGCGAGCATGTAGCCGATTGTGTCCTTTGCGATTGTCATGCAAACCCAACGGCGGCAACGGCGAGAGAGTTCCGGGCGTTCGGTCTCCAGGAGGTAGCGTATGACCGACATCAAGAACTCACGAATCCTGATCCTCGCGACCCACGGTTTCGAGCAGCTCGAGCTCACGACGCCGCGCGACGAGTTGCGCAAGGCCGGTGCGGCCGTCGAGGTCGCGACACCCGACGGCAAGCCGATCCGTGGCTGGGACCGCAAGGACTGGGGCGAGATGGCCGATGCCGATCTCAAGATCGCCGACGCCAGGTGCGAGAATTACCAGGCGCTCGTTTTGCCGGGCGGGCAGATCAATCCGGACCTGCTGAGGATCAACGAAGACGCCATGAAGGTCGTGAGGGCCTTCCTCGAGTCAGGCAAGCCGGTCGCTGCGATCTGCCACGCCCCCTGGCTCCTGATTCAGGCCGACGCGGTGAAGGGCCTGTCGATGACGTCCTACCAGTCGATCCGCAAGGATTGCGAGAATGCCGGCGCCAAATGGGTCGACAAGGAAGTGGTCGTCGACAAGGGCATTATCACCAGCCGCTCGCCCGAGGATCTGAAGGCTTTCGTGTCGAAGATCATCGAGGAAGTGCGCGAAGGCCGTCACCAGCAACGCAAGGCGGCCTAGATTTCAGCCGTGCGTGAGGCCGGCCGCCTTGATCCCGGCGATGCAAGCCGCTTCATCCTCCTCGCCGGTGCCGCCTGAGGCGCCGGCGGCGCCGATCACCGTGCCGTCCTTGTCTTTGATCACGACAGCGCCTGTCTGCGGGATGAATTTGCCGTGCGTTGTTGCTGACAGCGCGCCGAAGAACGACGGATTGCCCTTGGCGCGCTCCAGCAGGACGGCACTCGATACGCCCATGCCGACGGCGGCCCAGGCTTTGCCGATCGCGACTTCGTTGCGCAGCATGCTGGCGCCGTCCTCGCGCTGCAGCGACTTCACGTTGCCGGCCTCATCCAGCACAGCGACCGCGAGCGGCTTCACCTTGAGTTGACGCGCCTGTGAGAACGCAGCCTCTATGATCTTGTTCGCTTGGGCGAGCGTGAGCTTGGACATGGGACTGAAGTTCCTCTCGAAGTGAGGGGCGCAGGATGCCCGCTCGGCCGGTTGGTTTGAAGAGGAACAAAGAGCATGACCACGGACGAACGGGAGATCCGGGAGTTGATCGCACGCTGGGCCAGAGCCGTGCGCGAGGAGGACCGCGACGGCATCCGGGCCGACCATGCCGAGGACATGCTGATGTTCGACGTGCCGCCACCGTTTCAGTCGCGCGGCCTGCCGGCCTACATGGAAACGTGGGAGCTCTTCTTTTCCACCCTGCCGAAACCCATCGTCTTCGATTTCAGCGAAATACAGGTGGTCGCCGGATCGGACGTGGCCTTCGCGACGGCGACCGGGCGTTGCATCTGGACGAACAAGCAGGGCGAGCGTGAGCCGCTCGACTTCCGGTTGACGATGGGCCTGCAGAAGGTGAACGGTCGCTGGAAGGTCAGGCACGAGCACCATTCGGTGCCGGCCGACTAGCACCGGGCGTCACCGGAACAAACATTTGCACCTGGGCGTTGGCCAACATGGCCTCCGACGTTCGCATCGGCATCTCGGGCTGGACCTACAAGCCGTGGCGCGGACAATTCTATCCCGAAGGCCTGCCGCAGAAGAAGGAACTGGCCCATGCCGCATCGGTGTTCCGCAGCATCGAGATCAACGGCACTTTCTATTCGATGCAGCACAGCGAGAGCTTCGCACAGTGGGCGGAGGCCACGCCCGACGATTTCGTCTTCGCGGTCAAGGGACCGCGCTATCTCACGCACATGCTGAAGCTCAGGAACGCCGAGGCGCCGCTGGGCAATTTCTTCGCCTCCGGGCCGCTGCGGCTCGGCGCCAAGCTCGGTCCGATCCTCTGGCAGTTCCCGCCGAACTTCCGCTTCAATCCGGAAAAGCTTGAGACGTTCTTCGCGCTGTTGCCGCGCGACACCGAGGCGGCGGCCAGATGCGGCCGCCGGCACGATCATCGCCTGAAGGGGAAGGCGTGGCTGAAGGTCGACAGGCGCCGCAAGATCCGTCACGCCATGGAAGTGCGCCACGAGAGCTTCCGCGATCCAGCCTTCATCGCTCTGCTGCGCAAACACGACATCGCACTGGTCTGCGCCGACACGGTCGAGTGGCCGCTGCTCATGGATGCGACGTCCGACTTCATCTACGTGCGACTGCACGGCAACACCGAACTCTATCGGAGCGCCTACAGTCCGCGCGAGCTGAAGCGTTGGGCCAGCCGGATCGTGGCATGGCGCGACGGCCGGCCGATGACCGACGCGCACTTCATCGCCGCCAAGCCGGCCGCGGCGCGGCCGCGCGACGTATTCGTCTACTTCGACAACACCGACAAGCTGCAGGCGCCCAAGGACGCGCTGTCGCTGATGCGATTGGTGGGCCAGGCATGAGCAAGCTCACCGCCGTTGCCGCGAAGGCAAAACGCTGCACTCTCTGTCCGCTCTACAAGAACGCCACCCAGACCGTGTTCGGCGAGGGGCCGGCCGGTGCCACGCTCATGCTGGTGGGCGAGCAGCCGGGCGATCAGGAGGATCTCGCCGGCAGGCCGTTCGTCGGGCCGGCTGGAAAGATGCTCGACAAGGCGCTCGCCGCCGCCGGCATCGACCGTGCTCAGGTCTACGTCACCAACGTCGTGAAGCACTTCAAGAACGAGCCGCGCGGCAAGAGGCGGATGCACAAGAAGCCAAACCGTTACGAGGTCGAGGTCTGCAAGGTCTGGCTCGACCAGGAAGTCGCGCTGGTCCGGCCGGCGCTGATCGTGGCGCTGGGCGTCACGGCGGCCTCGGCGCTGGCCGGCAAGGCGGTCACGCTTTCGCGCCTGCGCGGTCAGGAGGTGGCTTTTGCCGATGGCTCGCGCGGCTGGGTGACCGTGCATCCCTCGTCGATCCTGCGGGCGCCCGACGAGGCCGGACGGCGCGCCGGCTATGCCGGGCTGGTGAAAGACCTCAAAGGGGCGCTAAAAGCGGCCACAAGGCGTGCTCAAGCGGCTTGAATCATTGGGAAAATCCCTGCCGGAAGGGGTTGACGCCGCGTCTTCATCTCCCTATTTTCCGGCCGCTTTCGGAATTCACCCCGGCTTGGCCGGGGCTTTTTGTTGGGATTTGGACCATGAAGATCCGCCACTCGCTGAAGTCGGTGAAGACGCGCCACAAGGACTGCCGCATCGTGCGCCGCAAGGGCCGCGTCTACATCATCAACAAGACCAACCCGCGCTACAAGGCTCGCCAGGGCTGAGCGTTTGCGCCTGGAGCGTGCCCGGAAGGGTGCGCCGGCGTTCGGGACAGATCACCAGCGGCGGAAGCTCCGGCTTCCGCCGCTTTTTCGTGTGACCGGCATGGTTGCCCGGGGGCGCCGGGTTACAGCATAGTGGCTGCGCAAACGTGACCGCGCTTTCGATCATCATCCCGACCTACAATCGGCTGTGGGCGCTTCCCAAGGCGATCGAGTCGATCCGCGCGACCAAGAACTTGCATGAGATCATCGTCGTCGACGACGGCAGCACGGACGGCACGTCCGACTGGCTGGCGCAGCAATCCGACATCGTCGCGGTGCGCACCGAGAACTGGGGCAAGGACTGGGCGGTCAACCGGGGCTTCGCCATGGCGCGCGGCACGTACGTGCGCTTCCTCGATTCCGACGACTGGCTGGAGACCGACGCCAACGACGCCCAGCTCGAGATTGCCCTGAACGAGCAGGCCGACATCGTCACCGCGGGCTACCGTACCTACGACGATCGCACCGATGCCTGGGTCGAGGCACCGTGGGTGCATTGCGACGATTTCATCGCCCAGCAGCTCGGCGAAGTGCAGAGCGGGCACTATTCGGCCTTTCTCTTCCGGCGGGAGTTCATCGCCGATCTGCCGCACCGGCCCGAATTCCTCGCCAACGACGATCGCATGTTCATCCTCGAAGCCGCGCTCAGGCATCCGCGTGTTGCGTCCTGGGACAGGTTCGCGCTGATCCACCGCCATCATGGGCGTGGCCGGCTCCAGGCTCCGACATCCAGCGAGGTCGTGCCTGTGCTTCTGGCCGAGCTCAAGATCTATCGGAAGGTCTACCGCGTGCTGGCCGCGCGTGGTGAGCTGACGGCGCGACGAGGCCGCGCCGCTCCGTCGGCCCGGCTACGGTCGCTCGCCTTCGAAATCGCGCGCTATGATCTCGACGAGGCGGTTCGGGTGTTCGACTGGATGCGCGAACTCGATCCGGCCTTCGTGATGCCCGGCTCCGGCCTCGTGCCGACCTTGTGCCGGAGCCTCGGATTCCGCCGCACGGCGCAACTGCTCCGGCTGCGCCGGAGACTGCTGGCACCGTTCCGCGCCTGGCGGAGAGCGCAAGCGGGTGCCTGAGGCGCCGCCTTTTTGCTATATCTGAACCCATCATGCAGATGCCGCCGCTCGATCCGGACATCCTCGCGCGCCGCGCCGAGATCGTGGCCGCCTTGCGCTCGATCGTGCCGGGCGAGGGCGTGATCGACGATCTCGAGGGCATGCGGCCCTTCGAATGCGACGCGCTTTCGGCCTATCGCCAGATGCCGCTCGTGGTCGTGCTGCCGGAAACGGTGACCCAGGTCGCGACGATCCTGCGCTATTGCCAAGACCACAAGGTGAAGGTCGTGCCGCGCGGCGCCGGCACCTCGCTGTCGGGCGGCTCCATGCCGGTGGGCGACGCGATCCTGCTGGGCATGGGCAAGTTCAACAAGGTGCTGGCGATCGACTATCCCAATCGCTGCGCCGTCGTGCAGCCGGGCGTGACCAATCTCGGCGTCACCAAGGCGGTCGAGCACGAGGGTTTCTATTACGCCCCCGATCCCAGCTCGCAGATCGCCTGTTCGATCGGCGGCAACGTGGCGGAGAATTCCGGCGGCGTGCACTGTCTGAAATACGGCCTGACCACCAACAACCTGCTCGGTCTCGAGATGGTGCTGATGAATGGCGAGGTGGTGCGCCTGGGCGGCAAGCATCTCGACTCGGGCGGCTACGACCTGATGGGCTTGATGACGGGGTCCGAGGGATTGCTGGGCGTCGTCACCGAGGTGACGGTGCGGCTGCTGCGCAAGCCCACGACGGCGCGGGCCGTGTTGTTGGGTTTTCCGACCGAAGCGGGCGCGGCCGACTGCGTGGCGGCCATCATCGCTTCGGGCATCATTCCCGGTGGCATGGAGATGATGGACCGCGATGCCGTCAAATGCGCCGAGAACTATGTCGGTGCCGGCTATCCGCTCGACGTCGAGGGCCTTCTGATCGTCGAATTGGACGGCCCGGCGGTCGAGGTCGACCATCTCGTGAAGCGAGTCGAAGAAATTTCCAAGAGCCGTGGCGCCACGACCTGCCGCGTGAGCCGCGACGAGCAGGAAAGAGTGCTGTTCTGGGCCGGCCGCAAGGCGGCGTTCCCCGCCGTCGGCCAGATCTCACCGGACTATATGTGTCTCGACGGTTCGGTGCCACGCGGTCGGCTGGTCGAGGTGCTGGCCGAGATGCGCGAGATGTCGAAGAAGCACGGCCTGCGTGTCGTGAACGTGTTCCATGCCGGCGACGGCAATCTCCACCCGTTGATCCTGTTCGACGCCAACGACCCCGACGAGCTGCACCGGGCTGAGGAATTCGGTGCCGACATCCTACGGCTCTGTGTGCGGGTGGGCGGCGTGCTGACCGGCGAGCATGGCGTGGGCATCGAGAAGCGCGACCTGATGGGCGAGCAGTTCACGGAGGTCGATCTCGACCAGCAGATGCGGGTGAAATGCGCCTTCGATCCCGACCATCTTCTCAATCCAGGCAAAGTGTTTCCCAAGCTTCGGCGCTGCGCCGAGCTGGGACGCGTGGTCGTGCACCACAACAAGCTGCCGTTTCCGGATATCCCTCGCTTCTGAGAGCCGCCGCTATTTCTGTTCCTTCGCGGCTCGCGCCGTGCAGACGGCGGCCGCACCCTTCACACGGTTCAGCGTTTCCGTCTGGGAGGGCGCCGTCTTGCCCGTCTTCATCGCGAGACCGATCTCCTCGAGTTCCGCAATGGAGACGACCTTCTCGCTCTCGTCGGCGGAGCAGGTGCAGGCCGAATCGCAGTAGGCATATTTGTCTTCCGTCATGCCGGGAGCTGCCCGGCACTTCTCGACGCAATTCTTGACGAAGGCCGCTTTGGCCTCGGCCGGCCAGGCGTTGCCCTGATGGCCGCGGAGCGACAGCCAGGTGGCGACGGCTGCCAATACGACGAGGCCGGCAACGACCAGCAGGACGGTGCGCGTTTGGGACGTCATATCGGAGGGCCTCTTGCGGGGAGGGACGGGCACGATTTGCTTATCGGCGCATCCATGACTTGTAAATCGACGCGCGCGGTGAAATGGGCTAGACTCTGTCGATCGTTGCAAAGGACATTTCCAGCGCCCGTTATTTTTCCGTTTTTCTAACGGAAGTGGGCCCACTGGCCGGGCCATGAGCGGGACCATCAAGCCGCGCGACTCCAGGGAACTGCAGCAAGCCGTCGAGTGGGCGCTCGCCGAAGGCGCGACGCTCGACGTGCGTGGCACGGGCTCAAAAATTTCATTGGGCCGCCCGATGCGCTGCGACCACGTCCTCGACCTCTCCGGCCTGGGCGGCATCGTCGACTATGCACCCGAGGAGCTGGTCGTCACCTTGCGCGCCGGGACGCCGTTGCGGGACGTCGAGGCGCTGCTGGCTCAGCGCAACCAGATGCTGGCCTTCGAGCCGCCCGATCTCGGCCCGCTGCTCGGCCGAGCGCCGGGTGAGGGGACCCTCGTTGGCACGGTCATGGGAAATTTCGCGGGGCCCCGGCGGTTGTCGGCGGGCGCGGCCCGCGATCACCTGCTGGGCTTTTCCGGCGTCAACGGGCGCGGCGAGGCCTTCAAGTCGGGCGGCAAGGTGATGAAGAACGTCACCGGCTACGATCTTTCCAAGCTGCTCGCCGGTTCCTGGGGCACCCTGGCCGTGCTCGACGAGGTCTCGGTGAAGGTGCTGCCGGCACCCGACCAGACGCGCACCTTGCTGTTGCGCGGCCTCGACGATGCCACCGCCGCGAAGGCAATGTGCCTGGCGATGGGCAGCCCGCACGAAGTTTCCGGCGCCGCTCACGCCGATGGCGCGACGGCACTGCGCGTCGAAGGTGTCGCGCCGTCCGTCGAAGCGCGGCTGAAGGGCCTGCGCGACCTGCTGGCCAACGCCAAGGCGACGGTGGAGGAATTGGGTACTCTCGAAAGCCGTACTTTCTGGCGCGAAATACGGGACGTCACGCCGTTAAAGGTTGCGGAAAACGACGTGGTCTGGCGGATTTCCTGTCCGCCCACCGAAGGCGCCGCCGTCGTGGCACGCCTCAGGGCCCAGCATCCGGTGGCCAGGAGCTTCTACGACTGGTCCGGCGGCCTGATCTGGCTGGCGCTGCCCACGAGCCCCGATGCCGACCACGCGCTGATGCGGGCCGCCCTGGGTGCGAGCGGTGGTCATGCGACCTTGATCCGTGCGCCGGAGGCTGTCCGTGCCTCCGTCCCGGTCTTCCAGCCGCTCTCGCCCGCGCTCGCCGCTCTATCCGCCCGCGTGAAGGAGAGCTTCGATCCCAAGGGCCTCTTCAATCCGGGGAGGATGGCGGGCTGAGATGCAAACCAATTTCACCCTGGCCCAGCTGGCCGATCCGGAGACCGCACGCAGCGAGCACATCCTGCGCAAGTGCGTGCATTGCGGGTTTTGTACGGCGACATGCCCCACCTTCGTGCTGCTGGGCGACGAGCGAGACTCCCCACGCGGACGCATCTACTTCATGAAATCGATGCTGGAGGGCGATCGCGCGCCGACCGAGCACGAGGTGCGGCACATCGATCGCTGCCTGTCGTGTCTCTCCTGCATGACCACCTGCCCGTCGGGCGTGAACTACATGCATCTGGTCGATCACGGTCGGCATCACATCGAGCAGACATTCACACGCGCGCTGCCGGACCGGCTGCTGCGCCGGTTGCTCGCCTATTTGATGCCACGGCCACGCGTCTTCCGCTGGATGACGGTGCTGGGCTGGTTCGCCAAGCCGCTCACCAAGCTGCTGCCGGCGACCAGCAGCGATCCCGGCGGCGCGACCTTGCTGCGCCGGCTGAAGGCGATGATCGACGCCATTCCCGCCCGCATCCCGGGACCGTCGCCCGTCGATCGGCCGCAGACCTTCGCCGCGAAGGGCCGGCGCCTGAAGCGTGTCGCGCTGATGCCGGGCTGCGGCCAGCAGGTGCTGGCGCCTGAAGTCAACGAGGCGACGGTACGGCTGCTGACGCGGCACGGCGTCGAGGTGGTGAACGTTGCGGGCTCGGGCTGCTGCGGATCGTCGGTCCTGCATGTCGGCCAGAACGAGCAGGCGAAGGAGCTGGCCAAGCGCAACATCGATGCGTGGCTCTCCCAGTCCTTCGACGCCATCGTGATCAATGCCTCGGGCTGCGGCACGACGGTGAAGGACTACGGCAACATGTTCGCCGACGATCCGGCCTGGAAGGACAAGGCCGCGCGCGTCGCCACGCTGGCCAGGGACGTGAGTGAGCTGATGATGGAGGTCGGTCTCGCGAACGTGACCGCGAACCCACTCACCGTCGCCTATCATTCCGCCTGTTCCATGCAGCATGGGCAGAAGGTGATCGAGCAACCCAAGAAGCTGCTGCGCGATGCCGGCTTCGTCGTGAAGGACGTGCCTGAAGGCCATCTGTGCTGCGGCTGGGCCGGCACCTACCAGGTGCTGCAGCCCGAGCTGTCGCTACGACTTCGCGATCGCAAGGTGGCGAACATCGAGAGCGTGAAGCCCGACATCATCGCCGCAGGCAATTTCGGTTGCATCGGCAATATCGCGGGCGGCACGGGATTGCCTGTCGTGCATACGGTCGAGTTGCTCGACTGGGCAACCGGTGGACCCAAGCCTCAGGCGCTCGCCTGATGAGCTTGTGTCGCACTTGTGTTGCCGCCGTATTGGGCGCGATCCTTTGCGTCACGGCCCATGCTCAGGACAAAGGGAGCGCTGCCATGCTCGATACCTTGTTCGCCAAACTGCAGACCGCGACCGACCCCATGGCCATCCAGAGCCTGGAGGAGGGTATCTGGGAGCAATGGACCATGCTGCCCGATCCCGAGCAGCGTAAGCTCATGCTGCGCGGCATCTCCGAGATGGAGGCGCAGGAGTTGCAGACCGCGGTCGTGACCTTCACCAAGCTGATCCAGATGGCGCCGAACCTCTCCGAGCCCTGGAACAAGCGGGCGACGGTCCAATGGCTGCTCGGCAACTTCCCGGCCTCGATCTCCGACATCTGCGAGACCGTGAAGCGTGAGCCGCGCCATTTCGGCGCCTATTCCGGTCTCGGCATGATCCGCGCACAAATGAAAGAGCCCGCGCGCGCGGTCGCCGCCTTCGAGCTGGCGAAGAAATGGAATCCGCACATCGTCGGTATTGATGCCGAGATCGAGCGGCTCAAAGCCGAAGGGGGCGACGTTCCCGCCGATCCCCTGGGTTGCGGCCAGCGCACCGCCGAACGATAGTGCGCGCTGCTCTTTGAGAGGTGAGGTTGAAATGGCGACGTTGTATGTCGGCGGCCGTCTGTTCGACGGCGAGAAGGTGCTGGACGGACATGCGGTCCTGGAAGAGGGCGGCAAGGTCAAGAAGGTGGCGCCGGCCGGTGAGTTCACGGGCTTCACCGGTGAGAAGGTCGACACGGCGGGCGGCACGCTCATTCCCGGCCTGATCGACTGCCATGTCCACTCGCTGTCGGGCGCCGAGGGCAATCCGGGCGCGGTGCAGGATCGCATGTCGCCGGCGGCGATCACCGTTCGCGGCATGGAGCATATGCGCAGCACGCTCGAAGGCGGCATCACCGCGGTGCGCGATTGCGGCGGCAAGGACTACATGGAGTTCGCGATTCGCGATGCCTACAACCAGGGCCGCTTCCTGGGACCGACCATGCGCTGCGCCGGCCGCATGATCTGCATGACCGGCGGCCACGGCAATCGCACCGGCCGCATCGCCGATGGACCGGATGAGGTGGTGAAGGCGGTTCGCGAGCAGATCCATGCCGGCTCCGACCTGATCAAGATCATGGCGACGGGCGGTGTGATGACTCCGGGCGTCAATCCCGAGGATGCGCACTACTCGGCCGAGGAGATGAAGGCCGGCATCACCGAGGCCCATCGCTTCCACAAATGCTGTGCCAGCCATGCGCAGGGCGCCTTGGGCATCCTGAACGCGGTGCGCGGCGGTATCGATTCGATCGAGCACGGCATTTTCATGACCGACGAGTGCATCCGGGAGATGAAGGAACGCGGGGTATGGCTGGTGCCGACGCTGGCTGCCGTGAAGAACATCCTCGCGGGCCATGACGGTGGCGACCGTTCGATCCCCGATTACGTGATCGAGAAGGCGCGCCGCGTGTTCGACCGCCATATCGCTTCGGTGAAGATGTACTACAAGGCTGGCGGCAAGATCGCGATGGGCACCGATGCCGGCACACCGCACAACCGTCACGGCGAGAATGCGAAGGAACTCGAGTTCATGTGCGAGATCGGTATCTCCACGCGCGACTCGCTCTTCATCTCGACGGCCTCCGCGGCCGACCTGATGCGTCTCGCCGATCAGGGTCGCATCAAGGAAGGCAACTCGGCCGACTTCGTGCTGTGCGACGGCGATCCGCTCGCCGACATCAAGCGCGCCGCGCGCAAGGAGAACCATCGGCTGGTGGTGAAGCGCGGCCAAGTTGCCAAGGACCGTCGCGAAGCCTTCGCCGGCGCCGCCCAGCGGGTGGCGGCGGAGTAGCGACCGGACGGCAGCCGGCGCCGGGCGACCCGTGGACTGGATTTTCCTGGGCCTGCTCGGACTGGCCGTGGCGCTTGGTACGCCGGTCATGGCGATCATTGCGCTCGCGCGCACGTCGGACCTTCGTCGACAGAACGAACGCCTCGCGGCGGAAGTCGCTCGATTGCGCGACCAGATTGCTGAGCGTCTGACAACGCCCGAAGCACAGACCACGCCAAGCTGGGTGCCGGAAGAAGTGCCGACACCGGTCATCGAGGCCAAGCCCGCCGAGCCAATCGAACCGGAGGTTCTCGAGCCCGAGCCTTTGCCACCGCCTTTCGAGCCGGCGCCTGTGTCGGTGCCGCAGCCGGGCCTCGAACAGCAGCTCGGCGCGCGGGCCTTCATCTGGATCGGCGGCATCACGCTCGCCCTCGCCGCGATCTTCCTCGTGCGCTACTCGATCGAGGAGGGCTGGCTCTCGCCCTTCGTGCGGGTGCTGCTGACCACGCTGTTCGGCTTCGGCCTGGTCGCCGGTGCGACCTGGCTGCGGTCGAGGGACGACCGCGTCGCCCAGTCGATGGCGGCGGCGGGAATCGCGGCGCTCTATGGCGCCTTGTTCTCCGCGGTCGAACTCTACGGCCTGATCTCGCGTGCCGAGGGCGGCCTGGTCGCCGCCGCGCTCACGGCCTTCTCGATCGGCGTTGCCTTGCGTCAAGGCGTGCTGGTCGCGTGGATCGCCTTCGTGGGCGGCTTCGCCAGCCCGGCCCTCATCGGCAGCGATCATCCCAACACCGCGACCTTGTTCGGCTATCTGCTGGCGATCGCGGCGGCGACGCTCGCCGTCATCCGTCACCGCGGCTGGTGGAAGCTGGGATGGGGCGTGCTGGCGGCGGCCACGGCCTGGACGCTCGGCTGGATGTTCCTGCTGCCGTCGGACCTCGTCGCGGCAGGACCCTATGAACTGCATTGGGTCGGCGCTTTCCTCGTGGCGGTCGCAGGTCTCTTCGTCTGGGCTGCGTGGCGGCGCCTGGCCGAGGGCGAGAATGCGAACAGGGACGTCGTCCTGCTGATCTGGACGGCATTGGTCGTCACCGGCGCGCTGCTCGCCGGTGCCGTCGCGGAGGATGCCGGTCAACAGGAAGCGGGCTGGATCGCTCTGGCGCTTCATGGCGCGGGCGTCTATGCGCTCGGCCGCCGGGCGCCACGCTTCCAGAGAGTGGCCGGCCTCGCACCGTTGCTGTCGCTGGCGGCGCTTGCTCTCTGGTGGACCTCGACGCAGTCCGGCGTGCGCGTCGGCGGCTGGGACGAGCAGCGCTTTGCCTGGTGCGCGGGGTTGATGGGCGCGCTCTATGCCGGTGGCGCTTTTGCCTTGATGTGGAGTTCGGCGCGTCCGGGCTTCTGGGCGGCTCTGTCGGGCGGCGCGGCGCTCAGCCACTTCCTCGTTATCTGGTTCGTGTTGCGCAGCACCGCGCCCGACGCACCGTGGGGCCTGGTCAGCATCGGACTTGCGGTGCCCTATCTCGTCGGCGCCGAGCGGGTGGGACATTGGCGCACCCGCATGACAGGCGCGAGCGAAGCGATGGGCATGTTGGCGGCCGCAGTCTGTTTCTTCATCGCCATCGCGATCGCGCTGGAGCTCAGGCGCGAATGGATCACCGTCGCCTATGCGCTGGAGCTTGCGGCCATTGCCGTGATCGCCTCGTCGCTCGATCTCGTCGCCATGCGCCGGCTGTGCTGGCCGCTGCTCGCCGCCGTGCTCGTGCGCTTCGTACTCAATCCCGAGGTGCTGCACTATCCGCTCGGCCTGACGCCGATCGTGAACTGGATCCTGTGGGGCTACGGCCTCTCCGCGCTGGCACTCGCCGTCGGCGCGCATCATCTGCGCGGTCTCGGCGATGAGCGGTTGGTGCAGGCGGTGAAGGCGGGTGCGGCGCTGCTGGTCCTCGCGCTGCTGACGCTCGAAGTGCGTAGCGTCTTCCAGCCGGGCGCGATGGGCGTGCATGACGCGGGCTTCATGGAGCGCGCCTGCTACGTGGTCGTCTGGGGTGCCTTCGCGCTCGCCGCCCTTTGGAGCGCGCGGCTGAGTCACGATCCCGTGGCGCTCTGGGCGTGGCGGATCAGCGGTACGGTGGCGGCGGTGGTGGCGCTTGGTGTCCAGGTGGCGCTCGCCAACCCGATCGCCGTACAGGCCGATGTCGGGTCGCTGCCTGTCCTGAATGGTCTGTTGGTCGCTTACGCCGCGCCGGCGCTCATGGCGTTCGTCGCGCGGCGATGGGCCTTCGTCGAGGGCAAGCAGGAGGTCCAGCAGCTCTGCGTCGTTGTCGGTGCGGTTCTCGCCTTCGCCTGGGTCTCGCTCGAGGTACGTCACGTCTTCGATCCGGGCTTCGAGCGCCGCAGTTTCGAAGCGGAGGGCGTGGAGCTTTACGCCTATTCGATCGCCTGGCTGCTGTTCGGCGTCAGCCTGCTGGCCGTGGGCTTCCGACGCGGCGTGGCGGCGCTGCGTCATGCCGGCGTGGCGCTGGTCTGCCTCGTGGTCGGCAAGGTTTTTCTGATCGATATGGCGGGCCTGCATGGCCTGTTGCGGGTCGTGTCCTTCCTCGGCCTGGGCGCGGCGCTGCTCGGCCTGGGCTTCGCCTATCGTCGTCTGGGATTCGATGTGAGGTCTGAGTAGCGATGTTCCCCGAAACCGGCATGTCCCTCGACGCACTGCGCGGTCTGCAGCTCGACCGGCTGCAAGGCTCCCTGGCGCACGCCTATGCCAACCAGGCGCCGTATCGCGCGAAGTGCGAGGCGGCCGGCGTGCATCCCGACGACCTGAGGTCGCTCGACGATCTGGCGCGCTTTCCCTTCACTCTGAAGAGCGACCTGCGCGATGCCTATCCCTTCGGCATGTTCGCCATTCCGCGCGAGAAGTGCGTGCGCATCCACGCGTCGAGCGGCACGACAGGACGGCCGACGGTCGTCGGCTACTCGGCGAAGGATATCGAGACCTGGGCCGAGCTGATGGCGCGCTCGCTCTACGTTGGCGGCGCGCGGCCAGGCGACGTCCTGCACAACGCCTATGGTTATGGACTGTTCACCGGCGGCCTGGGCTTCCACTACGGCGCCGAACGGCTCGGTTGCACGGTGGTGCCGATGTCGGGCGGCATGGGCGAACGGCAGGTCCAGCTCATCCGCGAGTTCGGCGCCAAGGTCGTGCTGATGACACCCTCGTACATGATGGCGATCGCCGACGAGTTCGATCGCCAGGGCATCGATCCGCGCACTACCGAGATGAAGCTCGGCTTCTTCGGCGCCGAGCCCTGGACCGAGGGCATGCGGGCCGAGATCGAGAAGCGGTTGGGCATCGATGCGCTCGATGTCTACGGCCTGAGCGAGGTGATCGGCCCGGGTGTCGCCTGCGAGCTGCTCGAGAGCAAGGACGGGCCGACGATCTGGGAGGATCACTTCTATCCCGAGGTGATCGATCCCGAGACCGGCAAGCCGGCAAAGGAGGGCGAGCCGGGCGAGCTCGTCTTCACCTCGCTCACCAAGGAGGCGATGCCGGTCATCCGCTATCGCACGCGCGATCTCACACGGCTCCTGCCGGGCCGCGCCACCGCGATGCGGCGCATGGCCAAGATCACGGGCCGCAGCGACGACATGCTGATCGTGCGCGGCGTGAACCTGTTCCCGAGCCAGGTCGAGGAGCAGATCCTGCGCGACCCCGCGCTCTCGGGTCACTACGTGATCGAGCTCACACGCACGGGCGCGCTGGACGATCTGGTGGTGCGGGTCGAGGGGCGGGCGGTGCTGGAGGCCGATGCGGCCAGCCACGCCGGCGTGGCGCTGGCGGAACGGCTGAAGGGGATGTGCGGTCTGTCGGCCGGGATCGAGATCGTGGCGCCCGGTCTGGTCGAGCGCTCGATGGGCAAGGCGCGGCGGGTGATCGACCGTCGCCCGAAAAACTAGAGCGTTTCCGCCTGGGAGAGAATCAGCACTCCATCGATCCATTGATCAGAACGGAGGATCCCGGGAGGCGCGGATTAGGCTCCGCGCCGAAGAATGGAGACCCGGATCCAGGGCCCGTGTACGAATTCGAAAGGGCTGAAGCGCGGGGGCCGCGGGAGACGCTGCACGGTGGGGCAGATCAAGCGCGGCGACACAAGACCTCCGTTAGATTCGGTACGTTTAACGGTAACTCCTGGTAACTACCGCAAGGGCTTGTGGTTCTGAGGAACCGGCCAGAGCCCGGCAGGTGGCGATGCCACGTTGCCCGAGTTCGGTCGGAAAGACCCCAGGCCTAGAGGCCCGCCAGGCGCAGCCCAATTGCTGCCTTAATCATGCCCGGATCGGTCGACGATTGGCCGGTCTGATCGGGTAGATCGGTCGATGCGATGACCGAGCTACGGGTCTCAGCCCGCGCATTGTGCGGATTGTTGGCCGCGAGGACCGCCAGGAACGTCAGGACGGTTGCCGCAATCACCAGATAATCGACCCAGTTCAGGGCGGCCCGCTTGGGCCGGTACGGAACGGCTTTGGCCTTGGTTGAACTTGCCACGATCGCCTCACGCAATGCTTCTGCCAAAGTTTACGGGGGAACTTTTCGCTCCATCCCCGAACTTTTTCCGGGTCAGACGTAGGCGATTCTAAGGATATTTGTGGCCCCCGGAGTGCCGAAGGGCACGCCGGCGGTGATGACCAGGCGTTTACCGGGCTCGGCAACCTTTTCCTTGCGTGCGATCCTTACAGCTCGCTGAACCATGTCGGCAAAATTGTGGGCATCCTCGGTCTGCACGGGATGCACGCCCCAGGTGAGCGTCATGCGCCGCGCGGTGTTGAGGTTGGGCGTGAGGCAGAGGATCGGCACGTCGGGCCGCTCGCGGGCGGCGCGCAGCGTGGTCGAGCCGGTGTTGGTGTAGGTGACGATGGCCGCGGCCGAGAGCGTGTGCGCGCATTGGCGTGCAGCAGCGCTGATCGCGTCGGCAGTGGTCGACTCGGGCTCGCGGCGACTAGCATCCATCAGCTTGCGATAGAGCGGGTCGACTTCGACGCTCTTCAGAATACGGTCCATGATGGTGACCGCTTCGACCGGATAGTCGCCCGATGCCGACTCCGCCGACAGCATCACCGCGTCAGCGCCGTCATAGACGGCCGTCGCCACGTCGGACGCCTCGGCGCGCGTCGGTGTCGGTGAATGCACCATCGAGTCGAGCATCTGGGTCGCCACGATGGCGGGCCGTCCAGCCACGCGGCAGGAGGCGAGGATGCGCTTCTGCAAGGGCGGCACGGCCTCGGGCGGCATCTCCACGCCGAGGTCTCCGCGCGCGACCATGATGCCGTCGCTCTGCTCGATGATCTCGTCGAGATGCTCGATGGTCTGCGGCTTCTCCAGCTTGGCCATGACCGCGGCGCGGCCGGCCACCAGCTTCTTCAGCTCGGCGATGTCATGGGCGTGCTGCACGAAGGAGAGCGCCACCCAGTCGACGCCGAGCGACAGGCCGTAGTCGAGGTCCTTGCGGTCCTCTCGGTGAGCGGCGAGACCGGCAGCACGAGGTTCGGCAGGTTCACGCCCTTGCGATCGCTGATTTGCCCCGCGACCTCGACGACGGTGTCGATCGTCTTTTCGTCGTGCGCGGTGATGCGCAGCCGCACCTTGCCGTCGTCGATCAGCAGCAGGCCGTCGGGCTGCGCCGCCTTGAAGATCTCCGGATGCGGCAGGGGCACCCGCTTCGGTGTGCCGGGAGCCGGGTCCAGGTCGAAGCGCAGTTTCTGGCCCTTCTTCAGCTCCATCGGGCCGCCGCCGATGGTGCCGAGCCGGAGCTTCGGTCCCTGGAGATCCATTAGCACGGCGATGGGATGCTTGTACTGCTTCTCCATCGCGCGCAGCAGATCGAGCCGCTTCTTGTGGTCCTCGTGCGTGCCGTGGCTGAAGTTGAAACGGAAGACGTCGGCGCCCGCCTCGAAGAGTGCCTTGAGGCGCTCGGCGCTCGATGTCGCTGGCCCCAGCGTGGCCACGATCTTGGTGAAACGCTCGCGACGCATTCCGCAGTCTAGCGCTTCACCGATGATACTTTGAAGTCTCCTGCCTGCTCATAAACCTTGACGACCGCGGCATCGTCCAATTTGCCCCAGCCGGCGCCCGCGGCCGCAAGGAAGAGCTGATGCGCTGCTGCGGCCATCGGTAGCGGCAACCGAATCTCGTGTCCGGTGTTCAGCACCAGCCCGAGATCCTTGACGAAGATCTCGATCGCCGAGAGCGGCGAGAAATCGTCGTCGAGCATGTGCGGCACGCGATTGCCGAACATCCACGAATTGCCGGCGCTGGCCGAGATCACGTCGTAGACCTCGCGCGTGTTGGCGCCGGCCTTGGCGGCGAGCGCCATCGCCTCGGCAGCCGTTGCGATATGCACGCCGGCGAGGAGCTGGTTCACCGTCTTCACCAGGGAGCCGATGCCGGGCGCATCGCCCAGGCGGAAGACCTTGGCCGAAGTCGCACCGAGCACCGGCTCGGCCTGCGCGAAGGCTTGCGGCGCGCCCGAGGCCATGAAGGTGAGCTCGCCCGACTCCGCGCGCGCACGCCCGCCGGACATGGGCGAGTCGAGAAGCAGATGCCCCGTCTTGGCGAGTCGCTCACCGAGCGTGCGCGCGAAGGCGGCGGGCACGGTGGCGCATTGCATGACCAGGCCGCCCTTGCGCAGGCCCGAGATCGCGCCATTGTCGCCGAACAGTACCGTCTCGACCTGCTGGGCATTCACGACGGCGACCACGACGACATCTGCCGTCTTGGCGGCGGTGGCCGGTGTGTCGGCGATCGCACCGCCCGCTGCCCTGAAGGCATCGCGCGCGGCGGCGACGGGATCGACGCCCGTCACCTTGTGGCTGTGCTTGAGCAGGTTCTTTGCCATGCCCATGCCCATTGAGCCCAAACCGATGAAGGCGACGGCGGGGGTGTTCTTGTCGGTCATGGGATTATGCCTTGATGCCGTACTGCGCCGCCCAGCCGAGGCCCGCGCCGGTCGTTGTCTTGGGCTTGTATTCGAGGCCGACATAGCCCTGGTAGCCGAGGCGATCGAGCACATCGAGCAGGTACATGTGATTGGCCTCGCCGATGTCGGGCTCGTTGCGATCGGGATTGCCGGCGATCTGTACGTGGGCGGTCAGCGGGAACAGCCGCTCGGTGCGCTTCTGCAGATCGCCTTCGGTCACCTGGAGGTGATAGAGGTCGAGCTGCAGCTTGAGATGCGGCGCGCCCACTTCGGCGATGATCTTCTCGACCTGTGCCGTCGTGTTGGTGAAGTAGCCGGGAATGTCGCGATGGTTGATCGGCTCGAGCACGAGCGTGAGACCACTTTTGGCAGTGCGGTCGCAGGCCTTTTTGAGATTGCTCACGAAGGTCCTGTGCATGGTCGCCGTGTCCGCGCCCGGCAGGATCATGCCCGACATGACGTGCAAGGTGCGGCACTCGAGAACCTTGGCGTATTCGAGCGCCGTATCGAGTGCCGTCGAGAACTCCGCCTCGCAGCCCGGGATCGCCGCCACGCCGCGGCCGCCCTTGCCAGGATCGCCGGCAGGCAGGTTGAACAGCGCCTGGGTCAGCTTGTGCTTCTTGAGCTCGGCTGCGATGTCCTTCGCCGGCGCCTCGTAGGGGAACAGGATCTCGACGGCCTTGAAGCCGTGCGCGGCGGCGGCGCCGAAGCGCTGCAGGAAGGGCACCTCCTGGTAGATCCAGGAGAGGTTGGCGGCGAGCTTGGGCATGTTTCTTCCCGATGGTTGGCCGTCGTTACGACGGAAAGGCTTCTTCGACTTCTCGTACCTGCATGTCGCTCAGCAGCCGCACCTTGAAGCCCTGCAGCAGCAGATGGAGCTTGGCGGTTTCCTCGAGCTCCTCGATCGAGGCCGAGGCGGCGGAGAGCGAGGTGCCGGCTACAACGGGGCCGTGGTTGGCGAGGAGCACGGCGCGATGGCCCCGGGCGTAGTCGCGGATGGCGTCGGCGAGCTTGGGGTCGCCGGGCTTGAAGTAGGGGACGAGCGGCAGCTTGCCGACCCGCATCACGAAGTAGGGCGTGATCGGCGGCAGGGTCGTTTCCTTGTTGTGATGGCACGACGGATCGAGGCAGGAGATCGCCACGGCATGTGTGCAATGGAGATGCACGATGGCGCCATCCTTGGGCCGCACGTCGTAGACGGAACGATGCAGCAGCGACTCCTTGGTCGGTGGATCGCCGGCGACAAGCTTGCCGTTCTGGTCGAGCTTGGAGAGCTTGCCGGGATCGAGTTCGCCGAGCGAAGAGTTGGTCGGCGTCATCAGCCAGCCATCGTCGATGCGGACGCTGATGTTGCCCGATGTGCCGGGGCAGAGGCCACGCGCGGCCAGCTTGGCGCCGAGCTCGACGACCGCGTCGCGTGCCTTGTCTTCCTTGCTGCTCATAGTTTGGCGAAGGCCTTGGTGAAGAAGTCTGGAGCGCCGAAGTTGCCGGACTTGAGCGCCAGCAACAGCGGTTTGTCGCCGATGGAGGCCGTCCACGGCACACCGGGATCGATCTCGGGGCCGATGCGCAGCGCCGTCACATCGAGCGCGCCGACGACGGCGCCCGACGTCTCACCACCCGCCACGACCAAGCGGCCGACGCCTGCACTGACCAGCCCCTTGGCGAGCGACGCCATCGTCTTCTCGATCGCCTGACTCGACTTTTCCACGCCGTACTTGCTCTGCAGCGCCTTCACCGCCTCGGGCTTGTCGCTGGCAGAGAGCAGGATCGGCCCGTTGCCGAGCTTGCCCTTTGCCCATTCGAGCGTCCGGGTGGCGACCGGCTCGCCGCGGCAGATCGCATCGGTGTCGAGCGCCAGATGCGCGCCCCTGAATGCCGCGATCTGGCCGAGTGTCGCGGCGGAGCAGGAGCCGGCCAATACGGCCGCCGCACCGCCGACCTTGGGCAACGTGTCGGCGCCCGACTTGTGTTCGAGCAATCCGCGCCGACGATAGGCGGCGGGCAGGCCGAGCGCCACGCCCGAGCCGCCGGTGACCAGGGCGTCGTCGCCGACCGCCTCGCCGATGATGCCGAGATCGGTGTCTGCGACGGCATCGACGATCACATGCCGCACGCCATCGGCGGCGAGCTTGTCGAGCGCATCGCGAAGGCTGGCCGATCCGGCCTGCACCTGCTTCAGCGGTACCAGCCCGACCTTGTGCTCTGTTTGGCGCGACAGCACGCGCACCAGGCTGGCATCGGTCATGGGATTGAGCGGATGGTGCCTCATCGGCGAATCGGACAGGAGGATGTCGCCGACGAAGAGATGGCCGAAGAAGATCGTGCGCCCATTCTCGGGAAAGGCCGGGCAGTAGATCGCCTGCTTGGCCTTGAGCGCGTCGAGCAGCGCGTCGCCGACAGGACCGATGTTGCCTTTGTCCGTCGAATCGAAGGTCGAGCAGTACTTGAAGAAGAAGCGCTTGCAGCCCGAATTCTGTAGCGCCTTCAAGGCATCGAGCGATTGGGCGATCGCGTCGTCGGCCGCGATGGAGCGCGTCTTCAGCGCAACGACGATCGCATCGACGTCGGTCGGGATCGCGCCTTTCGCGGGGATGCCGATCGTCTGGATGGTGCGCATGCCGCCCTTGACCAGCATGCCTGCGATGTCGGTGGCGCCGGTGAAATCGTCGGCGATGATGCCCAGAACAGCCATGCCGAACCCTAGGCGATGACCGTCGCCTTCATCCAGAACTTTCGACGCCGGGCACGCCGCCGTTCCTCGTCCTCGCCGTCATAGACATGCAGCGGCGGTGCGGGATCGAACGTATCGCGAATATCGAGCGAGTTGACGTTCAGTGTCGCGATCAAGCCGCCCTGGTCCTCCATGACCGCACCGAGATAGGCGCCGCACTTGGAGCAGAGCAGGTAGTCGGTGATGCCGAGTCCGAACCGGTAGCGGTTGATGGTGCCCGGTGCCGCGCGAAACTCCACCGAGCCCGCCGGGTCGCCCATCGTGCGCGCGCCGTGGCGGCGGCAGAAGGTGCAGGAGCAGCGGCCGACGCGCATCTCGGCGGGCGTCTTCTCTGACGAGAACGCAATCTTGATCGAACCGCAATGACAGGAGCCGGGATAGGTCGTCATGGCACCACCAGGGTTGCACGGAAGTCGTTGACGTTGGTCTTCGTCGGCCCGGTAACCAGGCTGTCGCCCAGCATCTCGAAGAAGCCGTGGCCGTCATTGTCGTCGAGCATGGCTTGCGGATCGCGGCCCTTGGCGCGGGCGCGCGTCAGGGTGTCGGGTGTGAAGATCGCGCCGGCGATGTCCTCGGCGCCGTCGACCCCGTCGGTATCGGCGGCCAGGCCCCAGATTCCGGGTGCACTGTTTGCCGCAATGGCCTCTGCGAGCAGGTATTCGACGTTGCGTCCACCGCGACCCTTGCCGCGCACCGTCACCGTGGTCTCGCCGCCGGACAGAATGACGGTGGGCTGTTTTGCGTTCTTGGCGAGTTCGATCGCCTGTCGCGCGTGCTCGGCACCCAGGGCCCGAGCTTCCCCTTCGAGATTGTCGCCCAGCATCACGACGTCGAGGCCCTGCTTGCGGGCGGCGGCCGCGGCCGCTTCGAGCGAGCGTTTGGGTGTCGCTACCATCACTGTCTCGACACGTGCCAGCCGCGGATCGCCAGGCTTGGGCGTCTCCTCGATCCTGCCGGTCGCACCCGCCGCGAGATGCTGTGCGACCGCGGGTGGCGGCTCGATCTTGTACTTGGCGAGCACGGCCAGCGCGTTGGCGAAGGTCGTGGCGTCGGCGACGGTCGGACC
>Ga0153954_1000387_pt1 | contig 36172 bp, 40 predicted proteins | sample TSFL038MetaG_FD_102277 | JGI IMG/M metagenome (GOLD analysis project Ga0153954, IMG submission 102277) | Attine ant fungus gardens microbial communities from Florida, USA - TSFL038 MetaG | ecosystem: Host-associated > Fungi > Mycelium > Unclassified | place: USA: Florida, Wekiwa Springs State...
ATCGCGTCATAGACCCCTTGAGCGAATTCGGTTGGGATATAAAGCTCCCAGCCCAGCTCGCCCACGTAGGTGATGCGGCTCGCCCTTACGCGAGCGTAGCCGAGATCGATGATCCGGGACGTACCGAACGGGAAAGCCTCGTTCGACAGGTCGGCGTCGGTGAGGGGCTGAAGCAGTTCGCGAGCCCGCGGCCCCATCACGCTCACGACCGCCTGCCCGGACGTCGCATCGTGAACGCCGACCCGCGCGTCAGCCGGAATGTTGTGCTTGAGCCAGGCGAGATCGCGCGTCTGGGACGCCGCCGCGGTCACGACGAGATAGCGATCCTCGGCCTCGCGCGTGACGGTCAAATCCGCTTCGCAGCCGCCGCGCTCGTTGAGCCACTGGGTATAGACGATCTTGCCGACAGGAACGGCCACATCATTGGCCGAAATCCGGCCCAGGACCTTCTCCGCGTCCGGGCCCTCGACGGCAAACTTTGCGAATGACGATTGGTCAAACAGACCGACCGCTTCTCGAACCGCGCGATGCTCTTCCGCCGAGAACGGAAACCAGTTCTGTCGGCCATAGGAGTATTGGTATTCCGCCGCCTCTCCCTCGGGCGCGTACCAGTTCGGGCGTTCCCAACCTGCGGCTTCGCCAAAGCAGGCGCCCGCCGCCTTGAGCCGATCATGCAGCGCCGAACGGCGCGCGCCGCGCGCCGATTCCGGCTGACGAAACGGCCAGTGCATGGCGTAGAGCAGGCCAAGCGTCTCCGTCGTGCGATCGCGCAGATAGGCGCGGTTCCTCTGGAACGGCATCATGCGGCGAATGTCGACGTCCCACAGATCCATCGGCGGATGCCCGTCGACGATCCAATCGGACAGAACCTTTCCAGCGCCCCCAGCCGACTGAATGCCGATCGAATTGAATCCCGCCGCCACGAACAGGTTGCGAACCTCTGGCGTCTCGCCCAGGAGGTAGCGGTCGTCGGGGGTGAAACTTTCGGGACCATTGAAGAAAAGTTGGATCCCCGCTTTGCCCAGCGCCGGAACGCGATGGATCGCGTCATCGAGCAGAGGTTCGATGTGCTCGAGATCTTCCGGCAGCTGGTCGAACGAGAAGCTTTCCGGGATTCCCCCCATTCCCCACGGCTTGGCGACGGGCTCGAACCACCCGACCAGAAGCTTGCCGGCGTCCTCCTTGAAGTAAGCGCACCTGTCCGCGTCCCGCAGCACAGGGAGGGAACGTGGCAGGTCCGCGATCGGTTCGGTGACGATGTAGAAATGTTCCGCCGCGTGCAAGGGCACGGTCGTTCCGGCTTTCGCGCCGAGTTCATGCGCCCACATGCCGGCGCAGTTCACAACGACCTCCGCCTGAATGTCACCGAAGGCGCCCCGCACACCGACGGCCTTGCCGCCTTCGATGACGATCTCATCAACCTTAGCGTTTTCGACGATCCTGGCGCCGCGGCTCCGCGCGCCCTTCGCCAGCGCCTGTGTCGTATCGATCGGATTCGTCTGGCCGTCCTTGGGCAGATGCACCGCGCCCAGAAGATCGCCGGCGTTGAGAAACGGCCAGAGCTCAAGGGCCCGTTTTGGGCTGACGACATCGACTTGCAGGCCGAAAGAGCGCGCCATCGACGCGCCCCGCTTCAATTCCTCCATGCGGCCTTCGCTCGTGGCGACGGCGAGCGAGCCGATCTGGCGAAAGCCGGTCGCTTGGCCTGTCTCCTGTTCAAGCGTCGTGTAAAGCTCGGTCGTATATTGTGCGAGCCGCGTCAGATTGCGGGTCGCGCGAAGCTGGCCGACCAGCCCAGCGGCATGCCACGTCGTGCCGCAGGTCAGTTGCTTCCGTTCGAGAAGCAGCACGTCCTTGCAGCCGCGCAGCGTCAGATGGTAGGCCACGCTGCAGCCGACGATCCCTCCACCCACAATGACGACTTGCGTCCGCTTCGGCAGTTCGGTCATGCGGCCCTCCGGTGGTAAGTTGTCCTCATAGTTCTTGTCGCGCCGCAACGGCGGTGTCGAGCAGCGAATGCCGCTCCGAATCCGACGCAACCATAGTCTAGCGGCAGCGCCGAATCCCGCGGTCGCCAGCCTCAATCGATGCTAAAGGAAACCATGCTGAACGATCGCAACCCTCGCTGGGTCTATACCCAGACGATCAAGATGTTCGCCGCGCCCGCATCGCCGCCGTTCGAGGATGAATCCGAACTTGAGCGCCATTGGGGGGGCGTCTGGGGCATCGACAACGATGTCGGACGGATCCGCAGCATTCTCGTGCACCGGCCCGGGCCCGAGATGTCGGTGGTCGATCCGGCAAAGCGTATCCCTGAAATCGGCTCGTTCGGCGACGTCGAGCAGGGCTGGTATTTCCAGAGTGAAACGCCCCCCGATCTAGCTGCGATGCAAGCCCAGCACGACGCTATGGTTGCGGCCCTTAAGGCTGCCGGCGTCGAAGTCTTCCACGCCGAAGGCGTCGAGGGCGGCCGGCTGAAGTCTTGCTATACCCGGGACCCGCTCATCATGGTCAAAGGAGGCGCGATCGTTTGCCGCATGGGGGCGCGCATACGTCGCGGCGAGGAGCTTGCGATCACCCGGACGCTTGCGAAGATCGGCATCCCGATCCTGCGCACCATCTCGGGCACGGGCCTCATGGAAGGAGGGAGCTTCGCTTGGATCAACAGCAGAACCGCAGCGATCGGCGTCGGGGTGCGCGTTAACCGCGAGGGCGCGTTGCAAGTCGCCGAGGTGCTGAAAGGGCAGGGCGTCGAACTGCTCATTGTCGATCTCACGGGCTATGACATCCATCTCGACGTGTCGTTCTTGATGATCGACCAGGACCTGGCTTTGATAAACCCGTTCGGTTTGCCCTATTCCTTCATGGAGGAACTAAAGTCGCGTAGCATCCGCCTCGTCGAGATCGATCCGGCCGACGACCCCTGGATCAACAACTCCCTGGCCATCGCTCCAGGACGACTCCTGATGCCGGAGGGCGCGAGCAACCGCACGCTCGATATGCTCGCGCAGCATGGAGTCACTTGGACTACGCTGCGTTACGACGCGATGCACAAAAACGGCGGCGGCATTCACTGCTCGACAACGCCGCTGCAGCGCGACAAAGTCTAGGCTGGAGCATATCCTGAATCTTGAAGTCGTTTGCGCAGTCTGTCTGGGTTGCGGAAGCTGCTCGGAGGTTGCGGCCGAATATTCCGGCGATCGATGGGTCAGGACCGAACCTTGCTCCGCCCATGGACATGGGTGAAAATCCCGGCCCATATAGCCCAGGCTGGGCCGAATCCTGGAGGATTGCTGATTACCGCAGGAGCATCCGAGCCGGTCAAATCCGGAGCGCGTCTCAGTGGCGAGCGCGCTGCTCAGCACTACGCGGCCATCATCGAGTCGTCGGACGACGCGATCATTTCGAAAGATCTGAACGGCGTCATTATGAGTTGGAACCACGGCGCCCAACGTCTCTTCGGCTACAGCGCCGACGAGGCGGTCGGCAGGCCAGTGACGATGTTAATCCCGGCGGATCGATACGACGAAGAATCGGCGATCCTCGAACGGATCCGCAAGGGCGAAAAAGTCGATCATTACGAGACGGTTCGACAGCGCAAGGATGGGAGTCTCGTCGATATCTCGCTCACGGTTTCACCCATCAAAAATGAAAAAGGTGAAGTCTTCGCCGCCGCAAAGATCGCCCGAGACATCACGGAAAACAAACGGGCTCAGGCGCGACAAGAGCTTCTTCTGAAGGAAATGGACCACCGCATCAAGAACCTGTTCGCGGTGGCGATCAGCGTCTTGGGCTTGAGCGGTCGCTCGGCGAAGAGCGCGAAAGACGTGGTGACGACCGCGAGCAACCGTCTTGCCGCTCTCGCCCGCGCCCATGCTCTGACGCTGTCGCAAGGTCCAGCCGGGGCGCCGCAGCCGCCAAAGCCGACGAGGCTGCACGCTCTCATCGACGCGATCGTCGCGCCTCACGACATGACGGAGCAGCTTGGGGCGTCACGCTTTTCTGTCGTCGGCTGCGACATGGAGATTTCAGGGACGACGATCTCGAGCCTCGCGCTTCTGCTTCACGAGTTTGCGACGAATTCCGCGAAATACGGCGCGTTGTCCGCCCCGTCTGGGACCATTCACATCCGCTGCGCAGACGACGGACAATCCCTCGCCGTCACTTGGATTGAACGCGGCGGGCCAGCGGTCGTCGCTCCAACGAGCGCCGGTTTCGGCGACACTCTGGTTCGGTCCACCGTCGCGGGCCATCTCGGAGGAGAGATCTTCCATGACTGGAAACCGGAAGGCCTTCTCATCCGTCTCGTGCTCCCCCGCGAGCGCCTGACGGGCTGACGCGGCCGATCGGAATAACTGATTTCCCGCTTGCGGCGTCTTTTTTATCCCACAGCAAGCTCGCTACGCTACCCTTACCCCCCGCGCGCAACGCCGCAAGCGGCGATAGGATCATGGGAGGATCGGCGATGCGGACGGCTCCGCTCTGGCGCGGTGACGCCGTTCGAGCTCACGCCTGTCTTTCTGATGATGATCGGCGCCATCATCGGCACGATCGGGGCGGCGATGGGCCCCGAGACGAAGGACGTGGACTTCCACTGAAGCGCGAGGGCGACGCTCCCGCTCCAGCTTTGCGCCGGCGTTGACGATGCCGTAGCCTCTGTCTCGGCGGGCGATGCAGACCCGCTTTCCGCCGGAGGAGCGCGCCATGGCGACCTTTACAGAGGAGGCCGAGCAGGCCTTTACCGAAGCCAGCACCGCCTGCGACAGGGCGTCCGCTACCGACAACCAACTGCATAAACTGGATAACATGAACGCTGCGATCCAGGACATTGCCTACGGGCTTCTCAATCTGAGCCGTGGCTTGCGCGCGACCTACATCAGGATCGAACAGCTGGACTCCACGATCAGACAGCTCGAACATCGCGGCGGCGTGCTGGGCCGCTGACCATCGAAGAGGGCGGCTCGCGCTTCCGCACACGGGCGTCGCCGAAAGGAACTTCTTTCACCCCGCGGCGAAACTGCGCGGGGCCGGGCTGATCACCTTGGCGGCGCTATCGTCGATCTCCATCACCGCCAAGCCACGCTCGTTGGTTCCATCGGAGCGGAAGCGGAAGACGCCGTCCACTCCGTTGAAGCCCGACACGCTGGTCAGCGCCGCCTGGCTGTACGGGTCCGACCCGCCGCCGCGCGCGAGCGCGGCGGCCAGCGTGACCGCGTCATAAGCGAGCGTTGCAAGGCGCGCCGGCTCGCCATTGAATTTGGCCTTGTAGCGCTGCGCAAAGGCGTCAAAGCCGGAATTGTCCGGCGCCGAGAACCAGGCCCCCTGCATCTGCGGCAATTTGAGAACCCGCGGGTCGTTCCAGACTCCGGTTCCCAGGAACTTCGTCTTGACGTTGGCGGCGCTCAGAGCGTTTGCGACCGCCGGCATGGCGTCGGCCTGTTCCGGAATGAAAAGGGCCTCAATCTGACCTTGCGCCGCGCCCACTTGCTGGGCCGCGGTCGCCATCTGCCCCGCCGAGTAGCGGGCGGTCACGACCACTTGCGCATTGAGGTTTCCAGCCATGTCCTGGAATCGCTGAGCCGCGACGTTGCCGTAGTCGTTTTGGGGGGCCATGATGGCGAACGATTTTTTGCCGGTCGAGACGGCGTATTGAAGAATTCGATCGACATAGCCTTGGATGAGGAAAGACAGGAGGTAGACGCCGGGAGCTGCGACGGTGACGTCGGTCGAGAAAGCAATCATCGGCCGTCCCGCCGCCTTCGTCGCCGTCGACGCCGACCGCACGTCGTTGGCGAACACCGGCCCGAGGATGAGCTGCGCCCCGGTGCCGAGCTCCGCCTGCGCGGCTTGAGCGGCGGCGTCGGCGCTCGAATGGTCGTCCTCGATCATCAACGTGATGTACGGACCGCCAAAATCGTTGATCGCCAGTTGCGCCGCGTTGCGCATCGAGGCGCCGATCGGGCTCGGCCCGCCATTTTGCGTGAGCGGCAGGATCATTCCGACCCGAACCGGACCGGACCCCAGGCTCTCGCCGACGAGCGGCCCGCTTGTCGGCGCCGGCGAGCCGCCTTCGTTCGGCAGCTCCACGCCAGCCGAATTGCAGCCTGCAAGCGTAAACATCAGGCCGCCGCCCAGCAGCGCCCGCCTGCTCACGTCACATCGTGCTCTCGGCTGATGAGCCGCAATCGTCATACCAACCTCTTGCCCGTGAGGCCCGCGCGCGCCGACAGATGCGCCGGTCATGATCGCATCCCGGCGCTATAACGGCCTTTCGCTGTCTGTCTACGGAAATTGTGGCATTTTCATCCGCGCTTGGCTATGTCGTCGCCCATTCGGCGAGCGACCGACCGGCGGATCAAGGCGCACATGACCTCGGCAAAAGCACCTCGCGCGGACGATTCCGTCCGCTCGGCCCGAGGTTTCCTGATCGCCGATACGCCCGTGCCGGCGGCGACCCTGGGTCCGGGTCTCTATGTCGTTTCGACCCCGATCGGCAACCTCGCCGATGTGACGCTGCGGGCTCTCGCGATCCTGGCGGGCGCCGACGCGATCCTGGCCGAGGATACCCGCGTCTCGCGCGCACTGCTCATGCGTTACGGAATCGAGAGGCCGCTCTCGCCTTATCATGAGCACAACGCCGCCGAGGCCCGCCCCCGTGCGCTCAGGCGCATCGCCGAAGGGCAGGCGCTGGCGCTCATCTCTGATGCCGGGACCCCGCTCATTTCCGATCCCGGCTATAAGCTTGTGGCCGAGGCGATCGCTGAAGGCTTCGCCGTCACCGTTGCGCCGGGCCCGTCTGCGGCGCTCGCGGCCCTGTGCGTCGCTGGCCTCCCGACCGACCGTTTCTATTTCGAGGGGTTCCTGCCGGCTCGAGGAGCCGCCCGGCGAGAGCGCATCAACGCACTCGCCGCTGTCCCGGGAACCCTCATTTTCTACGAATCGCCGGGGCGGCTCGCCGAAACGCTCGCCGATCTTGCCCTCGAGCTTGGGGCTCGTCCCGCGGCCGTGGCGCGCGAACTGACGAAGCTGCACGAGGAGGTGAGGCGTGGCCCGCTTGACGGGCTCGCGGCCGAATATTCTGCGCGCGAGCCGCCCAGGGGCGAGATCGTCATCGTGGTCGGCGCTGGAGAAGCGCGTCCGTCGATTTCCGAGGACGCGCTCGATCGGGAGATCGCCCTGTCGCTCCAAAAATTATCCGTCCGCGACGCCGCGGCGGCGGTGGCCGCGAAACACGGTCTCCCGAGACGCGAGGTCTATGCGCGCGCGCTTGCGTTGGCGGGGGCGCAGCGGTGAGGGGCCGCGCCGAGCAAGGCGAGCAGCGCCGCCGCGAGGCGCATCTCTATGGCCTCAAAGCCGAGTCGATTGCGGCGCTGGTTCTTCGGCTCAAAGGGTACACCATCCTTGCGCGTCGCTTCGTTGTTTCCGGCGGCGAGATCGACCTCATTGCGCGTCGCGGCGGCTCGATCGCCTTTGTCGAAGTCAAGGCCCGGGCCGATCTCGAAGTCGCGACGATCGCCATCAGCGCGACGAAGCAGCGGCGTATCGCGCGCGCCGCGCGCGTCTGGCTCACGCGCAACCCTTGGGCCGCGGGCTTGACGCTGCGGGGCGACGCGGTTTTCGTCGCGCGCGGACGGCTTCCTCGCCACACCCCCTCGGCGTATACGTTGGGGATCGACTGATACTCGACTTCCCTTCTGAAATCTCTCGAGCGATTTCCGCTCGTCATTTGTAACCTTGCTCGATCCGCGCATAGATTGACTGGGTGAAGATCGAGAACTTGCCCCCGACGAACGACGCTGTGAGACTCGCGGCGACAAACACAGCGATCATCTTCGGCACGAAGGTCAGCGTCATCTCCTGGATCTGAGTGAGCGCCTGCAGGAGCGCGATCACGACGCCGACTGCCATCGCCGCGCCGACGCAGGGCCCGGCGCCGACCACCACCATCCAGATCGCCGACTGCACAAGGTCGATTGCGTCGCCTTCGTTCATTGCACGCTTGCGCCGTTGGCGAGCGAAACCGTTCCGCCGTTCGTCAACGTCGCGATCGCGCCGGAGTTGGTGACGCTGACCGAGGCGACCTCGCCGGACTGGGACCCGTCGGCGGAGGTGACAGTGCGGCCGATCAGTTGCTCTGCCTGGCTGAGCGAGGTCGCAGTCAACAATGAGGCGAGCGTCGTGTTGCTCTGCACCGCTTGGCCGACCTCGGAGACCGTCGCGAGCTGCGACACCATCTGCGACGGATCCATCGGCTGCGTCGGATCCTGGTTCTTCATCTCCGCCATGAGAAGCGTCAGGAAATCGTTATAGCTCAGGCTTTGCGTCGCCGCGGTCGCCGATGAAGCCGTCGAAGTCGATCCCGTCGACCCGATGGGGGTAGTTGCGCTGACCGTCATGCGTTCTCCTCGTTCAGGCTGCGCTGGATGATTCGGCGAGCGGCTGAAGCTCTTTGTCCTCAAGCGCGAAGAGGCCGCGTAGCGCTCTCAGGGCGTCGAAGCTGCGGCCTCGAACGAGCGAGGCGTCGACGCTCTTGAGACCCGCCGTCAATTCGGGCGTGCGATAGGCGGCGAGCGCCGATTCGATCAGCGAACGAGCAAGCGGCTCGGCGCTGGCGGCGGCTGTCGGATCCATCAGCATGATCTGGACTGCGAAATAGATCTGACGGATGAGCGTCGTCGCCTTTTCCGCCTGCATGACATGGTTTTCGAGCAGGAAGGTGACCTCGTTCAGGAGCTCGATCGAGGCCTTCCGGTCGATTCGGATCACCGCGCCATTGATGAAGAACCGTTCGCCGGCTCTGAGGGTGATGTTCATCGATCCGCCCTCATTTGAGCCCGTCGCGAATGAGCTCGTTGATCTCGATCATGGGCGTCAAGTCGGCGGCGGCGGCGCTGCGGACCCGTTCGATCTCCTTCATCATCCATAAGCCGATCGAGATGATCCCGGCGCGCAGCTGCGCCGGCAGCTCGTTGTTCGAATCGTTGAGGTCATCGATGAAAATCGTCCAGAGACGCCGCAGATAGAAGAGCGCCTCGATCAGCTCGCGCGATTGCGGACCTTTCTCCTGGGCCGCCCGCAGCATTCCGATCACCCGATCCATCGCGTCCCGCTCGCGGGCGCGCAACGCCTGGTGGGAGTCCTCGATCACGTCATTGTAAGCGAATTCGTACATCGCGTCCTTCGCGTCTCAAGCCACGGGCAGGTACTGCGCCAGATTGAGCTGTTGCAGGCGGGCTGTGAGTTCGTAAGCCATCTGAATCTGATTAGTCAGGCTGCTGATCTCAGCGGCGGTCTGGGTCGGGTTGACGTTGTCCAGATTGCCGATCTGGTCCTGCAGGATCGTCAGCTGCGAGCCCATCGAGTTGTTCGCGCTGGTCACGGCGCTCTGGCTCGCGCCGAGGCCGGCCTCAATGTTGATCGTCGAATCGACGCCCTGCGACAGGAGCGACGAAGCGGCCGTGGCTACAGCCTGCTGGGCGTCGCCGCTCAGCGCCGATCCCCCGAATTCGCTCAACATCGTGTAGGCCTGCGCCAGCTGTTGGAAGGCCGGCTGATCGGCGTTGGTCGACGTCGTGACAGTCTCACCCGGCGCGATCGTAGCGCTCGTGTTTGTGCTCGAGGCCTGCGACCAATCCGCGCTCCACGATGCGCCTTGGAAGAGCGCCGCGAACGGTCCGGAAAGAAAGCTCTGCATGTCGGACGCGGAAATGTTCGCCGCCGCAGGATCGCTCGGCATGCAGCCGAATGTGGTCTGAAAAGCCTGGTCGACCGCCGTCTTGGCGGCCGACGGAGGGGTCGAATTATAGTCAACCATGGGCGCGACGGCGGAATTGATGCCGCCGAACACATATTGATCGCCCGATGTCGTATTGGTCCCGCTGATGAGCCCCTCGAGCCCCGATTGGCCCATGCTCTGAAGCGACGGACCGGAATTGGCCACAGGGCTCCAGGCGGCGAGGTTGTTGAGCGTCGTCTGGGCGGTCTTCTGCAGGGCTGACAGCGCGTTCTGCGCAGTCGACAGGTTCGTCGCAACGACGCTGTTGCCCGTCGTGAGCGTTTGGAGGAGGTCTGCCTGCTCCTTGAGCGACAGCTCGTAGCCAGACCGGTCGCCGAGCTGCAGACCGAGATTGGCGTACTGACCCGTCGATTCCTCGGTCATCGCGCTCGTGAGCTGCGACTGGGCTTGCATGACAGGCGCCACGAGGCTGTTGGCCAGGTAGTTGGTCGAAACGAAGTTTGCGCCCACGGTGGTCATGCCGCCTGCAGCAGAGCTGAGAACATGGCGCCGACGGTCGTCAAAAGCTTCGCCGTCGATGCGTAGGAGTTTTCGAGGTTCAGCATATTGGTCATTTCGGCGTCGAGATTGACGCCGGTTGCGTTCGACAACGCCGAGGTAGCCTGGGTCGCGACCGCGTTCTGATAGGATGAGGCGTCGCTCGCCTGCTGGTTCTGCGCTTGCAGCCAGCTGACGGAAGCATTGGCGTAATCGGTGAGGCTCGCCGATGAGTCGAGCCCCGCGGCCGGATCGAAGCTCTGGGTCGCGCTGATCTGGCCGATCAGCTGCTGGATGCGCCCCGTATAGCTGGCCGCGCCCGTCGTGTTGTAGGTGTAGGCGGGGTTTCCGGGATCGGCGATGCCGCCGTCGCGCAACAGATTCGGATTGCCGCCCTGCGCCGGATCGACATTCGGATTGACCTCGACTGCGGCGGCAAGACCCGTGGTCGCCGACATCGAGGGCAGGCCGGTCGCTCCCACCGTGGTGAACAGGCCCGGCAGCGACGGCAGCGAGGGATTGGCCGACTGGTCGCTTTCGGCGAAGGCGTTGATGAGGCCCCCGGCGATTTGATTGAGCTGAGCCTGATATTCGGGCGCGAGCGTGTCCCTCACCGTTGCATAGCCCGCGAGCGCGCCTGATTGAATAGGCATCGGCGAACTCGCGCCGGTGATCAGCACGCCGCCGACCGTCACCGCCGAGCCGGTCGACCCGTCGACCATCGTCGTGGTCGGGGTGAACGAAACGGCGCGGGGCGTGTCCTGGAACAGGGTGACGCCGCTGTCGGTGTAGATCGACTCCGAGCCGTTGGCGGCCACCGTCGTCGAGACGCCAAGCTGTTGCGCGAGCTGGGTCACGATCGAGTCACGTGTGTCCTCAGCGCTCGAGACGTTGGCGCCGGTCTCAAGCCCGGTGACAACCGCGTTGTTGGCCGCAGTGAACTGATTGAGCAGCGAATTGATCGTGGCGACCGATGACGCCATGTTCTGGTCGGCTGTCTCGCGCGTCTCTTGGACCGTCGCGCTGGCGCTGTTCAGCGAGGACGCGAGATCGGAGGCCGCCGACACCACCGCGTCCGCCGCAGACGACGAGGTCGGCGAGTCGGCGTAGGTCGTGAGCGCGCTTTGCAGGTTGGCGAGCATCGCGGCGGGCGAGGCGCCGTTCTGGGTCGCGCCGGAGGTCGAACTGGCCGATGAACTGTCGTCGACGGTCTGGGCGAGGGTCGTGAGGGCGTTTGAGATCACCTGCTGCGTCGCCGCATGCGAGGTCGAGCTCGATGCCTGCTCCAACAAGGACGCGTTCGCCTCGCGGGTCACGGAAGCGACGTCCACGCCGCCGTACGAGTTCGTCACGACATTCGCGATCTGGCGCGAGTAGCCGGGCGTATTGACGTTGGCGATGTTGTTCGAGACGACAGCCGTCTGCGCCGCGTTGGCGGCGAAGGAAGAGCTGATGACGTTGAACGCGGTCGACAGGCTCATCGAGATTGCTCGAGCGTGCTTAGCCTTACGGCTTCAGACCGTTGAGGACGTCGAGAATGTTGGCGCCCGTCTGAAACACCTTGGAATTGGCTTCGTAGGCGCTCTGCGCCTGAATCATGTCGGTCAATTCGGTCGCCAGGTCGACCGTCGAGCTTTCGAGCGACGACGATTCAATTTTGCCAAAGCCTGCCCCGCCCGCTGTTCCCAGATAAACAGGGCCGGAGGATGCGGTGGGCAAGTAGGCACTGCCGTTGACCGAAGCGAGATTGTTCGGGCTTACCACATTGGCGAGCGGAATATCGTAGGCGACGCTCGAGGTTCCGTTGGCGTAGTTGAACATGATTGATCCGCTGGTCGAAACGGAGACGCCGCTGATGCCGCTCGGCGCATTGCCGTTCGCCGTTGCCGCGGTCACGTTGAAGCCAGCCGCAAGCTGCGTCATGTTGCTCAGATCGAGGTTCATCGTCTGGCCGTTCGGAATCGTGAACGAGAGCGGCGAGCCGGTGGACAGCGTGCCGTTCGTCGGATTGAACGTCAGGGTCTGCGTCGCCAGCGGGCCTGATGAATAGGGGAAGCCGGCGTTGGCGGAAGCGCCCGCAGCATCGTAAGCGTCGACCTCCCAGGTGTTGGGGCCGGTGTTGGTGAAGTAGAAGTTGATCGTGTGCGAGGCGCCCAGATTGTCATAGACGACAAGGGACGTCGCAGCCGTATAGGTCGAGCCTGCCGAATTGGTCGACGGCAGATTGGCGGGCGCGACGGGTGAGGCGGTTGAGGGCAGATTGGCGGTGAGCGAGCCCGAGGTGGTCGGCGTCGCAGTCTGGCCCGCGTTGACCACGTTGACCTTCTCGAGGCCCGTCAGCGAGTTCGCCGCGAGCGGAGGAGCGCCGTTCTGGACGTTCTCCGCCATCAGATAGTAGCCGGCGTTGTTGACGAGGTTGCCCGAGGCGTCGGGCGTGAAAGAGCCGTTGCGCGTCAGATAGAGCGTGCCGCTCGAGTCCGAAACGACGAAGAACCCGGACCCTTGGACGGCCAAGTTCGTCGCGGTCGAGGTGGAGACGACAGTGCCCTGCAGCGCATTGAGCGAGACCGCTCGCGTCGACACGCCGCCGAACGACTGATCGCCGTCAGCGATTTGATCGACGAGGCTCGAGAAGTCCGTCTCGACGTTCTTGTAGCCGGCGGTGTTGGAGTTGGCGACATTCTGGGAAATCGTCGACAACCAGTTCGAATCGGCCTGCATGCCCGAGACGCTGGTGTTGAGAATGCTCATGAGATTCCTCGTAGGGATGTGTCTATTTGAGGCCCGCGGCCTTGCGTGAAGCTGGGCGCGCAGTGAATGAAGGGCGCTCGGTCAGCTTGCCGAGCGCACCAAGCTTCCGATGAGGAGGTTCCAGCCGTCGATCAGCACAAAGAACATGATCTTGACGGGGAGCGAGATCACGGACGGCGGCAGCATCATCATGCCCATCGACATCGTCAGCGTGGCGACAATCATGTCGATGACGAGAAATGGCAGCACAATGAGGAATCCGATCTCGAAGCCGCGGCGAAGCTCGGAAATCATGAAGGCGGGGATCAAGAGCCTGAGATCAGCCTTCGATCGGTCGGTGACGTCGAAGCGCCCCTTGGACAGATCCTCGAACAACGCCATGTCCTTCTCTCGCACCTGTCCGAGCATGAACTGTCGAAACGGTTCGACCACGGCGCCGATCGCGTCCTTCTGACTGATCTCATTGTCCATGAGCGGCTTAAGGCCATTTTGCCAGGCGCGGTCGAAGGTCGGGGCCATGACGAAGAAGGTCATGAACAGCGAGAGGCTGATGAGGACGAGGTTCGCGGGCGCACTCTGCAAGCCGAGGCCCGAACGTAGGAACGAGAGCGCGACGACGAAGCGCGTGAAGCTTGTGACCATGATGAGAAGGCCAGGCGCGACCGAAAGCACGGTCACAATTGCGACGAGCTCGATGATCCGCCCACTCGCCGTCCCGCCGCCAGCCGGGATGAGAGAATTCAAGTCAACATTCTGGGCCGCGGCCGGACAGCTTGCGGCCAGGATCACCGCCCCGATGCAGAGGATTCGTTTCATTGCACCACCAGGGTTCGAATCACGAACGCGCGCACCTTGTCGCCGCTTCGAATCGACGCCCGGTCGTTGAGGTCTTGGCGGATGTTCTCGAGCCCGATGGGGCCCTCGAGCTGGCGCAACGTGACCGTGCGTAGATAGGCGAGGGCGTCGTCGCCGATCTGGGCCGCAACCGCCTCAGGATGCGACAAGGTCTTTGGGTCGAAGACGATCGAGCCTTCGAGGCGAACCCACGTATCGTGAGGTGAGCCGAGATTGGTGACGATCGGCGGGAGGTCGACAATAGTGGAGGGTTGCGCTGTCGGGCTTGCCGGCGATTCGGCCGGCTTATCGAACCCTGGCGCCGCCGCGCTCGAGGGACGCAGCGCTTCAAAGGCGCCGCCGGCGCACGCGCCCAAAAAGAGGACAACGGCAAGTTGGATCGCCGATCCCTTCAACGATCCCTTCGCAGCGGCGCTCGGGGCCAAGGCGGCTTCGGACATCGGTGCTCCCGCTAGAAGGGCCTCACGGCGTCGTAGACCTGCTGTCCCCAGGCGGGCTGCTGAAAGTCGCTTTGACGCCCGCGACCGCCATAGGAAATGCGAGCTTCCGCAATCCTGTCGTAGGCGACCGTGTTGTTGAGCGAGATATCGAGGGGGTTGACGATCCCAGCGACCGTAAGCTGACGCAGCTCGTAGTTGACCCGCACTTCCTGCGATCCGGAGATCACGAGGTTGCCGTTGGGGAGGACACGCGTGACGACCGCCGCCACCGACACCTGGATCTGCTCGGAGCGGTCGATGTTTCCCGTGCCTTTGGTCGACGCCGTCGAGGTCAGGTCGCCAAGAAGTTTGGCGGGTTGGTTCGATGACGCCGATGCCGAGCCATTGTTGTAGCCAAAGTCGATCACGCCGCTGTCGCTGGTCGTCTGCGAGCGGCCGGAGGCGTTACCGAGAGTCGCCTTGTCGTTCATCGCGATCAGGACGCGCACGATATCGCCCACGTTGGCGATCCGCGGTTGGCTATAGAGCGACGGCGGCGGCCCGCCCGAAGGCTGCTGGGGGAGGACCTTAGCGGTCTGGATGCTTGCTGTCTCCTCCGTGATCAGACCGGAACCGACCGGCGAGAAGAACGGCTCGCGCATGAACTCGTTGGCGCTGGTCCAGCAGCCGCTCAGAGAGACCGCAATCGCCAACACGAGGGGCGGCGCTAGGAAGCGCATCAAGATTTTTTCTCGGCGCCGGATGCGCCCGAGAGAATGGTCGCAAGCTTGCTCGCCCGATCGGCCTCCATCTCGTCGAGAATGGCTCCCGCCGCCCCAGGTTTCAGCTTGCTCAGGAGCGCCGCCGCCATTTGATCGTCCATGGCGGCGATCTGCGCGGCTGCGGTCTCGGGCTGCATCTTGGCGTAGACGGCGACGAGGTCGTCGCTTGCGGTCTTGAGAGCGGCGTCCCGCTTGGCGATCCATTCCTGCAGCGACGCCTCCGCCTTTTCGAGGTCGGCGAGCCGCTGCTTCAGTTGAGCGTCAAGGTCTGCGAGGCGCTTTGTCTCCCAAGCGACCCGCGCTTCGGCGATCGATGGACCGATGTTGGCGCAAAAGCGGGCGGCCTCAGGCTCGACCGGCTTGTCGGCCACGGCCTTTGGTTTCTGGCGGTCCGGCGGCTTACCGTCTTGCGCCGCCGATGGGCCGGCGATGATAGCGCAGAGAATGCTGATGAGGACGCCCGCGCCAAAAGATCGGGTCGTGCGTCCTTGAGGCGGAAAAGCAGCTGGCATGGCGGGCCCCGAGATTGGCTCCATCCTCGATTTTGCAGCTTGCGCTGGGCTGACTTTGGTGGGTGTGGATCGCCGCGCGACGCGGCGATCACTGGATGACGAGATCTGCTTGTAGCGCGCCGGCCGTCTTGATCGCCTGGAGGATCGCAATGATGCCAGGCGGCTTGACGCCGATCCGATTCAAGCCGGCGACCAGCGCTCGCAAGCTCGATCCGCCGAGAATGGCGACCGGTCCTCCCCCTTGCTCGACGTCGATCCTGGTGTTCGGCGTGACGACGGTCCTCCCTCGTGAGAACGGCGCTGGTTGGGAGACCTGGGGCGATTCGGCGACCCGGACCGTGAGCGTCCCGTAGGTGACCGCGACCGTTGATATCTGCACGTCCTGGCCGACGACGACGGTGCCAGTCCGCGCATCGAGAACGACGCGCGCGGGCATATCCGGGGCGACCTGCAATTCCCCGATCTCCGCCATGAATCGAGCAAACGAGATCCTGCGCGGGCGGAACAGCTCCACCCTCCGGCTGTCGACTTCGTAGGCGGCGCTCGCGCGGAATCGCTCGCGGGAATAGGCGTTGATCGCGTCGACGATTCTCACCGCGGTCGCGTAATCGGGGTTTTTCAATTCGAGCATCGAGCGCAACTCATCGGCGAAGCCGGGAACCTCGTGCTCGACGATGGCGCCGTTGGGAATGCGGCCTGCGGTCGGCACGCCTTGAGACAGGGTCTCGCCTTGGCCGACGGCGTCGAATCCGGTCACCGACACCGCGCCCTGAGCGCTCGCGTAGATCGTTCCATCGGCCCCTTGCAGCTGAGTGAGCAAGAGCGTCCCGCCCATAAGCGAGGGAGCGTCGCCGAGAGCCGAGACCGTGACGTCGAGTCGCGTTCCCACCTCGACCCCAGCCGAAAGGTCCGCGGTGACGATGACCGACGCGACATTGCGGTTGCGCAGCGAGGCGCCGTGGACGTCGAGACCGAGATGCTCGAGCATCGCCTGAACGGACTGCTCGGTGAAGGGCGCATTGCGCAAGGTGTCGCCCGACCCTTGAAGACCAACCACGAGGCCATAGCCGACGAGTTGGTTGTCCCGCGCGCTGCGCAGGATCGAGATATCCTTGATCCGGGCCGCAAAGGCGGGCGGCGCTACAGCTAGACAAAGCGCGAGCGTCACAAGCAGTCGGCGCATCATCCACCGCTTACCCGCACCGATCCGTCCGGCTGGACGGCGCCCGTCACCGTGACGCCGCTGTCGTCGTTGCGCACCTTGACGACGTCGCCGATCGAGCCGTCCTGCAGCGCCGAGCCGCTGGTCGTGATGACAAGGCCGCCCTCGGAAAAGACGAGCTTGACCTCCGCGCCGTTGGACACGAGCTTGCGATTGGAGACGCCCGCGAATGGAATGGCGTGCCCCGGAAGCAGGGTGAGCCGCGCCGCCTTGCCTACGATGAGCGAGCGCGAGGTGATGAACGGTCCCGACCCGTCGCGAACCGCGTTGGGGACGTCGGTGAGCATTTCGTCGAGGATGATGTCGCCGGGATAGATGACCGCCTTCGGGGCGGGCGTCAAAGCGTCCTGCGCGACGGCAGGAAATGCGCAACCTACCGTGAGCGCGACGATTGCCGCTTTGAGCGCCGTTGCAGCTCTGATCAGCGTCATGACTGGGTCTCCCGAGGGTGTCGCCTAGCCGCGCATGTTGGAGATCGTGCCGGACATCTGGTCGGCGGCCTGGATCACCTTGGAGTTCATTTCATAGGCGCGCTGCGCCGAAATGAGGTTGGTGATCTCGGTGACGGGATCGACGTTCGACGCCTCGACGTAGCCCTGCTGGATGATTCCGAATGACGTGTCGCCGGGAACCCCGACGGTCGGCGTGCCGGACGCCGCGGTCTGCTGGAAGTAGTTTCCGCCGAGCGCCAGGAGTCCGGCTTCATTGACGAAGTTCGCAATGGTCAATTGGCCGAGCTGCTGCGGCGTCGTCTGGCCTGGAACCGTCGCCGTCACGAGACCGGTCTGGCTGACCGTGACGGCGGTCGCCGTTTGAGGGACAAGGATCGACGGGTTCACGTTATAGCCGTCCATGGTGACGAGCTGGCCGTTTGCGTTGGTGTTGAACGCGCCGTCGCGCGTGTAGACGGTGTCGCCGTTCGGCGTCGTCACCTGAAACCAGCCGCGCCCCTGCACGGCGAGATCGAGCTGGTTGCCGGTATTGGTCAGCGCGCCTTGAATGTTGACGCTGCGGATGGCGGCTGTACGAACCCCAAGGCCGATCTGTGCGCCTTCCGGCACCGTCGCGTCTCGCCCTCGGTTGGACACGCCCATGAGGCGCTCGGTCTGATAGATGAGATCCGTGAACTCAGCCCGCGAGCGTTTGAATCCGGTCGTGTTGATGTTGGCGACGTTGTTCGCAATCACCTCGAGATTTTGCTCTTGCGCGCTCATGCCCGTCGCCGCGATCGCCAACGCTCTCATCCCAGCACCTTCTGCTTGCGTTCGAGAATACCCGCCCCGAATCGTCGATCAGATCGCCATGCGCGCGATCTCCTGATAGGCGGAGATCGCCTTGTCGCGGATCGAAAGAACGGTCTGGAGCGAACGTTGCGCCGCCATCACCGACTCGACGACCTTCATCGGCGGCGCGGCTCCCTGGACGCCTTGAATGGCGACCGCCTCTCCGGTTTGCAGCGTGTCGATCGCCGAGCCGACGACTTGCGCAAGCGCCTGGTCGAAACTCGGTCCCTGGGCCGCCGCCGCCCCGCCGGCCGGCGCTGGGCCGCGAACATTCCCGCTCACGTTCGCGGCGCCAATCCCAGAAACGCTTTCGATCATGGCTTCATCCTGGTTACGCGGGCGCGCGCCGTTCAGGCGTCCTTCATCAGGCTGATCGTGGTGTTCAGCATGTCGGCCGACTGTTTGGCGACTTGCAGGTTGGCCTCGTAGCTGCGGTTCGCTTCGCGCATGTCGGCGAGCTCCGTCAGCACATCGACGTTGGGCATCTGGACCATGCCATTCTCGTCGGCCGCCGGGTTGCCTGGGTCACGCTCGAGCTTGAAGGGCGTGCGATCGACGCCGATGGACTTGACCTGAACCAGATTGGCGCCGAGCGTTCGGTCCATTTCACTTTCGAACGACACCGTTTGGCGGGCGTAGGGGGCAGCCCCCGGCGACGAGCCCGTCGATTGGGCGTTGGCGATATTCTGCGAGACGACGCGCAGCCGCGTCGACTGAGCCTGAAGCCCGGATGCGGCGATGCGGAGCGAGGTCTCGAGCGAATCCTGCATGGGTCTTCACTTGACCGCGGCGAGAATGAGCTGATGAAACGCCCGCCGGATGTTGGCGCTCATCGTGTAGTCACGGTTGACGTCGCCGAGATTGATCATCTGCTGTTCGAGATTGACCGTGTTTCCGGACAAAGTCTGTTCGGTGGGATCGACTTCGACCTCGCGCAACGCTCCCGCCTCCGATTGGGGCAACGACAGATGGGCCGGGTTGGTCGTCGCGAGTTCGATGGGCGAGGAATCGAGGACGGCGGAAAAAGGCTGGAGGTCGACCGCGCGATATCCGGGCGTGTTCGCATTGGCGACGTTGGCGGCGATCGCCGTTTGGCGAGCGGACAGCCATTGCGACTTCTGCGAACCGACTTCGAAGAGGTAGATCGACGACAAGGGTGCGCCACCGCCCGATAGAGACGAGATGGACTGTGCGCGATCGGGCTTGCACGAGGCTTGCCGCGGACCAAAGGCGTGGCTCAGAGCCGGGCGCTCTCGAGGGCCGCGACGAGGCGGCCTGCTCGGGCGCAATCGTCAAGCCCCTGCTCATCAAAAAGAATGTCGATGATTTCGACTCCGGCGCGTCGCTGACCGATTTTCAGGCGGAAGAACGCGCAGACAGCGGCGTGACGGAACTCCATGTCGATCTCGACCGTCGGCGTCGCGTCCCACGCCGCCTTGAAGCGCGCCGACAGGGCGTAGCGCAGCGTTCCACCCTTGAAGAAAAGCTCGGTCGACGAATTGACGAGGTCCGCGATATTCGCCGCCTCGTCGTTGTGAATCATCGATATGAGCGCCCCTGCGTCAGTCAGCCTGAGTTCGCTCGCGACGCCGACCAGCGCGTCGGCGATGATCTGCTCGCGTCCGGGCGGACGGAGCGTTCGTGACGAGTGCGGCCGCGCGTTCATTGCAGTCGTGGGGCCCATTGACCCTTCCTTTGCTGGATCAAGTGGACGATTTCTGCGACCGCTCGGTAGAATTCGGCTGGAATCGGGCGATCGACGTCGACCGCCGCGTAGAGCGAGCGGGCGAGCGGCTTGTCCTCGATCAACGGAACGCCGTGATCCTCGGCGATCGAGCGGATCTTGAGCGCGATGAAATCGGCGCCTTTGGCGACGACGATCGGCGCGCCGCCCTCGGCTCGGACGTAGTGCATGGCGACCGCGTAATGCGTGGGATTGACGACGACCATCGTCGCGCGCGGCACAGCGGAGAGCATGCGCTTGCGGGAGCGATCGAGGCGAAGCGAGCGCAGGCGCGCCTTGATCATCCGGTCGCCCTCCGCCTGCCTCAGCTCCTCCTTGACTTCCTGCTTGCTCATCCGATGGTCTCGCCGCCACAGGATCCGCGACCAGGCGAGATCGGCGGCGGCGACTGCCACCGTCGCAACGAGCACGGCGGCGATCGTCTTCACCGAGAGCTCGAGAATGCGCTGAGGCAGCATTCCCGGATCGATGTCCATCGCCGTCAGCAGCACGACCTTCTGTCCGATGAGCATGATCATCGCCACCGTGATCACGGCGGCGAGCTTGATGAGGCTTTTGCCGAATTCGACCCATCCGCGGGCGCCAAAGATGCGGCTCAACCCCTTGCGCGGCGAGAGGCGCGCGGCGTCCGGCAGGATTCTCTGCGGCACAATGCGCGGCGGACTCTGAGCGACCGAGGCGAGGACGCCCGCCGCAGTGAGAAGGACCACCGTCGGCGCAAGGAAACGGACGCCCGCCTCGACGAGCGGCTGGCCGAGGGCGAGAATGTCTTCGCCCCGTTCGATCCGCCAGCCGGCCGGGTCGTCGATCAGGCCGACGAGCGCCGTAAGCAGGCCTCCCGCGCGCCCGGGGATGACGAAGATGAGGGCGACCAGCGTCGCGGCGAGCGAGGCGAACAGCGGCGCCTCACGGGAAAAGGCGATCTCGCCGCGCTCGACCGCGTCAAGGAGCCGCTTTTCGGTCGGCTCCTCCGTCTTGTCTTCAGCGTCGACGTCGTCGCTCATCGCTCAGGCTGCGCCTCGGCCGATGGTCATGTCGCGTCGGCCGGCGTGGGTCCCGCAAGTTCGATCTCGTTGCGGCTCGCCATTCCGAGCACGATGTCAGCGATCGTCTTACGCGCCTTGGCGATGTCTCGAGGCGGGGCCGACGCCCCTGAGTTGAGCTCCCCTTCGACGAGACGGCGCCCGCGCGACGGCATCGACGACAGGACCGTGTCGCGGAAGTCCGCGTCCGTCCCGCGCAAGGCCATCACGACGACGTCGATGGACGCTCGGTCGAACAGGAGGGCGCGGGCCCGCTCGGATAGTTTCGGCAGATCGTTGAAGGAGAACAGCATCGTCTTGACGATCGCCGCGTCCTTCGGGCGGGCTTGCATGAGCGCCCGCATGGCGTCCTCGGCCTCCTCGGGATCGAGACCGTTGATGATGCCGGCAAGGCGCGACCGCCCGTCGACGCCGGCTGCCGCCTTCGGCGCCTGCTTCAAGGCGTTTCCGATCGCCTCTTCGATGAGACGCGCGGCGAGCGGCGTCACCTCAAGCGGCGCGACCAGCCCGCAGAGAGCGGCGTGGCGCCGCTCGCGCGGCAGCGCGGCGATGACCTTAGTCGCGAGCGCGGGATCGAGCTTGGAAAGGATATAGGTCGCCGTCGTGGCTCGCTCCGCCGCCAAGAGCCTGATGATCGCCTGCTCGGGCGCCTGCGCGAGCGTCCGCCACACGTCGGGCTCGATTGTTTCGTCGGATTCTGTTCCAAGAATATCGGCGATCTGTTCGGGGGCGAGCGCATCGGCGAGCAGGCTCTTGGCCTGGCCAGCGTCGCCGAGCAGATTGGCGCCGGCCGAGAAATCGGCGACGAATTCCTCGACAAGCCCGTCGACGGCCGTGGCCGGGATCACGCCCAGCCCCGCGGCGGCTCGCGCCACCGCCTGCAGGTCCGACGGCTCGAAATGCTTGAGGAGCCGCGCTGCGGGCGGCTTGCCGATCATCAGGAGAATCGCGGCGGCTTTTTCAGGTCCGCTGAGCGTTCGCGCGCCGCCGATCGCCGCCTCAAGCATAGCCGTTCTCCTGTGGGGCTCGCGTCGACGGGCTTTGGCCCGAGCCTGACACGACCTCGAGCAGCGAAACGCCGAACCGTTGGCTGGCGTCGTCGACCACGACAATCTCGCCGCGCGCGATCACCGTGCCGTTGACGACGACGTCGACCGGATCGCCCACGCGCTGATCAAGCGAGACGACCGCGCCGCGGGCGAGTTTCATCAACCCCGAGACCGGCAACGAGGTCGAGCCGAGCACGACTTGCACCGTGACCGGGATCGATAGGATGGCGCCGAGATGAGGGGGGCTCGCGCCGGCGTCGGACCTTGGAGGCTCGAGGGCCCCAGGCGGTTCGGAGGTGATGGCTGCTGCGTCCATGGTTGAGGTCTTGCCGATGATTGGGTGAGGAAGCGCTCAGGTTCGAACTTTCGCCGTCTCGTCTCGTTGCGGGATCGGGGTATCGACTTCGAGGCGGTAGCGCCCGTCAGCCTGGCCGAGTTTGCAGGTGAACATTCCGCGGCCGGAGCACTCGAGCCGAATGGCGTTGAAGTCGTTGCATTGCAGAGGGAGGAGGCCGCCCACCTGAAAGGCGGCGACGTCGCCAAGATTCATCGAAACCTCCTCGAGGACGGCGATCATGGGCAGACGGGTCTTCTGAACGCCGACCTCCATGAGTTCGGACCAGCGACGATCAGCGCTCGGCGTCTCGACATCGGGGTCCTTGGCCAGTTCGGCGCGAAAAGGCAGAAGAAACGCCTGCGGCAGCACGAGAAGACCCGAGAGCGGGCCGCTGCTCATGCCGAGCGTGATGCGCGCCGCAACGGCCTCCCCGTCGCGTCGGCCAAGCGCGTGCGGACCCTTGATCGCTGCAATCTGCTTGAGGCTGAGGCTCAGAGGTGCGACAGGCGCAAAGGCCGCTTCGAGCGCCTCGCCCAACGCGCCCGCAAGCGCGTCGAGGAGCGCAGTCTCGATTGCGGTGCGCGGCTTTTCGCCTTCGCTTGCGCGCTCGTCGATGGCCGCTTCGCCGAAAATCGACGAGACGATCAGGCTGTCGATGCGCTTTTCGAGCGCGATCATGAGCCGCGCCTCGGGCTCGGCGCTCGCGTAGATCGCGGCGGTCAGCCCGGAGCAACCGCCAGTCGCCTCGAACAGCGTCGTCGCGCGAACCTCCTCGATCGCCGCGCTCGACGGCTGACTGATGAGCGACAGGAGGCGCTGTGGGACTTCCGCAATGAAGCGATTGAGGACATAGCTGAGTCCCGGCATCCGCTCGATCGCGAGACTCGGATGATCGAGCATTGCGCCCTCGAGCCGGCGCGCGCCATGATCGACGTTGCGTGCAGCCTCGTCCGTGCTCATGCGGCCTCCCTTATCGCCGTCTCGCCGCCGCTCGCGCCCCCGGGCGCCGTCTCGTTCTCGACGACGTCGATCGTCGGGCGCTCCTTCGAGGGGATCGTCTTGCGGCCGAACTCGACCGCCACCTGCGGCATGGCGCCGTTCATGAAGGCGATCAGGCTTTGCTTGACCAGCGTGAAGAGTCTGAGCTGCTTCTGGCGCACGGTTTTGATCTTCTGGGCGATCGGGGCGAGGATCGCATAGGACAGGAAGATGCCGGCAAAGGTGCCGACCAGCGCCGCTCCGATGAGTCCGCCGAGAATCTCCGGCGATTGATCGAGCGCGCCCATGGCGTGGATGATGCCGAGCACCGCCGCGACGATGCCGAGCGCCGGCAGCCCGTCGGCGATCGCCTGATAGGCGTGCATGGGTTTCAACCGGTCGTGCGCCAGGGTCTCGATCTCTTCGTCCATCAAGGCCTCGATTTCATGTGGCCGGGCGTTGCCGATGATGATGAGGCGCCCGTAGTCGCAGATGAACGTGACAAGGTCCTTGTCGGCGAGAAGCTTCGGGAAGTTCTTGAAGATCTCGGATTCCTGCGGATTGTCGAAATGCGCTTCGACCTCGCTGCGCGACTTCGCCCTGAGTTCGCGCATGAGCGCATGCAGGGCTGAGAGCACGTCGAGGAAGTCGCGCGGCTTGGGCGCCTTGTCGAGGACGGCTTCGAGGAACGCCTTGCCGCAGTCCTTGATCGTCGAGGTGGCGTTGGCGACGATGAAGATGCCGAGCGACGAGCCCATGATGATCACGAACTCGAACGGCTGAAAGAGCACTTCGAGATGGCCGCCGAGCGCCGCGTAGCCGCCGAGGATGCAGCCGATGGTGATCACGAGGCCTATGGCGAAATTCAAGATTCGCTCCCAAGTGCGAACGGCGCGCAAGATGTGCCGCGCGAGACTTACGCGAGCCTGTCAACGGCGAGGTCAGCCACAAGCAAGGCCGCCCGCGCATTGTCGCGAGTGAACAGCCGGCGCCGTTTGCGATCGGCGGAACGCGCGTGATGCAGAACGGTCTCTACGTTTCCCTCTCAGCTCAAAGGGCGCTCCAGCGTCGGCTCGAAACAATCGCCGACAATGTCGCCAACATGAACACGGTCGGCTACCGGGCGACGGGGGTCGCGTTCGAATCGGAAATGGCGCGGGCTGGGGGCGCGCGGTTAAACTACGCCTCGAGCGGCTCGGATTTCATCTCGCGGCGGTTGGGCGGGCTGATCAAGACCGACAATACGCTCGACTTCGCAGTGCAGGGCGACGGCTGGTTCGGCATCCAGACGCCGCAGGGCGTGGCGTACACGCGCGACGGCCGGGCCAAGATCGACGAATCCGGCATGCTTCGCACGCTGAACGGCGACCCAATTCTCGACGCCGGCGGCGCCCCCATCCTTCTCGATGGCGCGGGTGGACCCCTGGCGGTCTCCGCCGACGGGATGATCACCCAGAACGGCCGGCAGGTCGGGGCGATCGGCCTCTTCGCCATCGATCCGGCCGCCAATTTGAAGCGGGCGGAAAACTCAGCCGTCGTGCCCGACAAGCCGGCGACGCCGGTTCTCGACTTCACGCGCGACGGAGTGGTTCAGGGCGCCGTCGAAGGCTCGAACGTCGATCCTGTGCGCGAGATGACGCGGCTCATCGAGGTGACGCGCGCGTTCGACGGCGTCGCCGCCGAGACCTCGCAGGCCGAGACGTCGCTGCAAGACGCCATTAAGGCGCTTGGGGCGTCGGCGTGAGCGACATCTCCCCTCCTGACGCCGCCCTCCCGCTCGAGCGGTTCGAACGCGCGGTCGCCGGGGGATTGCGCGCCTTTCCGGCGACGCGCGTGAGCGGTCCGGTCATCGAAGTTTCCACGTCCCACTACCGCGTCGCGGGGCTGTCGCGGTTCCTCAAGCTCGGCGAGTGCCTCGGCGTCGACGTCGGCAATCGCATCGAGATCGGCGAAGTGGTCAGGATCGACGATTCCTCGGCGACGCTGAAACCCTTCGACGCGCGCAGCGAGGCGGCGATCGGGGCTCGCGCCTTTCGCGCCGAGGCCCTCTCGCTGTCGCCGCACCGATCCTGGAAGGGACGCGTCATCGACGCGCTCGGGCGGCCAATCGACGGGGCGGGCGAGCTTCAGCCTGGGGACGCGCCGGCGCCGCTCGACGCGCTACCTCCTCCTCCACTCCGCCGCGGGCGCGTTCATGCGCCGCTGCGCACGGGCGTCCGAGTTGTCGATCTGTTCACGCCGCTCTGCGTTGGGCAAAGAGTAGGCGTGTTTGCAGGCTCAGGCGTCGGCAAATCGTCGTTGCTCGCCATGCTGGCCAGTGCCGCCCCGATCGATACGGTGGTGATCGCGCTTGTCGGCGAGCGGGGCCGCGAAGTGCGCGAATTTCTCGACGACATCCTGGGCGAGAAGCGCACCTCCACGGTTGCGGTTGTCGCGACCGGCGACGAAAGCCCGATGATGCGCCGGTTGGCCCCGAAGACGGCGATGGCGGTCGCGGAATATTTTCGCGATCTCGGCGAGTCGGTGCTGCTCATTATCGATTCGGTCACGCGCTTCGCCCATGCGGCGCGCGACGTCGCGCTGGCGGCTGGGGAGCCCGCGGTCGCGCGCGGCTATGCGCCGAGCGTCTTCAGCGATCTGCCGCGCCTGCTCGAACGAGCGGGGCCTGGCGTCGAAGGATCGGGTTCGATCACCGGAATCTTCTCCGTTCTCGTCGATGGAGACGATCACAACGACCCCGTCGCGGACGCGATGCGCGGGACACTCGACGGCCACATCGTGCTGGATCGCGCCATCGCCGACGAAGGGCGATACCCGGCCGTCAGCATTCTCTCGTCGGTGTCCCGGATGGAGAACCCGCTCTGGAGGCCGGAGCAGCGCAAGGTGGTGTCGAACATGCGCGCGATGATCGCGCGCTACGAGGAGACGCGCGACCTACGTCTCATGGGCGGTTACACGGCCGGCTCGGACCCCCTGCTCGACAAGGCGATCAAATCGACCCCGCGCATCTATGACGCGATGAATCAAGCGATGGATGCGCCGCGCTGTGAGGATCCTTTCATCGACCTTGCGGCTGCGTTGCGCAGCGATAGCAAACCCAACGACTTGTGAGAGCCTCAATGACGCCTGGGCATGAAACTGTGATCCGCGCGGCCGGAACCGCGCTTGCCGGCCTCTCGATGGCGTTCGCCATCTATATGCTCGCCTATGGCGGGGGAAGGACCCGCATCAACGGCATGGAGCACTTGGCGATTTTCGCCCAACCGCGAGGGCCGGGCGGCTTCGTCGCCGACCCTGCTCCGTCCGCTGAGGCCAGGGCCCCGGTCGACATGGCGGCGACCGGCTCGCTGGCCGCGTCCGCCGGCGATGCGGCGCCCGGGCCGCGGCCGATCGAGATCGTCGCCGCTCAAGCCGATCGCGTTTGGTTGAGAATCGACGGGACGATCCGCGCAGCCGCGCCTGGCGACAGCGTCGCCGGCTTGGGCCGGATCGGGGCGATCGTTCCGCGCGGCGACGGCTGGGCCGTTCTCGACGACAAGGGCGCTGAACTTCTCGCAGTCTCGAAAGGCGCGAACGGGGCGTCGCTCTTCACGCGGAGGCGAATCTTCGAATAGTCCCGTGAGCCTAGTTCCGCATGCGCCAGGGCGAGCGCTCCGTCCAGGCGTTCAGCGTGTGCTCGGCCCATTCAATCGGCTTGTCCTTGTGGCAGAGCGTGCACGGATTCGGGATGTTGAACGCCTGCGTCGCGGCGGGGGTGATGAAGCGGAACGTGTGGGCGTGAACCTTCACGTCGCCAAGGGTCTCTTCGATCAGCGGCATGTGGCAGGACACGCACTGGCTCCCGGCGCTGTCGAGCTTGTGATGAGCGTGGGCCGGGATGCTGTCGGCGAACGGGCCGATCGGCGAGTTCGGTCCGTGGCAGCCAAGGCACAACCCATTGCCCTTCTCGCGCAACATCGCGACATTGTCGCTGCCGTGCGGATCGTGACATGAGAAGCAGGTCACGCCGCGCGTATACATGAGGCTCTGCACGAAGTCGTTGCCCTGCATGCGGTTCTTATGCGCGGTGTCGTCGGGGAAGTGGGTGAAGGTCAATTCTCCCACCTTGTGATCCCCAAGGCTCCAAAAGTCGGCGAGGCGCATGCCCATATGGAAGCCGACCGGCCAATCGTAATTTTTGCCGTCGATCGGATTCACCTTCGGGCGCCCTTGCGAGTGGCAGCGAATGCACGTGTCGTTCGCCGCGACATAGTCGAGCCGGGCCGGATTGACGATCGTCGTCCGGATGGGGGCGGCGACATGGGCGCTCCCAGGTCCGTGGCAGGATTCGCAGCCGACGTTCCACTCGGTGACGCTCTTCGTCTTGATGTCATAATTCACCGAATGACAACCGTCACACAGCGGTCCGGTTGGGCGCTGCATGTTGTCGTCGGGATAGAGGGGCGCCCACCAGTCGGCCTTCAGCGGCACGTGATAAGGCAACCAGCGTTTATTCGTGACGTCCCATTGCGCGGGAAGCGGGAAATAGTCGTCGCCCTTGCGCGTGAAATAGCGCTGCTTCCAGCGGCTGCCATAGACGAACGCGACGTCGTCCAACGTGAACGTCAATTTGGGATCCGGCTTTGAGAAGTCCGGAATGACTGCGTCCGGATGCTCGCGCGGGTCGCGCACGACATTGGCCATCCGCGTCTCTTTCCACCGTGCGTAGATTTCCTTGTGACAGGACTCGCAAGCGGCCGAACCGACATAATGCGCGCCAGCGGTGATCTGCGCGGGCGTGCTGTTTGGCGCTCCTGGTGCGACCGCCGGGGGTAAGTGGCGAAGGAAGGTCACGATCCGCCAGATCTCGCTTCCCGGCAGATCCCACGCAGGCATCGCGGTGTTGCGGATGCCGTCATTGATGTAGGTGAAAATTTGCCCGTCGGTCAGCACAGGCAGCGCCCGGCGAAGCGATGGCGCACGCGGATAGACATGCTGGCCGATGGTCGTTCGCCCGCCGCCGTCGAAATTGTGACAGACCGCGCATTTCTGCTGAAACGCGGCGGCGCCGGCGGCGATCGTCGCTTCGTCGGGCTTGAGCGGATTGGCGCGCGCGGCCGCTTCGGCGGGCACGCTGTGCTCGAGGAGCCAGGATGCGACCGCCGTTTCAATTGCAGGGGGCGTCGGGCGCGCGCTCGATAAGCCAGGAAGCGCGAAACGATAGAAACCCGCCGCCGCGAGAGCGAGGACGACGAGAGCCGCGACGACAAGCGCGCGCAATCTCACTCCTCCATCCTTGCCGAGCGAGGGGTGGACGCCATTCGCTGTCGAGCCAACCGTTTCCCCGGCGTCTTGGCCGCGTCGGTCGGCCGGTCGTGGGCGTGCGTTTCGTCGCTTGCGTCGCGCGCCCATCGATAGAAGGCGTCGTAGAGCGTCATGCCCGCCGTCAGTTGCTCGAGATCGGCCGAGTGCATGCGCGACAAGCCGAGCGAGGCGGCGAGCAGGCCTGCAGCTTCGGGCGCAAGATCGAGACGTCCGGTGTCCGCGGCTCTGACGATCGTTGCGATGCGATCGAGCGGTTCCATTCGAAGCCCGAACTCGTCGAGCATCGTGTCGAATGTGCAACGTTCGCCTCGATGACTCCAGAAAGCCCCTTCGATATCGAACGGCGCGCCGTTGAACCGCTCAGCGACTTCGAGAACTTCCGCCGACGCGACAAAGAGAAACACCGCGGCCGGGTCGACGAAGCGGCGGATGAGCCAGGGACAGGCGATGCGATCAATCTTCGGTCGCGCCCGCGTCACCCAGACCGTTCGGCCGTGGGGATCGCGCGAGGGCAACTTGTCCTCTGGCACAAGCGGCAGTCCTGCTTGAGCCCACGTCGTGTGTCCCCCGGCAAGCGCCTCGGCGGACGCCGCGCCTCCGTCGCGGAGCCACGCAGCGACGCCTTCGCTTCGCTCCCGCCCGTTCCCGCAGATCACGACGACGGAACGACCAGCGAATTCCGGCGCCCAGGACGACACGGATTCGCAGGGCCTGCGGATCGCCCCTGGAATAAGGCGCGGGTCAGCCGCGAACTCGTCCTTAGCGCGAACGTCGATCAGCAGAGGGCCGTGCGGCACGCCGATCAGGCGCCAGAGCTTTTCCGACGGGATGCTGTTGAACGACGACATGATGCGCCCTCGGATCAAAACGGGCGCGATTCTTTGGCTGTCGCCTCACGGGGAGATCGCTTCCCCATGCGTCGTACATATCGTCAGGACGCTCCTTGTCAACGGGCAGCCGGCCAAATGGCTACGTCCTCTCTTGGGGTCTGACGGTGGGCCGAGGTCCGGCGGCTCTCGACGGTGCTGCGAGTCGACCTTCATTCCCGGCGGGAATCTCGGGCGGCCCGCGAATGCCGCGACTCTGATGGCCGGGGCTCGGTAGACTCCCGATCGGGGCTCATCGGGCGCCGGGATGGCGACCCCGTTTCGGTGACGTGGGTTCCGTCTCACTCGCCGCCGTGGCGGCGCCAGGGTTGGATGACGTTCCACACGGAGAAATTTTCTCGTGATTTCTGTTGCTGAAAAACGAAAATAATGGTGTGCATATTTCGGTTGGATCAGATCGAAAACCCATGTTGGCGCTCGCAGCGCCGAGAGATGCGCGGCTGTGATATTTGAGCAACTGTGTGACAGGTGATGGTTTTTTATTTGAATCGGCCTATAACGCATTGAAAAGGCTCGATTCGAAAAAATAAACGTTAGTAAACGCTAGTAAATTTACTAACGCTTACTAGCGTTTACTGTCGTTTATTGGCGCTTAGGCGGGCCGCTCGGGCTGCGTCGGCGGGCGCCCTCGCCAAAGTCCCGGCGGGCTCGGTCGTAGAGGGTGTTCGCGATCGCCACCCGCGCGTTGGCTTGGGCCCAGGCCTCGAGGGGCAGGCGATCGGGATGATTGCGCCAGACGAAGTCGCGCCAGCGGGACGTGATCTCGTCGAGCGTCGCGGGCTCGCCAAGGCCAAGTTCGGCTGCGATCTCGGTCGGCGTATCGGGGGAACGCGCGGGGCTCCGGCGCGGAGCCGGTTGCGGCGGCGCGGGCTGGCTTACGTGTTCGTCCGTCCAGTCCAGAGCGAGGCCGAAGCGCGCCTCGCCGCCGGCGCCGGGCGGGGCGGCGAACGCGACGCCGCGCACGCGAGGTTTCGCCGCCGGGGCCGCGTCGCGGGCGTCCTCCGCGCGGTCGTTCGAAGCCGCCTCGTCGAGGGCGTTTTGAAACGCGTCGTTCGGCCGATTGGACATGGGCGCGTGGGTTCGACGGGCGGCTCAGCCCGCCACGGCGCGTCTGTCGCGCGGCGTCGCGTGGGCGGGTTCGGCGCTGGGGTCGTCGGCCATGACGCGGTTCCTGCCCCGGACCTTGGCTTCGTAGAGCCTCTCGTCGGCGCGCTTCAAGAGGTCGTTCGCCGACTCGTCGGCCCTGAGCTTCGCCACCCCGAACGAGGCCGTCACCTTGCCGACGCGTTCACCACTCGGCTCGATGGTCCATTGCTTCGATTCGAGAACGCCGCGGATCCGCTCGACGGCGGTCACCGCCTCGGCGAGGCGAGCGCCCGGGAAGATGAGGGCGAACTCCTCGCCCCCGAAGCGCGCGACCTTGTCCTGCCCGCGCACATTCTGGACGAGGATGTTGGCGAAGAGGCGCAACAGCCGGTCGCCGACGAGATGGCCGAAACGGTCGTTGACGTGCTTGAACCTGTCGATGTCGGCCATCGCGAGACAAATGGAGTCGCCGAGCCTTTGGGCCTTCTCGACCTCCTCCAGGAAGCAGGCGTCGAAGAAGCGGCGATTGCCGATCGCGGTCACGACGTCGCGCAGCCCCGCTTCCTCCGCGCGCTCGAGATGGGTTTGCAGCTGCACGACTTGCAGGCGCGAGTCTTCGAGCTGGTTCCTGACTTTGTCGAGCCTGTCGCGCATGTCGCGATTATCCTCGATAAGGGCTAGCACGATCTCCTTGATCGGACCCACGGACTCGTGGCGCGACAGGCGCTGATTGTGGCCGTCGAGCCGCTCGGAAAAGCTGTCGCTGTCGGTCAGATGGGTCTGCAGAACCTTGGCGACCTGGCGGAGGACTCGGTCGACCTTCTCGTCCTTGTCGGAGCTGTCCTGCCGAGGTTTCAGCGCGCTGTTTTCGACCGCAGCCGGCGCAGGCTTGGCGGTCGAACGGCCAAGCCAAACGCCGATCCAGCCGAGCAGGAGAAGCTGCAAGAACGCCGTTTGGCCCGGAATGAGGGAGCGCAAGACGTCGAGCGCATGATCTGGGAGAGAGGAGCTGATTGCAGTCAGCGCCGCGGCGCCGAGGAGAATCACGATGAGCGCAGAAGCCGCGCGGGCTTGCGACCGGATGAATCGCGTCACGTTCATGGCGGGGCCCGACGTCATTGAGGAAAGGGGGAGCGAACGGCGAGGCGGAAGGCCCGCGCGCATGGGGAGCGAGCGTGATGGATGGACCTGTGTCCTGAGTGACGCATTCCGGCCGACCCTGTGAATCGATGCGCTTTGGCGGCCATCATGGCGGGCGCGGAGCCCGCTTCGGAGCGGCGCCGCGACGGACAGGTCCAAATCATTCAGACCCCTAATGTTTACGACCGTCCGGTTACTGTTCCGTAAGCGCGACGCCCGCTTGCCCGCTTCGTCGCGACTGTGCGACCATGCCGGGCGAGGGCAGTGTCGTCCGACGGTTGGCGGGCGCCGTAGCGGGGCCGCTTTTCGACCGGCGGCGCCGAGGGCAAAGCGAAGTGAAGACCAAATCGAGCGCGGGGCGTGACGCCGCGCCAGGGGGAGACGCGAGCACATGGCCATCGAGGGACGCGGCGGCGCCGATAAGGGCCGAAGGATCAGACTAGGAATGGTCGGCGGCGGCGAGGGCGCCTTTATCGGCGCGGTCCACCGAATCGCTTCGCGGATCGACGACCATTACGAGTTCGTGGCGGGCGCTTTGTCGGCGACGCCGGAGAAGGCGCGCCGCTCGGGCCAGGCGCTCGGCCTGGCCGCCGACCGGATCTACGACAACTATGAAACGATGGCGAAGGCCGAGGCCAAGCGCGCCGATGGAATCGAGGCGGTCGCCATCGTAACCCCGAACAACGTCCACGCCGGCCCGACCTACGCGTTCCTCAAGGCCGGGATTCACGTCATCTGCGACAAGCCGCTGACGGTGAGCCTCATGGAAGCGAAAAAGATGCGCGACGCGGTTGAAAAGTCCGGTCTCGTTTTCGCCCTCACCCATAACTACACCGGCTACCCGCTGGCGCGCCGCATGCGCGAGATGGTCCGCGCGGGCGATCTTGGCGAGATCCGTCTCGTTCAGGCGGAATATCCGCAGGACTGGCTGACCGGCGCCACCGAAACCACTGGCAACAAGCAGGCGGAATGGCGCGTCGATCCGAAGCGCTCCGGGGCTGGCGGCGCGCTCGGCGACATTGGCACGCACGCCTATAATCTCGCCGATTACGTGACCGGGCTTGAGCTCACGGAGCTCTCGGCCGACCTCGCCTCGTTCGGCGCCGGACGTCAGCTCGACGACAATGCGCAGATCATGCTGCGCTACTCGAACGGCGCGCGCGGCGCGATCTGGGCGAGCCAGGTCGCGCCGGGCAACGAGAACGGGCTGATGCTGCGCGTCTACGGGACGAAGGGCGGCCTCCAGTGGCGGCAGGACAATCCGAACCATCTCCTCTGGTCGCCGCATGAGAAATCGACCCGGATCGTCACGCGCGGCGGACCGGATTCGGGCGAGGCGGCCGCGCGGGTGACGCGCGTCCCGCCCGGCCACCCCGAGGGCTATCTCGAAGGGTTCGCCACCATCTACTCGGAAGTCGCGCTGGCGATCAAAGCGGCGCGGCTCGGCAAGAAGCCGCTCAAGTCCGCGCATTTCCCGACCATCGAGGACGGCGTCAAGGGCCTCGCCTTCGTCGAAGCCGCGGTCAAGTCGTCCAAGGCCAATGGCAAGTGGGTGAAGCCATGACCGGCGCGCGACGAGCGCAAACGACCTGAAGCCGTCCCGCGCACAATGTTGCGCGACTCAATGATTTCAGTATCTTAAGTGCGATTTTGTGCAACTCTTCGCTCGTGATTTTGGGCTCGCTGCGATGGTGATTCCACGACGACCGGCCGCCGGCCGGGCCGCCTCGCTTCGCGATCTACGAAGTTGGAAAAGCGGTCCAAACGAAGCTCTCATTCCGCGCCGCGAAACGAAACGTTTCGCTTGGCGCAGTTTAAGCTATTGAAATCATTATGGGAGGCGAATCAGGAATTTCGCAGGATTGTTTGTTTTCAATGACTTAGCTCCGATTTCGTTTCGCTGGATTCCTTGTGATGACTTTCGACACTTAAGGCGCCGTGCATTTCGCCCCTTAGCGGATTCGTGCCCGGTCCTCGGCCTTCTTTCGATCATCTGGTTAGTTTAGTCTTGAATTCTGAAAAAGTAAATATATCTCATATTTTTCGACGGATCTGAATCGAATCCGGATAACTGCCTTGACATGCTTCGTCGGACATCCATATACCATCCAAGAACCATCCATATGGATGAAACTTTGCCCAGCCGCCCCCAACACGCCAAACCGCCCGACAGCGAGAAGCTGACCCTCAACCTTGGTTTCGTCGATCTGGGATCGATCGACCTCCTGGTGCGCGACGGCTTCTATTCCAACCGCTCGGATTTCATCCGCACGGCGATCCGCAACCAGCTCGCGACCCATGCGGAGGCTGCAAAGCAGGCCGTTTCGCGCCTCACGCTCGAATTGGGCTTGCGGACTTTCACCCGAAAAGACCTCGAAGCGGTTCAGGCGGCGGGCGAACGGCTTCACATTCGCGTGCTCGGGCTGGCAATTATCGCGGACGACGTCACATCCGATCTTGCCCGGGCCACGATTGAATCGATGACGGTCCTTGGCGCGCTCCATGCTTCAGCCGAGGTCAAGGCCGCGCTCGCCGATCGCCTGCGTTGACCCGTCCGTTCAAGGAACAAAGAATGAAATACCGCGTTCTCGATGTGATGAACGATGCGCTGGGGCTCGTCAAAAAATCCGATCTTGTCGGGGCGACGGCCCTTATCCGCAGCGCTCTGTCTGGCGAGCCCGCGCCGGACGCCGAAAACAGCGATTTGGATGCGGGACGCCCGCCGATGGCGACAATCCTGCCGCCGCCGCGCCGGCCCTTGGGCGAAACCCTGCGCGCTCTCCGCGCGAGGCCGTTTCCGCCGCCGGCCGATCCCGTTTCGCCGCCAGAGCCTCCGCCGGAGCTTGGCGAGCGGTTCCTGAAGCGCGCCTATCGCGGCCCCGCCGGCTCGCTCGCTTACCGCCTCTACGTCCCGGCCGATCATGAGCGGCGCGAGCTCGCGCTCGTGCTCATGCTGCATGGCTGCTCGCAAAATCCCGAGGATTTCGCCCTCGGGACGCGGATGAACGGCCTCGCGGAGGAGTTCGGCCTTATCGTCGCCTATCCGCACCAGCCGCGCCGCGCCAACCCGAATGGCTGCTGGAACTGGTTCGACCGGCGCCATCAGAACCGTGGGCAGGGCGAACCGGCAAAGCTCGCGGGTCTCGCGCAGGCGCTGGCGAAGGAGTTCGACATCCGCAGGGGGCGGGTTTTCGCCGCGGGCCTTTCGGCGGGAGGCGCGATGGCGGAGATCCTCGCCGAAGCCTATCCCGACGTGTTCGAGGCGGTCGGGATCCATTCCGGGCTGCCGTATAAGTCAGCCGCCGACGTGCCCTCCGCCTTCGCGGCGATGAAGGGAACGACGACGTTCGAGCCTCAGCCGCTGGCCGCAGGCGCGCGACGCTGCCGCAAGATCATTTTTCACGGGCTCGCCGACGGAACGGTTTCTCCCGTCAACGGCGAACGCATTCTTGACGAGGTCGAGCGCGGCGACGCTTCGCTCGTGCGGAGCGAGCTCGACTGGCCGATCGAAGGCGGCCGCGTGAGCCGCGTCGTCTTGAAAAATGGCCACGGGGCGACGGGAGCCGAGCAATGGCTGGTCGAGGGCGGCGGCCACGCCTGGTTCGGCGGCGATCCGCGCGGCAGTTATACGCAGGCGGTCGGCCTCGACGCCTCACGCGTGATGGTGCGCTTTTTCTTGGTTGAGTGAGAAATGTAGCGCCCCTCGTCCTTCGAGACGCGCCTTCGGCGCTCCTCAGGACGAGATTGGTGGGTCGCCATCGCCACTTAGAGGGGAGAGCGATTCCACGTCTCGCTGAAGAGCAGAACGCCGCCGACGAGCAAACCCCAGAACGATGCGCCGACGCCGAAGAAGCTCAATCCGGACGCCGTCACGACGAAGGTGGCGATGACGGCGATGCGCTCGTCCGGCTTTTGCAGGCTCAAGGCGAGAGCGCCGGCGAAACTGGTCATGAGAGCAAGGCCGGCCGCCGCCTTGATCGCCATGGTCGGCGCGGCGACGATCAACGCGGCCGCCAAAGGCGACGCGAGCCCGAGCAGGATATAGGCGGCGCTGGCCACGACGGTCGCCAGGTAGCGCTTGTTGGGATCCGGGTGCGCCTCGGGCCCGGCGGTGAGCGCTGCCGTGATGGCCGCCAAACTGAGCAATCCGCCGCCGCCGACCGCTCCGGCCATACTCGTGAGGCCGGTGATGGTGAACAGCTTTTGCACGGCGGGCTGATAATTCTGCGAGCGAAGCACGGTGATGCCCGGAAGGTTCTGAGACGCCATGGTCACGATGAAGAGGGGAAGCGTGAGGCTGGCCGCGGCGCTCCAGTTCCAACTCGGCGCCGTGATGACGAGATGCGGCCAAGCCTGCGCCAGCGCGCCTGGGGGCAGGCGCGTAACGAAGATGGTGATCGCCGCCGTCACCGCCATGGCGATCGGCACGGCGAACCGGCGTGCGAACCGAAGGCCGAGCGCCCAGGCGATCACGATCGGCAGAACGATCGCCGGCTGGGCCGCCGCC
>Ga0153954_1000388_pt1 | contig 36148 bp, 24 predicted proteins | sample TSFL038MetaG_FD_102277 | JGI IMG/M metagenome (GOLD analysis project Ga0153954, IMG submission 102277) | Attine ant fungus gardens microbial communities from Florida, USA - TSFL038 MetaG | ecosystem: Host-associated > Fungi > Mycelium > Unclassified | place: USA: Florida, Wekiwa Springs State...
GCCGCCTTGAGTGAAGACGATCGGCTCCAGGACCATCTCCGAACACGGCCAGGATGTCCCTTCACAAGGCGACCTCAAGCGCCCAAACTCTCAGCTCAGAAAATCAGAAGCTGACGTGCACCCTTGACGATCAGAATCGACGAAGGTCATAGGGGGCGAAAGAAGAGCGTTCGGCATCGATCGGTCATCGGCTTTTGCTTCGAGCGATGACACTTTGGAACTGCCACCAGGGGGCGGTTCACACTTCTCTGCTTCACCTATAAGAACGGCGAACTGCTCCTTCAAAACGTCGACGACCCGCCGTTGAAGCTCCTATCTGCTTGGGGGCCTCGAACGGTAGGCGCTTGTGCAGGAGTGGAATGAGGGGGAAGGACTGGTTTGCCACGGAATCGTATCTCCGGTTCGGCGTTGCGCTTCACGCAGGACTCGAGATAACAATCCAAGGAATCTCTGACGACTTTACAGCCTCGGCAACGATTTACCCGACAAAATCAGCCATGGCCCGCATGTCGATCGTCGGGCCGGCAATTATGCCATGCTCGAACTCGAGGCGCATGACCTGCGTGCTCGAGTAGCGTTCGCCTTGGGGTTCGGCCTCAATTTCGATCGGATATGCGCGCACTCCTCGCGTCGTGTTTCTTCGGTCTCTTTGCGCGGGCGAGTTGTGGACAACGCGGGCCTCAGCAGCGAAAGTGGTCGACACCAGGGAATTTACGGCATCGGTTGGCAACACGCTCGTCAACTTTGCGAGGAGGCCGTCGGCGACAAGCTGAGACCGTCGACTGGTCCCAGCTTTGTCGCGATTGCGGTCGAAATTGTTTGAGTGTGATAGCCTGACAGAACTTGCCGGGGGGCTGCGGGCGAAAGCTCGACGGGCTGAGCAAGCGTGCCCAATCGGCCAGTGGTGACTTACTTCGCCGCTTGCGATCCCAACTGAGCATCAAAGAACGGCGTCATAGCGTTTACGCCGATGCTCCCGCTCGCGTCAAAATTTTCGATCGTGTCGGTCGTGATCAGCCCGCTCTTGGAAAAGACCGTCACGAGGCGTCGTTCGCCCGAAAGCTTGCGCCCTGAGGTGTCGTTCGAGTTGGGGTATCCGTTGGTTCCGGTCGGCATTGGAAGCGTGTAGGGGATCGTTGTGTTGACGATCGGTTCGACCACGTCCGAGCGATCCGTCAGCCAGAAATGAAAGAACGGCTCATTAAACGTGATCGGGGTCGAGTAAATCGTCTGAGGAACGACCTGCCCGTCTGCGTTGACCATGAAATCGACGAAGAGAGAATTGGGGTCGATGGGCAGGCGAGAACGTTCGTTGGTCGGTACGATGCCCGAAGGCATAACGGATGTTGTTGCATCAATGACGACACCGCCTGGCAATATCGTCTCACGGGCGCCTTGGACTGGGACTGGGCGGCGTTTGATGTTGTAGGTGAGATCGCCTGCGTAGTTGTTCTTATTAGCATTCACCCAATCTGGAGTCGGCGACTGGGAGGCCGGAGTGATCGGGTCGATCATCGTCTGGGTGCCGTAGGCACCCAGCCAGGTTTCGGTTTCCCACTCAAGCAGATCGTCCGTCAGATTTGCATAGTCGTTGTTGAATCCATCCCATCCACTGTCAATATAGCCATCCCGGTTGTCGTCAACGCCGTTGACGAGGAACAGGAACTCGGGATTCGTGGGGCTACCCGTTGTGCACTCCGCTATCGCATTGGTTGTCGGATCGAGATAGTAATAATTTCTCACAAGCGGTGAGGCTGTTCCGGGAACGCCGACGTTTACGAATAATTCAGGGTTTTGTCCGGGGGTTGTCGAGTTTGTGGGGTTGATCACGCATGGCCCAACCACCGTGTAATATGTGCCTGAGTTGTTGAGTCGGACTTTGTCCCCTACGCGGATGTTCCAATACCACGAGGTTGGCGGATTCGGCAGCGGAGTACCTGTCGTCGAGTTTGTGAGGTATCCACCCATATAGGGGGATTCCTCCAGCATAAGGACTTGAGTGATCAAGGTTTGCTGTGAGTCATAATACGGGTACTGCGGGCTGCCGGTTCCTACTGGGTAAAGCGGCGGGAAGTTTGTTGGCGAATTGCCCGGAGGATAGTAAGGACCGATCGTTACTCGGCCCTCAGAGTAGTCTGCCGCGGGCTCAATCTGCACCATACGGTTGTACGCCAGGGTCGTCGATCCTGGTGGATTTGTAAGCGTTCCATTCGCGAAGCTTGGGACCGTTAGCGTCGGATCGGGCAAGAACCGCACCCCCCTCGGTTCGTTGGCCCGAATGGCGTTGTCACGTGCGCCCACGAGAGCCGCTTGAAGGATGCGAGCCGCTTCTGTGACTTGACGTTGATTGAGGCCGGACAAGACTGTCGGCAGGGCGACTGCTGAAACCAGCATGATGATTGTGATGACAACCAACAACTCGACGAGTGTAAATCCGGCTCGCCTTCTCACGGGAAGTCTCCCATCCGAGCTTTGCCCGGGCCCAGTCCTGCATTTGGTCCGCCAAAGAGTGTTTCGGCCGCTCAGGGCTGAATACCCCACGTCACCGTGTACGTAAAAAGCGCCTGCGAATGAAACGGGCGGGACATTCGGCAAATCAAACTTTCACCGATGGTTTGCTTGGCCACGTCCCGGAGCCTTGCTGCCTGATCTTCAGCGGCAGCAAGGCCAATCGTGCTGAGAGTCCTTCGTTACCTCGGCTATTTTGAGACCGCCGAGATCGGTGCATTCTCATTCAGGTTCGCGATGTCATCTCCAGCAGCCGCCTCAAGCTGCGTCGTGGTGTCGTTGCGGCCGGTCAGTGAGCCGCCGCTGGGGTCAACGCGTGCTGCTTGATTTTCGACTTCGATCAAGAGAGTTGGAGTAGGCTTGCCCGTCTTGCCCGTTGAGTCACGGGTGCTCGCAAACGTGCCGTTTGGTAACGGGAAACTCGAACGCTCCTCAACTGCGGTATAGTCGAAGTTCAATTGGGCGGTTCCAGGCAGCTTGTCCGGGCCACCCGAGAGGACCAGCGGGCGGGAGTAGTAAGCCCGCCTCGTAAAGAACGTAGAACCTCGATCCCAATAGGTGACACCGGATGCAGTCGCGTTGGCGACCGCGTACGGGTCTACCAAAGTATGGAAATAGGTAGCAAATAATGTGGCTCCTTCGCTCACGGAAGGAGTGCCGCTACCGCCACCTCCCGAGGGGCCGAAATTGGTGGCACCCGACCACCACGCCGGAGCCATCAATTGCTGGTTGGGGTCCAAGGGGTCTTGTTGGCGAGCCTGAAAAACGCTCTCGTAGGGACCGACATGATTACCGTTCGCGACGTCGATTGCGATCTTCTCTGTTGTCGGAAAGCCCACTATCGAATCACACTGGTAACCGATCGGCCAGCGGTAGAACTGAAGAGGTTCGCCCCAGGCGTCAATGAACTCGGGCAACCCGTCGCCATCGGTGTCCTGGACTTCTCGATTGGTGAAGTCGTCTTTATTGAACGCACTTCCCAACGGCCCCAGCCCTTCCACGAGAAGTGCGTAGAGCATCTCGGCGCGAGCGGTCTTGTGGGTGTGCTTGGCTAGATTAGCCGCGATTTTGGCTTGATCGGCTGAGCTAAGGCCGGTGATTCCTTCCAGGTAATCGTCGATGAATCCGTCGCCGTTGTTGTCGTTGCCATCGTAACCCTGCGGCGCGTACCCGAGATTCTTGTAGATTCCACCCGCCGCCGCGAACGAGGCGCCACACGCACCTGTCTGAGGCACCGGAGGATGGTTCACCGGGATGCCCAGAGACGCCAGATCACATCCGAGAGGTAGCTCAAAACCGTTGCTCCCGGTTCGCGTAAGCGCTTGGGCGGCAAAATTGAGGGGATAGACTCCCGCATCAGCTGCAACCCCTGGATCAGGGATTACAAACACATCGGGCATTTCCGCTTTGATGTAGTCGTACTGAGCGATCACTTGGGCCCGCTGGTTGCTGAGCACATAGTTGACCCCGACCAGTGCCGTGTTGGGAAATAAGGGAGCGCCCGTGTTGAGAGTGCCAACACCACCGGAGTTCAGGTAAATCGCGGCCATCTCCTGGTGGATGTAGGTCGGAATCACCCGTTGCGACGTCAGGGCGTCGAGTCGGTCCGTGAGCGCCGCGTCAAGTTTCGTGATCAAGGCCTGGGTTGCCGCTCGCTCGGCGCTTCTCGATGCGCCCATGTAGGTCTGAAGAATGAGCGCCATGATAATGCCGATGATCGCCAGCACGACCAGAAGCTCGATCAACGTAAAGGCTCGCCGACGTATCATGGCTTCATTCCCGTGAGAGAGGACCAAATTTGAAGAAGGTACGTGTGCCGCTCCACGGCTCGGTTGTACACATCCGCCCACACAGGAAAGCGACCGTGTTCGAGGCGGTAGTCGTAGAGTCCCCGATAGGTCAGAATTGAGAAGATAGCGATAAATGTACTGAGGATCAGATAATCGAAAAACGACCCCCTCTGACCGTTCACAAATGGGATTCGCGATTCTTTTGCCATGGCCTGAATTCCCCATCCGGCTAGTGCCGTTCTCGGAGGTGGCCGGTCGCAAAGTTTGTTAATTTTTTATAGTTGCATAAACGCGTGTCTGATGTGGGTATAGGTTTTGTGATGTCTGCATTTGCTTCGATCGTTCGGTGCCGCCTGCCTCGTGGTCAGCTTACGACGTCGGATTTTCGACGAAGACGGCTGATCTGGATCAGGACGGATTTCGCTCTCGGCTCTGCCGTGCAGGCTCGCGAACGGACGGTCTGATCGAGCTCGTAACATCCCGCGCTTGCAGACGGGCCCAATCTCCCTGACTCGGATCTGATGCGGACAAGCTTGGCATGCCGGCGTGTAGATGAAAAACCACCCAGATTGTTACGTCACGATACCCTATTCGTGACGCCCCGGCAATCAATGCTCTCCATTCCTCCCAATCGCAGCGACACCTTCCCGCGGTCGTTCCGGCCAGCCAATCAGGTCTTTAGCCTCAACGGTTTCGGGGTTTAGGGCTTAAACCCAGATCCGGTTCACTTTCGGTGGCCCTGGGTTCGCTGCCTTGAGATCGTCTCGGAATCGAAGCCCGCCAGCGTCCGTAGCGATCACTGTCTGACGAATGTCTTATGAATGCATTAGGAGCCATTCATTAGACGACTTCCAGATCTTTTGAGTTCCATCTTCGAACCAGGCGGTTCCCAGTCTTCACGAGAGTTTTGATGGAAGGTCATCGTGCCGGACCACCTCCCTCAGGAAGAGGGGTGCCGCGCTCAAAGGGGCGGCCGTTCACCTATGGGAGAGATTGAGTATTTAAGCTGTTGAGTGACGTAAACTGTTTCAAAAATAAGAGTTAAGATGCGATCGGTTTTGTGTTGACATTCGGGCTTTAGGTGGGCATACTTACTCGGGTTCTGTACAAAAGTTCACTAAAAAATTGAGTGTGTTTCATCAGGTGGCGGGACATGGGAGTCATGATGGAATGGGGATGCAAGTCAACACTGCGATTGAGAATTGGCCGAGTCGAAGAAGGTGCGTTTTCGGAGTTCGGGCCTCATGGGCGTCGTGGTCTGTGGGATCAACCCCCTCTTTGAGAGAGGGGGAAGGCTGGCGTTAAGGAGCCGTGAGTATTCCGGCTCGGTTGAGGTGGGATGGTTTTGAAAGAGCTTCAGAGGGCGGAGTCGAGTTCGGTTGGGGAGAGGGCGAGGGATCTTTCCGGAGGTTCGGCTCTGTCGCTTGCGAAGTCTGCATCACGGTCTCGCGACGCTGTACGCGAGTTGAGGTTTTGGCTTCGCCGGATTCGTGGCTCGTTGTCGTGATTCCCTCGGAATATCACGTCATTTGGAGGGCTTCCAGGATGGCACCCCCGAGGAAAAGCGCTCCGGTTCGTGTGGTCACCGGCCCGTATTGTGATCGTTGCAACCGGCCGATCGTCGGGCCGGCGATTGAGGTGGGCTTCCGGGATCGCTGCGTGTCGTGCCTGCTGCGCTGCAACGTCCTTATTAACTATGCGATCTGGCAGCAGCAACTGTCGGAGAAGGGGGATTCATGCAACCTATCTTGAGTGGGTTTAGCCTGCCCTGCCGTGCGTTCATTCCCGCGCACGACGTTAGATTTGAGCGGGGCGATCTCGCATGTCACGGCGGCATTTCGGAATCGGTGGCCGGCGACGAGCATCCGAGACGTGATTTCCTTCGAGTTTGGGAGGATACCCGCCGGAAGGAGAGGATTTCGTGCTGACGCCGATCGCCCATGAAATGCTCGTCGCCTATGCGGTTACGCTGAGTGAGCTTTTGCTGCCTGGATATCGAGACGCGCTTCTACGCGAATTCCTCAAGCGCGAGCATCTCGACGCTCAAGACGAGCTTTATAGCCACATCTGGGAGTGTTTCGGGGGACGCCTCGAGGTGGGGAGGCTCATCGTGTCGGCGGACAGCGAGGGCACGGTCACCTTTCGGCTGCGAGGCCGCACGCCGGCCTCTTGGCTGGCAGCCCCCGGCGTCAACTGAAACGGTGAGTGCGCTCAACTCGGGGCGAACCCCGCCTTACCTTCGAAGGGAGGCTACTGTGGGTGATTCCTTAATGTGGACCTGCGCTGTGGTCGTGTCTCCCGCTCCTGCCCCATGCCAGACGGCCGTCGAAGAATTGTGAGACAGCTCATGACATCCATGATGCGATGTTTAACCGTCAGTTCGAGCTCAAGGAGCCTCCCTCTGAAATTAGGTAAATAAATAGGTGGACGCTTGTTAGGGTTAATTAAGTTAACGCGTCGGTTGATTTCTGAGAGGAAAACAAGCTCTCTTGATCGGGAGACGACGCAAGGACGTTCCAGGAAGTTTTTTTACTAGAGCACGACTCGCTTCGATAAGAAAGAAAGTAGGATGCGAGGGCGCACGGAGCCGAATTGGGAATCCGTGCGCCCTCGCGTCGTTGTGGGAGTTAAGGCTCGGGAGGCCAGGCTCTGTTTCGCTGCAGGCGCCCGTTTTTTCGGAATGCCGAATTCCTTGAAAGACATGGGAAGTCATTTCGTGACCAAAGATTGAGGACAGAACCCGCCGGTTTGACGCTTTCCTATCTCAGCTCTCCCGCCGCAATACTTTGGACAAGGCCGAATCCCCCCGGATAAGATTCGCCGTATGAATCAGAATGCTCGCGGCCGTAATCACGCTTGTCCTTCCTTGGCCCGCTCCGGTTCGATTCATGTACTGGGCTGGGTCGTTGCCGTTGTCGCCTCGTCGATCCTCGGCGAGGGTGCAAAGGCGGATGCGCCTTCGATTTCGGCGCTTGAGGTCATTCCTCGAACGCTTGATCTTCGCGGTCCCTCGGCGCGGCGGCAGCTCCTGGTGATGGGGGTCGTCGACGGGCGTCGGGTCGACCTGACTCACCAGGCTCGCGTCGAGTCGCAAGACCCGAAGGTGGTTGCGATTGCGACAGACGGCGTGGCCCGGGCTCAAGCGGATGGGGAAACCACGCTGGTGGCCAGCTTTGGTGGTCGCGAGATCCGGGCGACCGTGCGCGTGAGCGGATCGGGGGAAACACCCCGACCGACGTTTGAGCACGACGTGGTGCCGATCCTGACCCGCGCGGGCTGTAATGCTGGGGCCTGTCACGGCAAGGCTCGGGGACAGAATGGCTTTGCGCTGTCGTTGCTCGGGTTCGACGCCGATTTCGACTATGCCGCCATCGTGCATGAAGCGAGGGGGCGTCGGGTGTTCCCGGCGGTGCCGGATCAGAGTCTGCTCGTTCTGAAGGCCACGGCGAAGGTCCCTCACGGGGGAGGCCGCCGTCTCGAACCGGACGGCGAGGGGGTGGAGACGCTCCGGCGCTGGGTTGCGGAAGGGATGGGGCGGGATCCCAAGGATGCGCCTCGGCTGGAGCGGCTCACGGTGGATCCCAGTGAGCGGATCATGGCCAATCGGAGCGATCAGCAGCTTGCGGTGACGGCTCACTATAGTAATGGAACGACCCGAGACGTCACGCACCTGGCCGCCTTCCAGTCGAACGAGAGCGCGATCGTGGCGGTCACGGCCGAGGGTTTGATCAAGGCTGGACCCATCCCCGGCGAGGCGGCGATCACGGCGAGGTTTGGCGACAAGTTCGCCCGGTGCGAGGTGACGATCCCGATGGCGGGAGACGTGTCACCAGGGATCTACGCCGCCTTACCGCGCACCAACTTTATCGACGGCCTGGTCTGGGCGAAGCTCGAGCGGTTGGGGATCACCCCCTCGGGACCTTGCAACGACGCCACATTTTTGCGTCGGGCTTCGCTCGACGCGATCGGCCGGCTGCCGAACCCGGACGAGGTGAGGGCGTTTCTCGCGGACACGTCGCCCAACAAGAGAGAGACGCTCGTCGATCGGCTGCTGGAGCGTCCTGAGTACGCCGATTTCTGGGCGAACAAGTGGCTCGATCTTCTGCGGCCGAACCCTTACCGCGTGGGAATCAAGGCGGTCCTGAATCTCGACGGCTGGGTGCGCGACGCGTTTCGGCGCAATATGCCCTACGACGAATTCGTGCGGTCAATCGTCTCGGCGCGGGGGAGCACGTTCCGCGAGGGGATCGTGACGGTCTTTCGCGACCGCCGCGATCCCGACGAGATTGCGCCCATGATCAGCCAACTCTTCTTGGGGATCCGGCTCGATTGTGCGAAGTGCCACCATCACCCGTTCGAGGTTTGGAGCCAAGAAGATTTTTATTCGTTCGCGGCCTACTTCGGGCGGATCGGTCGCAAGGGGAGAGGACCGTCGCCGCCGATCTCGGGTGAGGAAGAGATCATCTTCGCGGCCAAAACAGGCTCGGTGAAGCACCCACTGACGGGGAAGGTTTTGCCGCCGAAGCCCTTGTTCGGCACGATCGCCGATCCTGGAGATCCCGAGTCCGACCTCCGCGAGTCGCTCGCGAAGTGGATGACGAGCGACGAGAATCCTTACTTCGCCGAAGTGATCGCCAACCGGGTTTGGACGGAACTGATGACCCGCGGGATCGTCGAGCCGGTGGATGACCTCCGGGCGACCAACCCCCCCAGCAATAAGGCGCTGCTGGAAGCGCTGGCGGCTGATTTCCGCCAGCACAAGTATGACCTGAAGCATCTGATCAAGACGATCATGACCTCTTACGTCTACGGCCTGGTTTCCGACCCGGTCGAAGGCAACGTGCCTGATACCCGCAACTATTCGCGGCACTATCGGCAGCGGCTGCGGGCCGAAGTTTTGCTCGATGCGATCTCGGACGTGACGCAGATTCCCGACCGTTTCGACGCCGCGCCGCCGAATACACGTGCGATGGCGATCTGGACCCATCGCAGTCCTTCGCTGTTCCTGGACACGTTCGGCCGACCGGACCCGAACCAGGACCCACCTTGCGAGCGGACTTCGGATACGTCGGTGGTGCAGGTGCTGCACTTGCTGAATTCGCCCGAGCTGCATAAGAAGGTAACAAGCGAATCGGGGCGAGCGGCCAAGCTGGCCGCCAGCGACAAGACCCCCGCGGCAATCGTGGAGGAGCTGTACCTGCTCGTTTATGGTCGGATGCCGAGCGACGATGAGCAGGCCTTGGGCCGCGAGCTGTTTGATCGGCCTGGAGGTTCGCGTCGAGAGGCGACCGAGGACTTGCTCTGGGCCTTGTTCAACTCACCCGAATTCCTATTCGAAGACTGACGATCGCCCGCCCTGGGAAGGAGAGATCCGTCATGGGAATCCACACGAACTGCGAGTCTCAAACGCGGCGCGATTGTCTTCGGCTTGGCCTTGGGGCGTTGATCGGAGGCGGTCTGATCGACGCCTTGCGGTTGCGCGGGACGGCCGCACTCGAGACAGGGAAGGCGGCGACGTCGGGGATACCGACGAGCTGTATCCTCGTCTGGATGGACGGAGGGCCGAGCCACTATGAGACCTTCGACCCCAAGCCGAAGGCTCCTTCCGAAATTCGAGGTGACTACGAGACGATCGCGACCAAGATTCCCGGCGTTCATTTCTCCAAGCACATGAGGAGGTTGGCGGCGATCTCCGACAAGCTAGCGGTCGTTCGGTCGATCCGGCACGAGCAAGGGAACCATGGCGCGGGGAACCATTATATGATGACGGGTGCCCCGCCGCGGATCCCGGTGGGGTGCGGGGCCTTCGTGAGTTTCCACCCGAGCCTGGGTTCGGTGACGGCCTACGAGCGAGGGGTTCAGGGGGGCCTTCCTCCTTATTTCTCGATGCCGAGCATGACGCGGTCGGGAGGCCCGAACTTCTTGGGGGCGAAGTATGCCCCGTTCGTGGTTGCGGATAACCCGAACGCGCGTGACTTTCAGGTGCGGGATGTTGCCCCGCCTCGAGGACTGGATATCGGGCGATTCGAGTCCAGGCGAGACCTGCGGGCTCGGGTCGATCGGTTCCGGAGGTTCGTCGACAAGGCGGCGGCCGACCCGGCCACTGTGCTCGATGACTATTATGAACAAGGCTACAACCTCATGGCCTCGCCTGAGGCGCGTCGGGCGTTCGAGATCCAGAGTGAGAATGAGAAGGTGCGCGACGCTTACGGGCGGACGTCGTTCGGCCAGCGCTGCTTACTCGCCCGCAGGCTGGTTGAGGCTGGGGTCCCGTTCGTGACCTTGCACGAAGGGGGTTGGGATCACCACGTGTCGATCTTCTCGGGCCTGGACCGAAAGCTGCCGCCGTTCGAGAACGCCGTGGCCGCCTTGATCGAGGACCTGGATTCGCGAGGCCTTCTGGACACGACCTTGGTCGTGGTTCTGGGCGAGTTCGGCCGAACCCCCAAGATCAACAAAGATGGAGGACGCGACCACTGGTCCAACGCGATGTCCGTTCTCTTCGCGGGTTGCGGCACTCCGGGGGGAACCGTCGTCGGAGCGACCGACGCTCGCGGATACACGGCCGTGGAGCGGATCCTCAGCCCCGAGAACTTCGCCTCCACGATCTACACCAAGCTTGGCATCGACCCGGGCAAGATCTACTATACGCCGAACGGGCGTCCCACCCACCTGGTCAGCGACGCAACTCCGATCGCCGAGTTGATGGGTTAGTTTGCGAAGGAGTTGCCTTCCACCTTTGCCAATCGCAAGGGAAGGCTCGAACCCAATATCTCTCGTAGGGCAGGCCTCGGCCGTTCGCGAATGCCGAGGCAGTGCCCCACGAGGACAAACTTCAAATGATGTGCGAATCGCTCGAGGAGCCTTCGGTCGACCCATGCCCCGAATTCGGCTCGTTTGTCTGCTGAGTGCGCTGATTGTCGTGGGGACTTCGGCCTCAGCGAAGCCGCCCAGCCTCGCCCACCTTTTTCCGGCGGGGGCCCAGCGCGGGCAATCGGTCGCCGTGACCGCCACAGGGACGTTCGATCATTGGCCCGTCCTGGTTTGGACGAGCGGGACGGGCGTCACTGTCACGTCGGAAAAGGACAAAGGGAAGCTGACCATCAAGGTCGCTCCTGACGCGAAGCCGGGCGTTCATTGGATCCGGCTGTACGACGAAGAAGGGGCGACCGAACTCAAGCCGTTCCTGGTCGGCCTGCTGCCGGAGTTGGTCGAAGCCGAGCCCTCGAGCGTTGAGATCCCTCCGAAAATCACGATCAACGGCCGGCTCGCCAAACGAGCGGAGGTGGACCAGTATTCGGTCCGACTGCTCAAAGGGCAGACTTTGCTGGCGACCGTCGTTGCGAATCAGACATTGATGTCACCGATGGATTCGGTCTTGCAGGTGGCTTCGTCCGAGGGCTTTGTTCTGGCCCAGAACGATGACGATCACGGCATGGATCCGCTGATCGCCTTCAAGGCTCCCGAAGAAGGCACCTATCTCGTGCGGCTCTTCGCCTTTCCGGCCGTGCCCAACAGCACGATTGGTTTTGCGGGAGACCCTGCCTATATTTATCGCCTCACGCTCACGACCGGTGGCTACGTCGATTTTCCCTATCCCTTGATGGCCACTCGCGGTGGAACGGGGTCTGTCGAGGTTCTTGGCTGGAACGTTCCCGACGCGGCGGCTCGGATCTCGGTCACTCCCGAGAAGGATGAGGATGTGGCCACATTAATCCATCCTGATCTTGCGAATGCGGTCGAGGTCCGGCTGGTTCCTCATCCGTCGGAAGTCGAGCACGAACCCAACGACGCTGCGCATCCTCAGCCGATCGTGATTCCGTCGACGATCAGTGGCCGGGTTGATCAATCCAAAGATCGTGATGTTTTTGAGTTCTCAGCCAAGAAAGGGCAGTCCCTCACGTTCCGGCTCGAAGCCCGGAGCCTTGATTCACCGCTCGATGCGGTCTTGACCGTGACCGACTCGGCCGGCAAGACGCTCGTCGAGGCTGACGATGTCCGGAGGAACCGCGACCCGGAGCTCAACTTCACTTCGCCGGCCGATGGCTCTTATCGGCTCGTTGTTCGCGACCTGAGCGAGCAGGGGGGGGATCGATTCGTCTATGGGATCGAAGCGACTCTGAGCGAGCCCGATTTTCGGTTGAGCTTGGCGGCCGACCGCTTTACCCTCGAACCCGGTAAACCACTGAGCCTGCCGGTGACTGTTTTACGGAGGAACGGTTTCAACCAGGCCATCGAGGTTCGGCTCGAAGGGTTTCCCGCTGGTGTCGAGGCGACCTCGGTTCGGTCGGAACCTGACGGCGAAAGCGCCCGCTCTGTGAAGCTCACTTTGACCTCGAAGGGAACTCCGGGATCGGTCCCGATTCAGGTTGTGGGCAAGGCTGCCAGTGGTCCCAAGCTCGAACGCTTCGCCCAACTGCCAGGTTCCGATCGAACTTCGATGCCGGCATGGCTCACCGTTCTCAAGCCTGGTGTTGTCGCCCCAGCGATGGAAACCAACAAGAACAGGAAGAAGTAAGGCGATCTGGAAGTCTCTTCAATCGGAGGAGTCACGCGACAATGCCCAAGATTATCCACGAACCGACACGAATTGAAGCGGCAGGGAATAAGCCGAAGCTTATTGATGAATATATCGGCCGGGTGAACTCGGGGGACTCGGGTGTGAGCATCGCCCACATGAGAAGTCCTGGAGGATGGGTTGAGCCTGGTCAGACACCCGAGTTCGATGAATACACGGTGGTGTTGAAGGGCCTCTTGCGCGTCGCTCATCGCGAGGGTTCGGTCGACGTCCGGGCGGGGCAGGCGATCGTGGTTCAGAAGGGGGAGTGGGTGCAGTAAAGTACTCCCGAACCGGAGGGGGCGGAGTATTTCGCGATCTGTCTGCCGGCTTTCTCGATGGAGACGGTGCATCGCGACTCGGAGTGAGTCGCGATGCCATGTCGCAGGGCCTCAACTGCGGAGGATCGAGAGCGGGTCGAAGGTGCCGTTCAGGGCTGAGCGGCTGGGGATGCCGAGCCAGCTTTCGAGGATGGTGGCATAGACGCGCCGGAAGTCGACGGTCATTTTGAGGTCGTCGTCTTCGAGGTCGAGCAGACTGGGCATTGGTCCGGCCAGGCCGGGTTTGACCCGAGGGCCGGCGAGAATCAAGGGGCCGGCTGTGCCGTGGTCGGTTCCCGACGAGCCGTTCTCGGTCACGCGGCGGCCGAACTCGCTGAAGCAGAGTACGAGCACACGCTCGGCCAGGCCTGAGGCGGCCAGGTCGTCGAGGAACGCACGCAGAGCGCCGGCGAGCTCGGACAGCAGCGCCCCATGAGTGGGGAGTTGCCCCGAGTGTGTGTCGTAGCCGGATTGGCTCGTGTAAAGGACGCGGGCCGCGTACCCTCCTTTGAGAAGACGCGCGGCGAGGCGAAGTCGCTCGGCGAGTCCGGTCGAGGGGTAGCGGGCGCTCGAGTCGCGACCCCGCGCGAGCTCGGCCATGCGCTCAGCGGTCGTGTAGGCATCGAGTGTGCTGCGACGAACGAAGGCTGCGAGGTCGTTATCATCCGTGGAAGTGCCGGCGGACGTGATGGGGGCGTCGAGGACGATGTCGTCGATCCGCTCAATGGCCGAGGCAATCGCGAGCCGACCCCGAAGCGCGAGCGGCGGTGCACCCGTGCCGAGGTAAAGGGAGGCCGGCTGGCCTTCGACAGGTCGAGGAATCTCGTCGAGACCGCGGCCGAGCCATCCCGCGCCATTGTGCTCCTCGGGGTCGAGGCGGGCGGATTGCCAGATCGCCATGCTCTCGAAGTGGGACCGGTTGGGGTTGGGATAGCCGACACCCGGCACGATCGCCAGGCGGCCCGACTCCAGAAGCGGGGCCGCCTCGCGCATGGCCGGATTCAGGCCGACGTGATCGTTGATCTTGATGAGTTGATCTGTGGGCAGCCGGAGGACTTTGCGATGTTTCGCGTAGGCTTCGTCGCCGAACGGGACGACCGTGTTGATCCCGTCGTTCCCACCGTCGAGCTGGATCACAACCAAGACCCGGCTATCCTGTTCCGGAGCCGCAGCCCGGGCCGCCTGGGCGAGGAACCCGGGCACCGTGGGGGCCAGGGCGATCAGCGATGAACTTCGCAATGTCGCATTCAGAAAGTTGCGTCGCGAGAGCATCGGCTCCTCCGAAGTTGAATGAAAGATTGTAGACGTGCGAAAATCATTATATGAAGAGGGTCGCATAATCTCATTATTGAAGTTGAGCCTCTGGAGAGGCGATGATCAGGGCGACGGCGCGCCGGGCGAGGTCGGGACCCCAGGACGATTCGGGACCAAGCGCGGCGACGATGCGATCGTGCCAGCCCTGGTTCGGTGCTTTACCGACGAAGAGTTCGCCGCAGAACGTGATCAGGGCGTCGCGATCCTGGCCTTGGTGATGACGCTCGGCCAATCCGAGGGGATCGAACGGGACAGGTCGGCCGATCCCTCGCCCGTCGACCAGAGCCGCGGCATAATTGGTGCGGCCGATCACGGCGCGAGTGGCGAGCCAGCCTCGGCCTCCCGGCCAGCCGCCGACGTTGGGAGGATAGAAGAGGTCTTGGCCCAACCGCGCGGCCCAGTCGGCGAGGACCAAGGTACTCGCGGGAGGGTCGAGCAGTTCCAAGGCGCGAATGGGGCCGAGGACGTACTCGACGGGCCCGATGACCCGGGATTGAATGTTGGGATCGGCGAAGAAGAGACGCGAGCGCAGGAGCGTGGCGATTCCCCAACCGATGTCGAGTTGATGCTCGCGGAGCCCTGTTGCCAGGGCTTCGATGGCAGGTTCGTCCACGATTTTCTCGCCGAGGAACGTGCGGCAGAGTCGACGGGCAAGATGATTGGCGGCCACTGGTTGTTCGAGGAGGAGCCGGAGGAGGTCGTCGCCCGACCAAGGGCCGGTCCGTCCCAGGATCGACTTGTCGCTCGTGTCGTGCCGCGAGGGGACCGACCGAAAGTCGCCGTCGTTGACCGTCCAGCCGGTGAGAGCTCGGGCCGACTCCTTGATGTCGGACTCTGTGTAGTGGCCGATGCCGAGAGTGAAGAGTTCCATCAATTCTCGGGCGAGGTTTTCGTTGGGGTGCCCCTTGCGGTTGGCCGTGGCGTCGAGCCAGATGAGCAGGGCCGGGTCGTGGACGACGGCCTCGAGCAGCGAGCCGAACCGGGCTCGGGCGTGGGTTCGGAAGTGGTCGTTCTGCCGCTTCATCGCGGCAAGGTTGTCGACCTTGAGGTTGCTGGTGGCGAAGTGGTCGTGCCACATCAGGGTCAGGCGCTCCCCGAGCGGGTCGGGCCCGAACATCATGCGGTAGAACCACCAGGCCTTGAGCCGCGCGGGGTCGTTGGAGGCGACCGCGGCGTCGGCGAGTAGGTCGGCCGTCGCTTCGAAGTCCGAGGGAACAGCGTAGGTTCGGCTCTTGCCGTCGAGCAGGCGCGTGATGCTGGCCTCGGGACCGTCGGCCAGGTCGCGCTCGATCTCGCCCCAGGTCGCGGCAAGCCCTGCGCGGCGGTGAAGGTGGACGACCCGGCGACGGTCCCAGGGAGTCTCGGGACTCGGTGTGTAGGGTGCCCAGGCACCTCCGATCTTGGCTTCCCCTTCGTTTGCGATCATCGCTGAGTCTCCCGTTCACTGTCCTGGGATCCTCGCCGGGTGAGGAGGATCGGTCGTCGTCCTACGGTTCGTGTTCGGTTGAGATTTTCGGGGGGTGCACTCGAAGTACGTCCCCAGGTTTCGGCCCGAGTCGAGAGCGCTTGTCTCGACAGTCGAAGTGCCTTCGGCGAGATGCTTCCCGTGCCCCTTCGACCGTCCAGGATGGCGAGTGCGGCGCGGGTTGTAGAGAAGGTCAAGGCCTCGGGGACGTTGGTCATCGCCTCGCGTCTCAGGAGTGCGACGAGTGACCCGTGCGCGAGGGGGAACCCACGTCGGTTCAATCTCCGCCGCAGTCGCATCCGTGCCTTCGTCAACAGTTCGCCGATTCCCGCTTCACTCTGCTGGCACGAGGCTGCGGCTTCGACAGGTGTGAGCCCTTCGAGGTCGCAGAGGACCAGGGCAATGCGATGCCGTTCCGGCAAGCGATCGATTTCCGCGTGGATCGCCCTTTTTAGGCGATCTCGCTCCTGGTTCTCGCTGGAGGTCGTCGTGGCCATGGGGAACGCCTCCTACTCACCCTTACGCATATCAAGCTTTGCGGTTTTGTCGTTGGCCACGTTCGATGACATCCTCAAGGATTGTTGAATTGGGTCTCGAACGCGACTCCGGGCTTGCGATGGTCAGAAGAACATCCGCGAATCGCGAAGTTCTTGACCTCGTTAATAGAGAGGGGCGAACTTCGCCTGACGGCACAAAAAATCTGAAAAAAATTGCGTGGCCTGGCGGGCTGTCCTCTGCTCGTTCCAAGAAAGAGCGCCAGGGTGCCCGAAAGGAGAGGACGCGGTCGACGAAGACCGCGTCCTCTCGCACTGCTTCCTCCGATCTATTAAGAGGAGCCGACACGGCGGATCCGATCATCGTTTCTGCCGAAATCTCGAAGACGAGGTTGTGGGATCTGACATGAGAACGAGGAATTCAGGGAGCTTTCTTGTCCTCGGGTTGGGCCTGTACGTCGCCCAGGTCTTTGAGTTCGCCCGGATTGATCGTGAGCCCTCGGACGACCCAACCGTTTCGCTGGAGGTCCTTCTCCTCGACCTTGAGGTTGTAGGAGAGACCAGGGGCCAAGCCTTCGATCCGGAAACGGCCGGAATCGTCCGGGACGATTTTTCCCGACATACCGGCACCGTTACCACGCAAGTAGCCTCCGCGAGGTGCCCCGGGGGGAGCCTTCGAGAAAACAAGTTCGGCGTCCTTGCGCGGTAGCCCGTCGGCGTCGACGAATCTCCCCGTCAACACACCCCAAGGCTCGAGCCGGACGACCGGAGTGACGGTCTCATCGCCACGAACCTCGAGATGTCCGGCAAGCTTTTTCTCCGTATGCAGGAACTGGAGGAAGCGGGACTTGCCTGGTTTCAGACCACTCATCGTGAACGTCGAGGACTTGAGTGGTTCATGATCCCAGTACTCCATGTCAAAGAGGCCACTGACGAGGGCTCCGGTCAGTGGTTTGCCCTCGGGCCCGAGCACGGTGCCGGTCAAGGTGCGTCCGGGGTCGAGCACGAGGTCGCATGAGATCGAGCCGGAACCCGCGGGCGGATCGATCGCGGCGATGGTGTGGTAATTCGTGGGGATGCAGGAGTAGGGGTGGGTATCGAGCAACCCATTATGATCCTCGTCTCGCACTTTCTCTGCACCAACGCCCATCAGGTAGCCGTCGGTGGTCCAGGCCCGTGTGGCCACGACACCAGGACCAGGCAAGGCGACAATGCTGAATGCACCTTGGTGATCGGTGTTGACGCCATAATCCATGGCTCCGCGGAACCCCGGAGAATCGTCGAGATGCGGGTTGTCTACGTACACGAAATACTCGATACGGGCATAGACTGGTGCACCCGTGGCTTTGTCGATCACTCGCCCTGTCACGCGAACCCCGCGCGTCAATGCGAAGTCGAGCCGGCCCGATCCTCCCGCGTCATCCCCTTTGACTTTGACCACTTGGCGTGATTGTAGATAGGTTTGATCGTCCGAAGGGATCGCATACACGTTCCGTTCGCGACCCTCGGAGAGCCCTACGAGCCGATAGTGCCCTTGCGCATCGGTGGTGGTGCTCACGAACTCGATCGGATTCGCTGGCAACGAGTTCCCGGCACGAATCGTCACACCGGCCAGGGGGCGCTTTGTCTTTTTATCGAACACGGTTCCTTCCAGGGGACGGCTCGGGCCGGCGACGTGGTCGAATTGAGCGCCGACATACACCACGTTCGCCTTGGCGCCGGGAGAACGATAACCGGGAACGCGGATCGGATCTGCGGGGCGGGTCATCGCGTTGACGCACGCGGATTCGATCGTCGGTCCCTCGATCACCAAGGTCGCGAGGCGCTCTCGGCCGACCCCCTTGAGTTCAAATCGACCGTCGGCTCCGGTGATTGTTTGGGAGAAAGGGGCAGGAAAATCCCGGATCGACAGCCATTTCGTAAGATGGTCGCTTTCGACATCAAAGCCTGACTTGCGCACATGAAGTGCTTCATACCAAGCTGTGAGATCCTCCTTTTCATTGGCTTTAATGGCGATAATGCGCGCGGTGGCTCCGGCGATAGGATTTCCCTGAAGGTCAACGACGCGGCCTTTGATGGGGACGTCGTCTCGCACCAGCCGCAACGTCAGCGTTTCATCCTTCTTGATAACATGGCTCAGAGCGAATCCGAGGCCGTCGGCGAGAGCGATCACTTGAGCTGTTTTCCAGAATTCGGCCTTGTTCGGATCATCGACTTCCGACGGCGGGACAACAAACCGGAAGGAACCGTCGGCATCGCTCGTCGCCTGAAGGCCAACGAACGGGAAGGGATCGTTGGCATTAACATTCACGCGAGCGTATTGAACGACAGTCCGCTCGCGTGATGGGTGAATCAGGAACAGCCGGGCACCCTTGTATGCGAGACCATTGGGGCCAAGCACTTTGCCTTGAATGCGGACCTCGTCGGCCTGTTCGGGCTTGGGGGATGCCTTGGCGATGGCGAGCGGCTGAGAGGTGGGGACAGGGGGGAGTGCTTGAGCTTTCGGAGGAGCTTCACCTGCGGCAAGGGCGGCGGCCGCAACGCCTCCCAGGGCCGCGAGTGCCAGCATGACGACGGCAGCGACTTTGATTTTCAGAGTCGTCATCCAGTCAAGCGTTGCCTTCATGAGCCGCGAGGTTCTGGCGGAGACCAAGGCAGCGGTGGTGACGCCCAGAATCAGGGCATGGGCGGCGCGAGCCGTGGCCAGGATCCAGGCTTCGGGAACCGCCGCCACGGCTTCTTGGCTCAGGCAGGCCCCAAGTGCGGCGGCCGAGAGAGGGATGCCGCGCCGGCTCAATCGGGCCCGCAATCGCTCTCGCGCCTGAGCCAGCCGGCCTCGGACCATGCCCTCGGTCCAGTGCAACTGTCGGGCGGCTTCCTCACGCGAGAGTCCTTCCAGATCGCACAAGACCAAGGGAAGCCGGAACTTTTCCGGCAGCCGCCCCACCTCGACCTGGACAAGCGATCGGAGCAGCGGGTCCTCCGGGGACGAGGCTGTGGTTGTGGAAGTGAGCTCGGACACTCGCTGTTCTTCGGCCTTGCGCTTGACGTTGTCGAGATTGGCCTGAAGGGCGATGTTGTAGGCGACGCGATGAAGCCAGCCTCCCAGGGAATCGCGTCCTCGGATCGACGCTGCCTTGTGCACGAAGACGAGGAAGGTGGCCTGAAAGGCATCCTCGGCTTCGTGCGGATCTTTGAGGATCGCGTGGCAGGTTCCGAGCACCATGCGGCCGTGCCGCTCGAGGAGGATCTGGAAGGCCCTCTCGTCACGGCACGCGAGAAAGCGCTCGAGGAGTTGCCCGTCGGTCTGACCCGAAAAGGTCCCATGCTCGAAGAGATATTGAAGATCGCGTGCGACCACCCCGCGTTCGGCTGTCGTCATGGCTTCGTCTCCCGGTCTCGGTGAGTGTCGTCACTCATACTGATGAACGACGCCGATTCCGCGGCATGACTTTTTAGCATCCTGGAGGAACGAGGAGATTGTTCTTGGTTCTCCTCAGTCTGGTTGGGCTTTCATCTCACGAACATCGCTCCAGTCCTGGACTTCACCTGAGTGGACCTTCCATTGTGGCTTGAAGAGGCGACCACCTGTTACACGAGTTCCTGGATTCTTGACGACATAGAGTTGGTACACGACATCGGCGACGAGGTTTTCGAGCCGGAAACGGCCATCCTGGTTGGTCTCGATATTTCCGTGAAGGTGCTCGTGCGTCGAAGACTGACCTCTTCGCGTTTCACGGAAGTAAGCGACGAGTTGAACGCCCCTACGAGGATTGCCCTCAGAATCGACGAGCCGGCCGATGACCGTGCCGGTCGGTTTGAGTTGAATCCGCAGGGGACTTTCCTCATCTCCCTTGAGAGAGACGAAGCCGCCAAGGTGCCGGTCTTCTTGAATGATGGTTAAGGTTTCGACGGTTCCAGGATCCCGATGAACGAGTGACCATTGAGTTGCCTCAGGTGGATCAATCGGCGTGATCGAAGTCTCGAATCCAAAGAACTCGAGGCCGGCGACAGGTTGATCATCGGGTCCGACGATCTTGAGGCGCTGCTGGCGCCCGGATTCGAGGGGGATATCGCAATGCAGGGTTGTCGCATCAACCGCTGGATTGATGAGGGCGAAACCTTGGTAGTTGCCCATCTGGGCTGAGAAGTTCGCGGCATGAAGAATCTTGTCGGCGATCTTGGGATCGAGGGGTTTGGCTGTTCGGTGCCCTTGCCTTATGGTTCGGACGGTGATGAGGCCTTCCCCGGGCAACGCAACGATCCGGAATCGACCGGCATGATCGCTGGCGTCCTGCTCGTCGTCGGAAACGTTGTTGTTGAGACCCACAAATCCAGGGATCTCGGCTAAGTGGGGGTTATCACGATAGGGGAGATATTCGATCCTGGCTCCCGCCACGGGCTTGCCCGAAGTACGGTCGATGACTTTCCCATCAACCCATACGCCGCGAGCGAGTTCGAAATCGACGGTGATTGGAGACAGTCCTGGCCGGTCTTGGGCCGTTTTTTGGGTCGTAAAGTAGGGTAGGTTCGTGGTGTGAACGGAAAGCTCGAGATCGTTCTGTTTGGGGACTCCGGTGATTTGATACCGGCCGCGTTCGTCGGTGGTTGCCGCCTGGCCCATGTGCCAGGCAATCACTCGGATCCCGGACAGGGGTTGCTTTGTGTCACGGTCTCGCACAACCCCCGAGATGGAACGCCCCGGTGTGACCATGATGTCGAGCTGAGGCCCATGGAGCTTGCTTTCCCCCTGGCCGGGTAATGGGACGGGAAGGTCTTTGAGGAGGTCCGTGGTCAGGGCCGAGCCGAAAGTGGTGGTGATTGTGGCACCCTCGACCATAAGGAAGGCGATTCGATCCCGACCGATACCTGTCAGGCGAAATCGACCCTCGGAATCGGTCTGGGCTGCTGGATTCACGCCTGGTGCATTTAGGATCAACCGATCGCGCAGGGCGCTCCAAAGGTAGGGATCGTTTCGGCCATTGTTGTTTTTGAGCTTCTGGAGCAGGGCCGGAATGTCACTGTTGCGAATTGCGCAGAAGTTGTGCACGGTGACTTTTACGTTGGGAACGCCTCGACCCTCCAGGTCGAGGACACGGCCAGTCACCGGGATGTCGTCGCGGGTGAGCCGGATCGTCCATTCCCGGTCTAGGTGATTCTCGTCGAGGGAGATCCACCCCGGGCCGAAACCTATTGCCGAAGCTGCGAGGGGAGGGAAATCTGACCAGATGTCGGGATGGATTTCATCGCGCGAGACCGAGAATCGGAACCGACCATTGAGGTCGCTGGTGGCTCGCGCGGAAGCAGGCGTGGGAGTGAATGTGTCGGGGATGGCGATTCCGGCTCCCAAGAAAACGCGGGCTCCTGCGAGCGGTCGGCCCTCAGGATCGAGGACCCTCCCATGGAATTCGACCTTCGGAGCATCTTCTGACGAAGCGGCCTTCGTGACTGCGGGCGCTTTCCCTTGAGGCTTTGCCATGGGCTCGGGATCCGCCGGCGCGTCGTAGGCCGCCTGAGCGATGCCAATTCCCACTCCAAAGATCAACGTCGCGGTGGCGGCCAGCTTCAATCGGGCTGCGAGCATCGCTCGACCCACCTGTCGGGCAAGGGTGACCGCAATCGAGCGTCGAAGCTCGGGAGCCAGCGCGGCGCGGCTGGTCGCTCGGATCCAAGCGATGGGGATCGCCTGGGCTTCAACACTCCAACCCGCGAGAATTGAACCGAGGACCGGCGTAACGCCGCGGCGGATCAGGCGGGATCGGAGCAGGGAGCGAGCCTGCGCCAGCCGTCGCCGAATGGTCGCCTCGCCACAGGAGAGCAGGGCGGCGGCCTGGGCGTGTGTGAGTCCCTGGAGTTCGCAGAGCACGAGCGGTCGGCGGTATTTCTCGGAGAGCCGGTCCACTTCTTCGTGGAGCACGACCTGGGCTTCGTCTCGAGCCTCGTCGTGCGTTCCGGCCTCCAAGCTTATGAGCCGTGCGTGGCGTTCCTTCGATTTGCGACGTGCGGCGTCGACGTTCGCCTGCAAGGCGACGCGATGGGCCACGCGGTGAAGCCAGGCCCCCAGGGCTTGGCCCTCTCGAATTCCCCCGGCCTTTTGTGCAAGCAGGAGGAAAGTGGCCTGGAAGGCGTCTTCGGCGTCCGCCGGGTCGATCAAGATGCCTCGGCAGACGGCCAGGACCATCGGCCCGTGGCGTCCGACGAGGATCTCGAAGGCCGCCGCGTCGCGCAGCTTGCGGAAACGGTCGAGCAACCGGGCGTCGGAGAGTCCGGCGATCGTCCCTTCCTCGAAGAGTTGGTGGATCTGTCGCAGTGCGGCTCCGATGGTTGCGCTGGCCATTGGATTTGGCTCCTACTCCCCCTTGGTGGATGTCCCCTGGGCAACTCTCTCTCTGCCCGACCATCAAAGAGGGTTGTCAGGGGACTTTCCGATCACGTTTCTTCCAGAAGCAGGGGGGCTTTGGCCACAGACCCACTCCACCCGATCAGGGATAGGGCTTAACCACGATCTCGCCGAGGTCTCGCGTTTCACCCGGTTGCAGCATCAGACCTTCGACCTTCTCTCCCCCGGCAAAAGCCGATCCTTGTTTCCGAAACCCGAGAGTGGTTTTCAAGTCGGGGACCACACCTGGGAGCTGGAATCGGCCATTTTCATCCGAGGAGATTCGCTGCTTCAAGAGTCGATCGCTACCGAACATGTCGATGCTCTTGTCACCGGTGTAGTAAGCCACTAACTCCATGCCCTTGACGGCCTGTCCGTCGGCTTCAACGATCCGGCCGGTGACGGTTGCCCACGGTTCCAGTTTGAGGGTGACGGAATCTTGCGCCCTTCCGGAGACCGCCAGGTATCCGGCAAGCTTGCGGCCGACGTGACTCGCCAGGATGTAGCGCGCACCTTGAGGGTCGAGTGCCTCGACGGTGAAGCTGGCCGTGGCCAGTTCGCGAGGTTCATCGAAACGGTTGGACAATCCCGCCACTGTGACGTCAGGAAGCGCTTGGCCGTCGGGCGCGACGACCGTGCCGGAACGTTCGATCGCGGGTTCGAGCCGGATTTCGCAGGGAGCTTGCGGGGAATCGAGCCGAGGGCTGATCTCAACATAGGAGTGGTAGATGGCCATCGCGAAAGCGAACGGGGAGGAGGCACCTGGTGTCATCTCGGCCTCCCCCTTCTTGGCCTTGGGACTGCGTCTCCAATCGAGGTAACGGTTGCGAAGCTCTCCTTGGAGTTGTACGAGGATCGCACCCGGACCAGGACCTGCGACGACTTCGAACGTGCCGTCTTTTTGGACAGGGTCCGCGCTCAGGACATGCCTCATCCACGCGCCCGTCGGCGTGTTTTCGTAGAGCGTGTTCCCACGCTGGGGACGGTAGATAATGAGAACGTTGCCACCACTGACGGGCTTGCCGGTGGCGTGGTCGACGACCCGTCCTCGAACCTTGACGCCGCGCTCCAATTCGAAGTCGAGAATGGCCGGCGCGACTCCACCCGCGGGACTCACGGACCGGCTGGCGGGAAGGAAGAGCATCCTCTCGGGCGAATGGGCATCCACCTGGACTTCGACGCCGACTCCGAGACCATCGAGTTGATAGTGGCCTTGGGTGTCAGTGGTCGCCTCGACGTTCTGGTGGTGTCCGTCCCCGACGGCAGAGCCACGGATCAACGAACCTGCGAGGGGATTGCCGTCGCGACCTCGCACAGTCCCTGAGACCGTGCGCCCGGGACCGACCAGGAGCTCGAAAGAGGCTCCCTGGGGCTGCGGACCACCCCGAGTCGGTCTGCCGTTTCGCATTTGCGTTTCGGGTTCGATGGCATTGATGATCTTGGCGTCGAGCCCACGCCGGGTCAAAACCCGGATTTCGGTCTGTTCGATGCCGGGCCCGGTGACTTCAAACCGAGCGATACGCTCGCGTCCGATCCCTCGCAGCGAGAAACGCCCGTCCTTGTCAGTCCGAACGGAACTGGCCAGACCGGCCAGCTTGGCGTTAGACGGGACTGCGGCAAGCGTGGCCTCGAGATCCCCATCGCCGAGCTTCCAGATCCGCAGATAGTCGTCGAGATTCTTCTTTCGGGGGAATTCGACTCGCCTGAGGTGTAGAACGGCTCCGACAACGGGACGGGCTTGAAGATCGAGGACCCTTCCCTCAATGGGAGCGTCGTCGGGGACCAAGCGGAGAATGATCTCCGTGTTGTGCGCCGACTCGTCGAGAGTCGTCCAATCAAAACCGTACCCTTCGGCGGAAGCCACGACGAGCCGATCCCTCCCCGGTTCACCGGCCTCGGCGTGAGGGACCGTGAATTGGAATCGTCCGTCCGCAGAGGTCACCGCGCGCGGTTCGATGCTGCCCGGCTGGTCCGGGGCCTGCGAACCGTAGCGGACGGCTGCTCCCCGAATCGGCTTTCCGTTGGGGGCGAGTACGCGCCCCAGGATCCTGAGGTCTTCGTTCGCGTTGGCCTGAGGATGGTCTTGATCGGAAGTGTTGCGGAGGGCGATGAGAGGAGTCATTGGCGCGGCGTTGACCGGACGGTTCCTCGGAGCATTCCTCGCGTCGTCGTCCCTCCGCCCGGCGACGCCGGTTCCCGCAAGGGCAAAGCCAGCGAGCGCGGTGAGCAAGGCGAGCTTCCATCGGACCAGAGCCATGCCTCGGAGCACACTCTCGGAGAGGGCGATGGTTGCCGCGGAGGTGGCTCTCGAACCGAGACCGACCGCCGCACGAACCGAGTTTGTAACCCAGGCCTCCGGGATTGCGGCGAGCGACTCTTTCGAAAAGCTGCCGGCCACCGTTGCCGTAGTGACGGCGAATCCGCGTCGAGACAGCCGATGCCGGAGCAACTCGCGACCGCGTTCGAGCCGGCGTCGGACTACCCATTCCGTCCACTTCAACTGGTGTGCGGCCTGCTGACGGGTCAACCCTTCGAGGTCACAAAGGACGACTGCGAGGCGTAGCTTCTCCGGCAACCTCTCGAGTTCGGCATGAAGGATCGAACGCAGATCGTCGTCAACAGGACGGGCCGAGCGGTTTTGGGTGGCCTGCACACCGGCCGTGTACTCTCGAAGCCGTCGGCGATTGGTGTCGGCGTTCGCTTGAATCGCAATACGATAGGCGACCCGATGGAGCCAGCCTCCGATCGCGTCTCGCCCCCGAATCGCGCGGGCCTTCCGGGCGAGGATCAGGAAGGCCGCCTGGAAGGCGTCTTCGGCCAGGTGCGCGTCCTTCAAGACGGCACGGCAGGTCCCAAGTATCATGGGGCCATGCCGTTCCACCAGGACGGCGAAGGCTCGCTCGTCGCGGTGTTCCACGAATCGCTCGAGGAGTGCCGCATCGGGTAATCCGGCGACGGTCCCCTCGTGAAAGAGATAATGAATGTGTTCGAGTGCGACGCCGATCTGTCCTGTTGCCATGTGCCCCACTCCTGCGAAGGTTACGGTTATACTCCTACTGAGGGGGGCGCGGGAGTCGGCGGCGCACCAAACTTTCGAAAATCGGAGCATTCTTCGGGTGGGTACGGCTCACCCTGGCATCGTGCCGGCCCTGGTAAAGCCTTCGTGGTGCATCCGGTAAGTGCTTTTCCCGTAGAGTGCGGACCCCGCATCAACGACTCTTCTCGTAGGGCAGGCCTTGGCCTGCCGGTGCGGTTCGCTGGAGCCTCGGTCGGCCAAGGCCTGCCTTACAAAAAACGCGCCGGATGCTCCACTCAGGTGATTTTATGACAAAGTCCCCCGTTGATATGGTAAAGCCTTTCGTCGTCCGTACACATCCCACAAATTCCTGAATTCGAGAGGTGGTTATGGGCGAGCGGTCGCTTGAGGTTCGTTATCGCTCGTGGTCACTTTTTGTCGCACCCTCTTGAATCGATTGGCTTGCGGCGGTATTGTTGTGTCGAGCACTTTCCTTCGTCCGTTGCGGTCTACGACTTCGACTCTCGAAACCCGGCCCGCTTTACCATCATGATAATGTTGGTCCGACAATATCGGACGCGGCGTGCACCCTGGGTGCTTTTCGCACTCGCGGTGGCATACCTGCTCGCACCGTCATCGGCGCGGGCGGGCTGCGGACGTGATGTCGGAACGGGCGGTCATCTTGCGAATGATGTGATCATTGGCTTGAATGAACTGGTTTCCGGAAATAGCGAGGGTGTGGAGCTTCCTCATCTGCCGGTTCCTCGTCCATGCTCTGGGCCAACCTGCTCGAAAGCCCCCTTGGCACCTGCACCAGTCCCGTTGACGGTCGTTCCTCGTATCGACCAATGGGGCTGTCTCACCGCTACAACCCCTCCTCCCGCTCTTTCGGCGCGACGCCTCCTCGCCCGCGATGACGTGGGGCGGCCGACGCATATCGGTGTTCGCCTCGACCGTCCACCCCGCCTTGCCTGAATCACGCCCTTGCTATCCCGATCGTGCTGCGCCCCATGAGCTTGCTTCCCTTGCGCCTCGAAAGCGAGAGATCGTTTTGCGACCTCCTTTCGGCGCCCTCGGAAGCCCGGCTGACCAGGCTGCGGGATGATTCCTCGGCCTCATCAATTGGTTCCTGACAGCTCGCTCAGTCGGGTATCTGGCGCACGCCGTTCGTCGGTCCGGATTCTATTCCTCCCGCAATCCTGACAAGCTTTGGGGACCGTCTTGGTTGGTCTCCCGAGATGGGTCCGCATGCGGGTTGGCTCCGGGAAGGGGCGCAACAGACCGTTCCGTCTTGGGCTCGCGCCCTTTCCGCAGGGCTTTCTCAAGCGCTCTCGGTGATTTCGATCAACAAATCCTCGGACATGTGCTGTTGGCACATGCGAGTCCGACGCTTTCATCGGCTTGAGTATTCAAGCAAAATTTGATCATATCTCGACATTGTATGCGAATTGAGGAGAAAGCGATGAGAAGACATCGTCTCGGGTTCACGCTGATCGAGCTTCTGGTCGTGATCGCAATCATTGCTGTTTTGATCGCTCTGCTGTTGCCGGCGGTGCAGGCGGCGCGGGAGGCGGCGCGTCGGGCGCAGTGTGTCAATAACCTGAAGCAGATCGGCCTGGCGATGCACAACTACCATGACGTCACCGGAGCGCTGCCACTGGGACGGACCTTGCAGGCGGGTACTTATCAGCCGTTCTCTCAGCAGGCACGGATCCTGGCTTACATGGAGCAGTCGGTTACCTTTAACGCATTGAATTTCAACCTCGGCAGCAACGCCCCTTCGAACGCAACGGGCGCGGCAATTACGGTGAGCAGCTTCCTCTGCCCCTCCGACGCTTCCACGCAACCCCCGGTGGGGCAGGTTTTGCCAGGATTTGGCTGGGCTCCGATCAACTACCGGGCCAACGAGGGGACGAGCCTGGCGATGTGGTACGGCAAGGACGATACCAACCAGGTGAACGTGGCCCTGCCGCAGCCGAACGGCCTCTTCTTCAGCGGCACGATGATCCGGATCGCCGACATCATCGACGGCACGAGCAACACGGCGGCCTTCAGCGAACACGTCGTCGGTGATTTTAGCAACTCGATCGCGACCGAGATCAGCGACACGTTTGAACCGGGCACCTATCCGTCGACCCCGGACGATGCCATCACCATGTGCCGCACGATCCAGATCTCGGACCTGAGCAAGCAAGGGTACTCCAACGTCGGAGCGCCTTGGGTCTACGGTTATCACTCGACCACCAGCTACTGGCACTCGGCGCCGCCCAACACACGCTCTTGCATGTTCCCGCCTTCGCGCATCATGACGGTCGCGAACAGCCGGCACTCGGGAGGCGTGAACGTTTGCTTGGCTGACGGCTCGGTTCGCTTCATCAAGAATTCAGTCAATCTTGCGAACTGGCGTGCGCTCGGAACTCGCAATGGGGCCGAAATCCTGAGCTCGGACAGTTTTTGATGGATGATGCGTTCTCCCTCCAGCAATCGTATGCCAAGTTGATGAGATTGATGTTCGGAGGCCGGCTTCAGCAACGGCTCGGCCTCCGTCGCACGGTCCTGTGGCAACAAGAACCCGCGAGGAGAGCCTAGGTATGAAATGGGGATGGCCAACGGCGGTTTGTTCGTTATTCGTGCTGAGCGGCACTGCTGTCTGTCTGGGTGCGGAAGAGCCGGCCAAAGACAGTCCCTCGGTGATCGCCGCAACCCGCGAGGACCTCAAGCAACAGCTCGAGTTGTCGAAGCAGTCGCACCCTCGGCTGCCGTTGCCGGAGCCGACCCAGGCGGATCACGCCGAAGCCAAGGCGAAGGCGGCCGAGGCCAAAGCGAAGGCCGGTTCCGGAACGTCGCGTAACGGCGCGAGTGGGCTCGGCGGTGGTATCGTCAACAACGGCCGGATGCGCAAAATCTATTTGCCGGCGGAGTTCAGCGTCCCTGGGTTTTCTCGTGAACCCGACAGTGCAATGTCGGTCGATGATACCTTCAAGGTGATGTTCTTCTGGATCGTCTCTCGCGCCAACAATTGCACTTATTGTCAAGGCCACCAGGAGATCAAGTTGTCGTCCGCTGGAGTCAAGGAAGACACCATCGCCGCGCTCGATTACGACTGGTCGGAGTTCAATCCGGCCGAACGTGCGGCCTTTGCCTTCACGCTCAAGCTGACGAAGGAGCCCCAGTCGATCACCGCTGCGGACATCGACCGGCTTCGGTCTCATTATAAAGACTTGCAAATTCTTGAGATCATTATGGCGGTCTCCGGGTTCAACTGTATGAACCGCTGGACCGGTCCGCTGGCGATTCCACAGGAGCCGCATCGTGTCTACCTAACGCAGACTCCGGAGAAATACAAAGGCAAGCGAAGCCTTGTGGCTCCGTTAGATCCGAGTGCCACGGTCCCCTCGTGCGCCAGGCCTGTCGATCGCGGTGCGCTCGAATCTCGGTCCGAAGTCGAAGCGGCGCTGGCCGCTTGCAAGACGCGCACGCCTCGTCTGCCTTTGGCCGACGCGGACCAAGCTCGCTCGGCGTTGCCGGCTGACTGGTCAGGGTCGGGAGCACTGCCGCAATGGGTTCGCCTCCTGGCCAACTTCCCCAAGGGGGGCAAGTCCTCGATTGCCTCGACCTACCACTCGCAAACGAAAGGACGCCTCGACGCCAAGCTGAGGGCGGAGATCGCCTGGGTCGCCGCCCGCCACGATCGAGCCTGGTATGCCTTGGGTCATGCCCAGCGCCGGCTCCATGACCTCGGCTTCAGCGACGACGCCATGTACAAGCTCGATCAACCGGGAGATGCCTTCCCCCCCGCCGAGCGCGCCGTATTGGCCCTGGCTCGTAAGATCACCGTCGACCCGGCTCTGGTGACGGAGGCCGATATCGAACGCCTGCGCAAGAATTACTCGGACCACGAGGTGGCCGAAATCGTGCACCAGATCACCCAGGCGGCCTTCTTCGATCGCTTGACAGAGGCGGCCGGCCTCGCGCTCGAAGACTGACCACCAGGACGTCTGACTTGGAGAAGGGGACCAGCTACCGAGGACTCGGAGCTGGTCCCCTTCGTTTTGTCGGCCTCATTTGCCGAACGTTTTGGACAGCGGTGCCGACGTACGTCGTCGCGATGTAAAGGGATCTGACACTTGGTGATCCGTCCTAACTCAGGGTCGGTCAGGGAGATGAATCGCCGGAGAAAGGCGGAGTTCTCTTGCTCGATGATCTGCCGTGTGACGCTTCTCTATAATGAGTGGAGATTCCTCAGCAGAACCAGCGGCACTTGATGTTACGAGGCCTTCCGATGCCACGTCCTTCGTACTTCGTGATCGGCTCGTTCCTTCTCTTCGCAACGTGCTTCGAGACCTTCGAGGCGGTCGCGGAAGACATTCCGATCTCGGTGCTGCGGGACTGGCAAGACTTCAACAACTCAGGATGGTTGGCGTTCAATAATCACGATTACATCAAGGCTGAGTCCCGATTCCGGGCCGCCATCAACGCCGTTCGGCCCTACGAAGTGCAAGATCAGCGCCTCACGGCTCGAAGCTATGGTGATCTCGCACGAACCTTGTACCACCAGAAGCGCTACGCCGATGCCGAGCCGCTGGCGCGTTGGTCGTTGTCGGTGCGTGAAGCTCATCCTCGAGTCAATCCGAACTCGGTCGTCCAAAGCCTCTACGTGTTGGCGATGATCGAGCGTGCCCAACGTCGTTACGACCAGGCGGAGACTTTGCTCAAGAAGGCACTCGCTCTTCAGGAGAAACACCTTGTCCCGGGCCATCCGGACCAGGCTGTGATCATTGACGAGATGGCCGTCGTGGCCGCGGGCCAAGGGAGGAATTCCGACGCCGATCGCTTGTTCACCTGGGCCCTGAAGATCCGGCAAGAGGCGCTTCCCGCTGAGCACGCGGACATCATCGAGTCGCTGGAGCACTACGCCGCTTTCCTTCGAAGGACGAAACGCGTTGCTGACGCCGAACCGCTCGAGACCCGCGTCAAGGCGATCTATGCGGCTCAAGCCCAACGCGCCGCGCAGGCTAGGGCCGTCCAGCAGAGGTCGCAGCGTCAGGGTTTGAAATAGCCTGCAGCTTTGGCCGTCATCAGCATCGTCGAGAGCCGACCGGCCTAAAGGCGATTTGCTCACTCCGGAATACTCACACCACCGCTCGATCCCTCCATGCTCGGTCGTGCGAATCTCCTTGCGACCCATCGGGGTTCAAGCTATGTTTGAGAAGTGTTCCGCTGCGACGTGCCCAGCGGCAGGGTGACGCAATTTCCGGATCGTGAAGATGATTAGGCCATTTGCACATCCAACCGGCATCGTCCGCCGCGAGTTCCTTCAGGTTGGTTTCTCCGGATTCTTGGGGTTGGGGCTCAACGGACTGCTGGCGGGTCGGTCCTCTGTCCAGGGGGCGGCGATCCGTTCGACGCCGGCGAAAGCGAAGTCGATGATCTTCGTCTTTTTGACCGGTGGATTGAGCCACATCGATTCGTTCGATATGAAGCCCGATGCCCCCGAAGGGATCCGAGGCGAATTCAAGCCGATCGCGACCAGCGTTCCTGGAATCCAATTTTGTGAGCACTTGCCCGGTCTGGCGTCTCGGGCGCATATGTTGGCGGTCGTTCGTTCGTTGTCCCACCAACACACGAACCATCTCAACGGCACCCACCAACTGCTGACCGGTCATCCTCAGCCGGGGGCTTTCTTCGACAAGATCGCCTCGCGGGATGATTATCCCTGTTATGCTTCCGTACTGGACAAGCTCAGTCCGTCGGAGGCCGGGGTGCCGAGTGGTGTTACGTTGCCGACCTTCCTGATGGAGGGGCCGCTCACCTGGCCGGGCCAGCACGCCGGGTTCCTGGGACCGAAGCACGACCCCTGGCTGATTCGTCAGGACCCAAGCCGCCCTGGTTTCCAGGTGCGCGATCTCTCGTTGCCCGAAGGTCTCGATCCTCAGCGCGTCCAGCGGCGGCGGGCTCTGCTCGATGACCTGAGCAGCCATGCCGGCGTCGCCGATGCGAACGGAGGCAAAGATCCGTTCGCCGATCAAAGGGCGCAGGCGTATTCCTTGTTGTCCTCGGGCAGAGTGGCTCATGCCTTCGAGATCGAGCGCGAGGATCCCAAGGTTCGCGACCGTTACGGCCGGCACATGTTCGGGCAGTCGCTCTTGATGGCCCGCCGCCTCGTCCAGGCCGGCGTGCCGATTGTGCAGGTCAACATGGGACGCGTCCAGACCTGGGACACCCATTCGGGCAATTTCACGGCCCTCAAGGGAAGGCTGCTGCCGCCGACCGATCAAGGAGTCTCCGCCCTCTTGGATGACCTTCAGGCGAGCGGACTTCTCGACGAAACGTTGGTGATCGTGGCGGGCGAATTCGGGCGTACGCCTCGGATTGGCCGAAGCACGGGGAACGTCAACGGCAAGGACGGTCGTGACCATTGGGCGGCCGTCTTCTCGGCGGTCTTTGCGGGGGCCGGGGTTCGAGGGGGGCAGGTGATCGGGCAGTCCGACAAGATGGGCGCGCACTCCGCCAGCCGACCCTATTCTCCGGGCGATTTCGCCGCGACGATCTATCAGTCCTTGGGGATCGACCCCGCCACGGAGCTCCGCGATCGCCTGGAGCGACCCATCCGGCTTTGCAACGGCGAAGCCATCGCCCCTCTGTTCTCGGGCGTATCAGCCTGAGCTTCCGAGGCTGGGATCGCTGAACCGTTCTTCGATTGCGAGAAAGGAATTCATCGAGCGATGCGCCAAGGAAACTTCCATGCGGAAGTTATGGGCCGTGGCCCGATGAATTCCTGATCGAATCGCGAAGGAAGGGAACCGCTTCAGCCATCCGTGGGAGGCTGGGGAGGCCGAAGCTGGGGCAAGCGCATTAGACGCTCGCCTTTTCGTCGCCCATGTCGAGGGTATTGAAGAGTAGACCGGCGACGAGTCCCCCGAGGAAGTCGGCGACCAGGAAGATCCAGATATTGGCGGGGGAGGACAGGCCCATGAGGGTCACGCCTAAGGCGACGGCCGGGTTGAAGGCCCCTCCCGAGATGCCGCCCACAGCAAAGGCTCCTACCAAAACCGTGAAGCCGATCGCCAGACCATAGTTTGAGTTTCCGGCAGTCCCCTTGGCGGTGGCGACGTTCAGCACCACGTAGCAGAGGGCGAATGTGAAGAGAAACTCGGCCAAGAGGGCCGGAACCGTCTCGATTTTCCCGGCGGAAACATGGGGATGCTCCTTGAGGAACAAGACCGTGAGGGCGGCGGCTGCGGCGCCGACGGCTTGGGCCATCCAATAGGCAGGCAACTCGGCGTTCGTGCATTTGCCTCGGATCCAGACGGCGAGGCTAACGGCCGGATTATAGTGCCCGCCCGAAATATGCCCCCCTGCGTAGATCATCACCATGAGCGCTGAGCCAATGGCGAGCGGTGCCAAGGCGGCGGCCGGGGAATCGGCCTTCGCGCCGACCACCATTTGGCCGACCGTTAGCACCAGGAAATACGTGCCGATGAATTCGACGATGAGTTTCCGAATCATGGAGCTTACCTCTTGAACACTTGAATTTCTTGAGAGCCAACAGAGGTCACGTCGGTTGCTTGCAACCAACGTGGCTCCGAACCCTCTGTGACCGGGGGACGAGCTTTGGGCTCGCTAACCGGATCTGAGAATTGCCCTTGCTGATCGCCAATGTCCGCTGCGGGATTGGTGACCTTGAGTCGAGAGAGTCCTGGGATCGGTGAAGGCACTTGAAGACAGCCTCGAGCATCGAGAGATGCCGGGCACACAGACCCTGGAGACCGCGGTGATCAAAGGCTGCGCACGAGACGATCGGGATATTGATAGGCCAAAGTTCAAGCAACAGGAAAATCACCGCTCGATCCGTTTTCAAGAAATTCATGAGATTAGGAGAAGTATCGAATGTGGTATTTCAGATAAGCACTGACAAGTGAATATGCTCGTCTGTGCTTGGCTAAATGGTTCATTCACCAGTTTTTGTAGGGCAGGCCTTGGCCGGCCGAAGTTCTTGCAAACAGCCCGGCAGGCCAAAGCTTGCCCTACAAGCAAAGAACTCGCCGGACGTTCCATCTTTCCAAGTCGCCCTCTTCTCGCACTTCTCCAAACGGCCCAGCTTAGAATACGCCGCCCCAATATCGAAGGCAAGGGTGCGGTTCTTATCTTGGCGAATTCGGAAGCGAGTTGTGCCCAATTGACGTCGTTGAACGCATTGGGTGTTCGAAGGGGGGCAGGATCGGTAAGATTTTTTTGGATGTGGTGAATTGCTGTCCGTGACAAATTTATCAGATCATCATCTGTTTGGTATTACAGTGGTATTGTAGATGATGGGTGTAGTCTCTTGCGTGCTTTGGTGTCTGGAGAGCACAAGCGGCACTTTCGCAGGAAACGCGGTCAGATGACTGTTTCGTCATGATCGAGGGAAACACAGGGGGGGCGGTTATCAAGAGACAGGAAATCGCCTGACGGACACATCGCCAGCCGCACGAAATCCGGGGCGACCGCTTCGAGAAAGCGGTCGCCCCGGATTCGGAAGCAAGACGGGAGAGTGTTTTTAGTTAGGCGAGGATGGTTGCGGCCGCCGTCGTCTTCGGGAGGTTCTTCAATGGATTGACGACGCTGGCCAAAGCGGGAGCGGTACCGGTTACGCCCGAGAGCCGGAAGAGGAGGTCGTTGTAGTCCTTGTCGCTGGACGTATCGAGGCGAAGGTCCTCGAACCCGAGGGTCGTCCCTTGGCCGGTGAAGTCGGCGAGCTGTTGCGACCCGATCGGATTGGCTTCGGAGACCGAGAATAAGGGGGCCAGCTTGCCGGTAAGCGTCGGATCGTTATAAACCTGCCAGACGGTTCCCGCCGGCACGAGCATGATCCCGAACTTGTCGCCCGGCGTCATGGAGAAGGTCTGATTGCCGAGGTACGTCCCGTGGTTGTAGTTGGTTTCCCAGGAGAGCGTGGTCGAGGTACGCGCCCCTTGGGCTGCCTTGTCGATGACGACATGGCCGAGAACCGTATTGCTGAGAGCCCGGCGGGCGGCTTCTTTGATGAAGGCCGAGGAGCCTGGCTGGAGATTTCCCATGCCGGAGAGGCTGAAGATCGCCATCTGGCCGTTGTAGCCTCCGCCGTCGAAGAGGTAGTTCACTCCGACCTGTCCGGTCGAGCCCACGGTGAAAACGCCTGACTTGAATGTGCCCACCGTGGATGTGTCGGCGGCTTCTCGCTCGGCTGCGTAAGCCTCGAGCGACTGGAAGATCGGCGTCGTCGTGAAGTTGCGGCTGGGGTTGACCACCTCTGAGACCGGCGTGGCTTGACCCCGGGCGCCGGTTACCTGGAAGACGACGTCGTTGTAGTCTCGGTCGCTGCCGCTGTCGAGGCGTTGGTCTTCGAAGGAGAAGAGGCTGCCATGGCCGTCGAGGTCGCCAAGCTGTCCCAGGAGCTGGGGCGTGAGCGTGTACGGATTGGCCTTGGGGATCGAGAACAGGGGGGTACTGTCGCCGCCGATCGAGGGGTTCTTGGCGACGTCCATAATGCGGCCGTTAGGGACGAGCATGATCCCGAAGGTATCACCCGGCTTCATTGCAAAGGTATTCGGGCCTTTATAGTTGCCATGGCCGTTATGGTAATCTGCCTCCCAGGGCAGGTTCGCTTCGAACTTGGACGATTGGGACTGGACCGAGATGACGACGTGTCCCAGCGTGGAATCGGTCATGATCCGGCGAGCGGCCTCCGCCTTGTACGCTGCGCTACCCGGCGTGAGGTTCTCCATGCCGCTGAGACTGTAAATCCCGACCTGGCCACGGTACGCCGCGCCGTCGAAGAGGTAGTCGATCGAGACCTGGCCGGTCGATCCGACCGTGAACACGCCGAGTTGGTCGGCTTGTCCAGGCTGGATATCGGTGGGGGCCCCGTTCTGAAGAGACGTGCTGACCGTTCCGGTCGCATTTGTTGTGTAGGTTGAGGCGAGCTTTGTCGAGTTCATGAAGAGATCGTCGCCGCCGTTACCGTTGTAGCGGATCGACTTGATCTGGGCGGTCGGGAATTGCGCGGTGACGGTCGAGCCGAATGAGCTCTGGAGTGTCACCTGAATGTTGGTCGAATCAACCGTAGCCGTGCTGCCGCCGACCGTCGTGGTTGGCTTAATCATATAGTTGATACTGGCTACGTCGTTGCTGGAAGAGCCGGTGATCGTCAGAACCGCACTGGCCCGGATTATTCATGACGGTTGTCCTAGCTAACGGAACAGCTTACAGGACTCCGGGTTCGGTCCAGCGTAAACTGGGTCACTGTTTGGGTAAGATCGGCCACAAACGACCCAAAGCAGCGAA